>Ga0233434_1004117_pt1 | contig 11331 bp, 8 predicted proteins | sample SI_122_August201_4_FD_182738 | JGI IMG/M metagenome (GOLD analysis project Ga0233434, IMG submission 182738) | Seawater microbial communities from Saanich Inlet, British Columbia, Canada - SI_122_August2016_120_MG | ecosystem: Environmental > Aquatic > Marine > Inlet | place: Canada: British... | reverse complement strand
CGCTTTCCTCAATATCGTATGGCGGATGTGGTCATCGAGTTGAAGGACGGGAGAACGCTGGAGTCCGGAGATGTTCATGCCCGCGGCGGCCCGGAATCTCCGATGGATGAGGCAGACGTAATTGCCAAATTTATGGAGTTCTCTGCGCCAAGTATCGGTGAATCGCGGGCCAGCGAAATCCGAGACACTGTGCTGAATTTCACTACGCCCGGACGTATGTTTTCCGATCTAGCTGCCTTAATTTATGACCCACCTAGTTAGCGGCGCTATGAGCTCCGTGTGTTTACAGCAGAATGACAGAGATTAGAAGATGCCATTTGGGTTATTGAAATACGCTCTATCCAAAGATTATCCGGTCAGTGGCGACATCCCCTCCGCGTCGGATCTGCAATCGACCTATGATGTTGTAATCATTGGTGGTGGTGGCCATGGGCTGGCGTGTGCGCACTATTTGTCAAAATATCATGGGATTTCCAATGTTGCTGTATTGGAAAAGGGGTATCTAGCAGGCGGTAACACAGCACGCAACACAACGACAATCCGATCCAATTACATCACTAACGAGGGTGTTTCTTTTTATAAGGAAGGTGTGAAGTTGTACGAAAATATGAGCAAGGAACTCGATTTTAACATCATGTTTTCGCAACGCGGGCAATTGACCCTCGCACATACAGAAGCGTCAATGCGCAGTTTCCACTTGCGCGCCGAAATGGGGAAACACGCGGGTACGCGTGTTGAGGTCGTTGATGCAAAGACGGTAAAAGAGATATCGCCACATCTTAATATGGATGACGGTGGGTCACTAGAGATTATTGGTGGATTATGGCATGCGGACGGGGGGACAGCGCGCCACGATGCGGTGGCGTGGGGATACGCTCGTCAAGCGGCTCGACGTGGTGTTGAAATTCATCAACGGACAAGTGTTGAAGGGTTCGATTTTGATCGTGAAAAAATCGTAACGGTTCGAACAAATCGGGGAAACATCTCGGCGGGCCAAGTCATGATTGCCGTCGGTGGCATGAATTATCAAATGGCACTGAAGGCGGGAATAGAGCTCCCAATCCGTAGTTTTCCGCTCCAGGCGATGGTCACCCAACCGTTGAAACCATGGTTACATACTCTTGTGAGTTCGGTAAGTCTTCATACCTATCTGGTGCAAAGCGCGCGAGGTGAAATTGTAATTGGTGGTGGATCGGACCCCTATCAACTGTATTCGACACGGTCAACGTTGGATATGAAAGAGCACCTAGCTGAAGGAGCGGTGCAGATGTTTCCGTTCTTGCATGGCGTTCCACTTCTCCGCCAATGGGCCGGTATCACAGATATGACGCCTGATTATTCACCCATTATGGGGGCATGCCCGGTGACAAACCTGTGGCTGGACTGCGGTTGGGGCACTTGGGGGTTCAAGGCGACGCCTGTGGCCGGTAAGTACATGGCACAATCGATCGCAAATCAGAAAACATCTGCGATCATTGAACCTTTCTCCATGGAACGTTTCTCCAGTTTTGATCTGCTCAATGAGATGGGCGCTACAGCGGCTAGTCATTAGGAATTCGCGATGAAGATACTCACCTGTCCAATGAACGGCACACGTAACATAAACGAGTTTCAGAACTTCGGACCGTTGAGAAACAATCTGGACCCTGAGGTTGTGAGCGACCAGGAGTGGTCGCGTCACTTGTTTCGCGCCAATAATGCGTGTGGTATTCTTCAGGAGTGGTGGCGGCATGTGCCCTCGAACTACTTCTTTGTCGCCGAGCGCAATATCGTCACAAATGAGGTCATTCGCACCTTTGATCCGTCGGAACTGGAGTCGCTTGAGTGAACCGCCTTCCCGCGCCGTATGGCACTCGCCTTGACCGAGATATGACGATTGAATTCACTTTCGAAGGGCGCCGTTACCAGGGCATCGACGGTGATGTCATCGCGTCTGCACTGGCAGCAAGTGGTCAATGGGTTCTTTCGCGATCATTCAAGTATCACCGCCCACGAGGCTTGATGAGTTTGGCGGGAGCAGAAGCAAACACACTGGTGCAAGTTTCTTCGATACCAAATGTGCAAGCTGATCGTACCCGAGTTGAATCGGGAATGGTGGTAACTGCGCAAAATGTAAATGGCTCTCTTGCCCGTGACCGCGATGCTTTCATGGAGAAGTTGAGCCGATTTATGCCGGTCGGGTTCTACTACCGGACTTTCATGGGCCCCGGAAACTGGTCCTGGTTGAAACTCTGGGAGCCTCTCATTCGTAGCAAAGCGGGTTTGGGTAAAGTTGATACCGACTCAGCCCATCAGGATTATGAAAAGGCAAACTTGTTTTGCGATGTACTTGTGATCGGTGGGGGAATCGCAGGATTATCCGCAGCTATAGAGGCTGCAAAACATGGTGCAGATGTACTGCTCGTGGATGAGAACCCGGAATTGGGCGGGGCACACACCTACTGCCGAGCAGACCCGATGTTGTTGAGGGGATTATTGGAAGAAGTTGACACCCACCCTTCTCTTCAAATTATGCGCAACACTGTGGCCAATGGCTGGTACGAGGACAATTGGGTGCCACTAATCCATGAAAACAAGCTGTTTAAATGCCGGGCAAGGGAAGTAGTGTTCGCAACGGGATGCATAGAACAGCCAGCCGTTTTCAGAAACAATGATCTACCAGGTATTATGCTGGGAAACGCTGTCCAGCGCCTCATGCGGCACTATGCGGTACGACCTGGAAGCAAAGCTGTGGTTTTTGCGGCGAATCTTGATGGTTATCGAGTGGCGCTGGACTTGGTCGATGCTGGTATTGAAGTCGCTGCACTGGTTGACCCTCGCGTGGGCGGTAGTGGAAGAATGCTTGGAACGGACCTTGCTTCCAAAGGTGTCCAGATCATTGAAAATGCCTGCGTGCGTGAAGCGTCGGGTGCCGATCACGTAAGTAGTGTTCTGGTGGAAAATACGTGGATTTCGTGTGATCTATTGGTGATTTCAATAGGGTACGCTCCAGCGTGGCAATTGCCGTGCCACGCTGGAGCAAAACTTGACTATGACGAAGGAAACATCTGTTTCGCATTGACCCTGCCTGACGCGCCGATGACAGCCGCAGGTGGTTTGGTCGGAACGTTCGAAGCGAGCGCTGTCATTTGTAGTGGTCGACTTGCTGCACAAACAGCTTTGAAGAGGTTGGATATCTCTTGTGACGATGTGACGGTTCCCGTCGACCAGGACTGTGCATTGAGTAATTTCGACCCGATTATTGATATCCATGCTAACGGCAAGGATTTTGTTGATTTCGACGAAGATATCCAGGTGGTGGATTTGCACAATGCGATTAAGGAAGGTTATCGGGAACTTGAACTGATAAAGCGTTTCACAACAGTTGGAATGGGTCCATCTCAAGGACGACATTCGGCGATTGCGACGGCTCGTATCGTCGCCACCGAAACAGACAGGCCAGTGAGGGATGTGGGCGTCACAACAGCCCGTCCACCGTTGTCACAAGAACGACTGGGGCTGCTGGCTGGCCATCACCATCCGGCAGAACGTCGAACTGCACTGCATAGAGAGCACATTCGATTGGGAGCAGATATGCGTCCCGTCGGCGCATGGTGGCGGCCATACTACTATGGTGGCAAAGAAGATCCAAAACGCGCAGTACACGAGGAAGTGCATGCAGTTCGCAATGGCGTCGGGGTTCTAGATGTTTCAACGCTTGGTGGATTGGAAGTGCGCGGTCCGGATGCGGGGGAATTTCTGAACCGTATCTACACCATGGCGTACAAGAAACAACCCGTTGGCCGTGTTCGGTATTGTTTAATGGCAAATGAAATGGGGGCTGTCATTGATGATGGCGTGGCATTCCGGGTAACGGAGGATATCTTTTATGTTACCGCAACCACCGGGGCTGTGGACCGGGTGTACGCTGAGATGTTGTTTTGGAATGCCCAGTGGCGGCTTGATGTGGACGTGCTGAATGTTACGGCGGCATTCTCTGGATTAAACATCACGGGGCCAAATGCCAGACATGTTCTTGAGGACATGGACAGCGACATCGATTTTTCGAAAGACGCATTCAGTTACCTTGATGGGAAAACTGGCCATGTGGCAGGTGTTCCCGTGCGTGCCATGCGAATCGGATTTACCGGTGAGTTGAGCTACGAACTACATTGTCCGTCAAGTAATGCAAAGCGCCTTTGGGATGCAGTAATGATGGCGGGTAAGGGTGTTGGCATTCGCCCGTATGGTTTAGAGGCTAGCCGGATTCTCCGGTTGGAGAAGGGGCATATACTCATCGGACAAGACACCGATGCATTGACAAGTCCAGATGAACTAGGATTCGAATGGGCGATTGCGAAGTCGAAACCTTTCTTTGTAGGGAAACGGGCCATTGAGATGCGTCGAAACAAGGGCCTCGATCGAAAGCTGGTTGGTTTGAGGTTTTCGGGGAGTCACGTGCCAGAAGAAAGCTGCCTAGTTTTGCAGAACTCAACACAGGTCGGGCATGTCACTTCGATACTTTGGTCACCGACGCTCAATGTGCACATTGCCTTGGCATATGTACATGCGAACGACGCCACAGAAGGAAGACAAATCAAGGTCAAATGCCGCAACGGTACTGTTGTCTCGACAACAGTGTGCAACCACGCTTTCTATGATCCCAAGAATAGCAGGCAAGGTACTTAGTGAAATGACTTTAACCCGCGTTTACCCGATGGATGAGGAAGGGGCAGCTTACGGCGTGCCGTTGGTGGAGGGGGCCGTGGAACTTACGGACCTGACGTCTACGTTGCGGTTTGGCATCAAGGGGTCTGGCTCGGTTAAGTTCCTGGAAAGTGAAGGGTACACTGTGCCAGATGTTAACAGGATCACAGGCAACACCTTACGTCTGGGTCGGGATGAAGTTGTTGTTGTAAATGCTCCTCTCGGTTTGCGAACGAGATGGGAAGCAGCACCCTATCCAAAGGGTTACTATGGTTGGCGAGAAGAAACTTGGGCGATGATGCACCTGAGCGGAAATTTCGTTCTTGATTTGATGTCTAAAATATCCCCGGTCGATTTAGGGCCTGAGCGATTTACCCACGGAATGATCGCGCAAACCCGCGTAGGGTATCTGGACGCGATTGTCTGGCGTGATGATCGTGAGAACATTGGTTTCAGTGTAATGTTTGATATCGCGTCGACGGCGTTTTTTGCTAATGCGGTCTCAGTTGCCGCTGAAGAGTTTCAAGGGCGCTCATTTGATGAATAACCCCATAATCATTCTTCATACAGACAACCCGGGTGCATCGCTTGATGTTCTGAATGAACGTCATTCGGATTTAGAGATACACACCTGTGGTTCATATCAAGCGTTGCCAGAAATGATCGAGAGCGTTCAGGCCGAGGTTGTTTATTCTGTGCGATTTGATGGTACGCCAAAATTCCCACGACAACCGTTGCTTGGCGCTCCTTCTGTGAAGTGGGTGTCGGTTGGCGGCTCAGGTACGGACCATTTGAATCCATGGAATGCTGATACGATGATTGTCACAAACTCTGCTGGCGTTGCTGCGGACATGATGGCGCAGTATGCAATCGGCGCGATGTTTCATTTTTCTCTTGAGTTGCCGACTTTTCGTGCAGCCCAGCAGCGGCGAGAGTGGATTGCCGGTCAAGTACAGCCGATTACAGGTAAGACGGTCCTGATTCTGGGATTGGGACAGACGGGTATGGCTGTTGCCCGGTGGGCCAAGATGTTCAATATGTATACATTAGGAGTGCGAGCACACCCTCGGCCGACTGAAAATGTGGACAACGTGTATACCACTGCCGATTTACCTTCCTTATGGGGGATGGCGGACTATATTGTTGTTTGCACGCCACTGCTAGACAGTACCAGGGGCATCGTTGATGCGGATGCATTCGCATCAATGAAGGAGTCAGCTGTTTTGGTTGATGTTTCTCGAGGCGGTGTCACCGATGAAGTCGCGTTGACAAATGCTCTTGAAGGTAGAGCGATCAGAGGTGCAGCGTTTGACGTATTTGCGACAGAACCCTTACCCGCTGATAACCCGTTGTGGGGTTACGACAACTTGATCATTACCCCCCATTGTTCTTCGGTTTACGAAGGGTGGGATCTAAAATCTGTCGAAATGTTTTCGGAGAACCTCACGCGATATCGTGAGGGGCAAGACCTAGTGAATATAGTGGACCCCTTAAAGGGGTATTAGGGAGAATCAAAGAATGGCACGTGAAAAGAGAAGCGGCGGTCGACGCACAAAATCCCTTGATCGATCATCGGGTGGAATTGAGCAGTTACCATGGCAACAGGTCAAGAACGCTTACCCAGTGTTTGAACTGTTGGACCTTGAGCAGATGGATAAACTACATGAAACATCCATGCGTATTCTCTCGGAGGCAGGCATACGTGTTATGGGGGAGAACGTGTTGGATCTGTTTGAAGAAGCCGGCGCGATTGTTGACAGAAATGAGAAAATTGTCCGCATTGACGAAAACATTGTTTCTGAAGCACTGAAAACTGTACCATCCGAGTTCACATTGGCGGCTCGGAATCCAAACAAACGAATAACGATGGGTGGGAACAATGTGAATTTTGGTCTAGTCGCAGGGCCACCAAATGTTCACGATTGTATCAACGGAAGACGCTCCGGGAATTACACCGACTATTGTAATTTTATTAAATTGGCCCACCATTTTAATGCTATCCACTTGATTGGTAATCAGGTTGTCGCGCCGATCGAACTACCAGCTAACCTTCGGCATCTGGATACGTATTACGCAAATTTGCGATACAGTGATTTGTCGTTTCACTGTACTGCGATTGGTCGTGGCCGGGCGATGGACGGTATAAACATGATGGCAATATCCCGCGGGATATCTGTTGAAGAGATGGCGAATGATCCAGGTGTCATTTCAATAATTTCGGTCAACTCTCCCAGATTATTTGATGATGCCATGGGCGACGGCCTGATCGCGATGGCGGAAAACAAGCAACCAGTCACTATAACGCCATTTACGCTGATGGGGGCTATGACCCCGGTCACATTGCCGGCAGCCTTGGCTCAGCAGAATGCTGAGGCTCTTTTTGGGGTAACGTTGACCCAACTCGTGCAACCGGGTACCCCTGTAATGTATGGGTCGTTTACATCTAATGTGGACATGCGGAGTGGCGCACCAGCATTTGGTACTCCTGAAAACGCAAAGGGGAATATTGTTGGAGGGCAATTAGCTCGCCGGTACAATATTCCTTACCGAACTTCCAACGCAAATGCATCCAATGTAGTGGATCTTCAGGCCGCCTATGAAACGATGATGGCTACCTGGGGGGCTGTGCTGGGGGGGGCGAATATCGTCTACCATGCTGCGGGATGGTTGGAAGGTGGATTAACCGCATCGTATGAAAAATTCGTCATGGACGTGGAGATTATACAGAACATGATCGAATTCCTTCGGCCAATGAAATTTGACACAGATGAATTGGGACTCGATGCGATCAAATCGGTACCGACCGGCGGACACTTCTTTGGCAGCGAACACACCATGGAACGTTATGAGACAGCATTCTATCGGCCAATGCTGTCTGACTGGCAGAACTATGAAAACTGGGAAGTATCCGGCGGGAAGGACGCACTGCAACGAGCGACGGCGATTTGGCAACAAGCGCTGCAAGATTATCAGGAGCCAGAAATGGACAAAGCTATTGGCGAGGAACTCGTAGAGTACATGGCAAAAAGGAAAACGGAAATCGGTGCAGGTGAACCCTGATTTTCGTATCACCTGAATGGGGGGAGTTTTGAGACTAGAGGCTCCCTCCCTGTTTCACAGTAAGGCCGTGGTTTACAGACGAGCAAATAGTCGACCTGATGTGTTTTGGCGTATTCAACTGATACATTGTGCATATCCAGATAGCTTGATTGGGTATGTCAGCCAGTTTATCGAGTTCTTGCTCAATTTGGGAAAGCACCTAAATGGTGTTTTTATCAGCGCAACTGCAAGGTAACACGCCTGATCGGAAGGGGTTCATATTCGCGTCGAACTTCTAATTTCAGTGCAGTTCGTTTTTTATGATGGTCGCAACACGATCCATCGTCGATTGATTGCAAATCGTTACGCGCAGACAATCGGAGAGTCCGTATCCGCCCATACTTCGTAAGATCAACCCGTTACGCTTTAACGCTTCGTCAATTCGGTGCGCGATTTGAGGCGAGTCAAACTGTAGTAACGCAAAATTAGTGTAACTTGGAGGAACGCGCACCCCGAGGCTGCGAATACTGTCGGTGAACTTGTTACGGATTTCTGCTGTTTCGGTCACTACGGATGCCATGTACTCTTGGTCATTCATTGCGGCTGTCGCAATAGCTTGTGACGTGATTGAGACATTGTTGGGATTGAGCAGTTTCCTGACTTCAGGCAAAACCCTAGAGGGGAAGTACCCCCATCCTACCCGGGCCCCTGCGAGCCCGTATGCTTTGGAGAAGGTCCGAAGAACGATAGTATCGCTGCGTGTGGCAAGTTGAAAAACCTCTTGCGGGTCTTGTACATGATCGGAGAACTCTGCATATGCTTGATCAACGACTAACAGAACATTGTCGGGCATTTTCGATCTTAGCTGCAGAACATCCTCGTTTGGAACCAATGTTCCTGTTGGGTTTCCTGGATTGCAAACAAACACAATTTTTGTTGTGTTGTTGATTGTCGGTAAAATTTCATCAACCGACACTGTCAGATCATCTTCTGGTGCTTTGACGTACGTTGCTTGAGTTTGTTTGGCTGCTGTTTCGACAAAGGCGTAACCGTACTCGGTCCCGACGACTGAATCGCCGTTTCCTGCATAGGCACGGATGATGCATCCGATCAACTCCATGGATCCTGCTCCACACAGAATATTGCTTGGGTCCAGATCATGGATGTCGGCAATGGATGAACGCAATGTTGACCAGTCAGGATCAGGATAAAGCGTTGTCTGTTCCATTGAGGATCGCCCCGCAGCCATTGCCGCAGGGCTCATGGGAAACGCACTTTCATTTTGCGCCAGTGAGGTGGCTTGCGAATCTTCAAGGGTTGCTAGTTGATAACTGGCCATCTCGGCGACATGAATGAGTGGGGATATCATTCGGTTTCTCCGTATTCCTTGGCACCGTCTTTTGTTACCAAGCCGCGCTTCAGGTCTAGTGCTAGAGCAGTTGGATCACGGTTTGCAGGTGCACCGAAACCGCCGCCGCCGGGCGTTTCGAAAATTACATAATCGCCACCTTCAACCCTCAGCTCTCCCTTACCAGGGACATCTTCAGATCGTCCCTTGATCCGTACGCGACCGGTTGCACCAGCATGACCTCCCGCACGACCAAGTGGTGGGTTTCTGAGGCGCTCCAGAGACAAGAACACAATAAAGGGCGCATTGTTAGAAGATGTCATCTCAATGCATTGACCAAGTCCGCCGCGGAACTCTCCGGCGCCGCCGGAATCGGGTCGCAATTCTCGTTTCCACATAATCACCGGGGCAACGGATTCCGTTATCTCGACCTGAGACCCAAACACCCCTGATGGAAATGCCGTGGCAGATAATCCATCTGAATGTGGGCGCGCACCAGTCCCCCCATTGTGAACTGGTTCAATAGCGAACATTTGGCCTCCGTCACGAGCAACCTCCGGGGCATGTCGCATAGGCAAGTCGAACATGCAGGATGCACCCTCTGCCGGTACCCGGTCGGGTATTGCCTGATGAAGACAGCCGAGAACCAGATCAGGCGTCATCTGCCCCAAGGTATGACGCATGGCAACCGGCACAGGACGCTGCGCGTTTAAAATGCAGCCAGGAGGGCCGGATACAGTGAACGGCGCTAGTGAGCCCGAATTGTTGGGAATGTCCGGTCCAACGAGGCAACGTATGCCGAATACAGTGTATGCTGTTGCATAGTTCAGTGGCACGTTTATGCCTTTGTTTGAGCACCCAGAAGTACCGGTAAAGTCCACATGGATACTGTCTTTGGTAACCGTCAGTGTGGCGTGAAGTTCCAACGGTTTCTCATAGCCATCCATTGTCAGTACATTCTTGTATACACCCGCCGGGATTCCAGAAATGGCAGCGATTGCGCCGTTTCTCGATGTTTCGATGATGTATTTGGAAAGGTTTTCCAAATCATCAAGGGCGAACTCGTCCATCATGTCCAGGAGCCTGCTAACCCCGGCTTCACAACAGGCGACCAGCGCGTAGATGTCACCTTCGTTGGCGATCGGTTCACGAGAGTTTGCCCGAACAATGTCCATCAGTAGCGAATTCAATTCACCCTGGTCGACAAGTTTACAGGGTGGAATTAATAGGCCTTCGTCGTAAATGTCTGAGCCTTCTGGACCCATCCCCAACCCACCGAGGTCGACGAGGTGTGATGTGCATGACGAAAACCCGACAACTCGTCCATCTTTGAAAGCGGGCATCATCAGCAGAAAATCGTTTAGATGGCCGGAGGCCAGCCATGGATCATTCGTCAGATACACATCGCCCGGTTTCATGTTTTGGATCGGGAATATCCCCCGAAGGTGTACCACCGCTTCTGCCATCGTGTTTATATGACCCGGTGTTCCTGTAACGGCTTGCGCAAGCATCCGGCCCTCAAAATCAAATATGCCCGCGGAAATATCACCACATTCCCGTACAATAGGGGAGAACGCAGCCCGGATCAGCGTCTGCCCTTGTTCTTCTACGATTGCAAGAAGACGGTTCCACATTACTTGCAAACGTGCTGAGGATTGATTGGCCATCATGCAACTCCTTTCTGGTCTTGAACGAGAACCAGATTGTCGAATTCGTCAACATGGGCGGAAAAGTCAGCGCTGACAAAAGTGGTCGTTTGGGGTTCTGTGATAAGTGCCGGACCACATACCCGGTCGCCTATGCCTAGCATCTCTCGTGATACGAAGGATGCAGTTTTGGTATGGCCGTCGATGTCGCATACGATTGGCCGGGTTTCGTCCACTGAAATTGTTTTGAGAATATTGGGGGGCGTCGATGTCTCGGTTTTGTCCATGACGGTCATGACGCCTACGGCCCAGTTTAATATTTCTATCTGCATACCTGGAACAGGGCGCGAGAACTGCTTTTGGTATTCTGATTCGAAAGCATCAATGAGCGGCCCAATGGACTCTTCGTCGAGAGGCGTATTTTGCAGCGTGATTTCAATCTCGTGACCTTGTCCATTGTAACGCATGAATGCGGAACGGTGTATGACTGTCTCAGCATCCCCCGCACCCTGGGCAACAACGGTCTCTGCTTCTGTGGTCATATTATCCAGTAACTGATTGATGTCTTTAACGTCCATACCGTCGAGTAACGTATAACGGCTGCGGACAATT
>Ga0233434_1004115_pt1 | contig 11332 bp, 8 predicted proteins | sample SI_122_August201_4_FD_182738 | JGI IMG/M metagenome (GOLD analysis project Ga0233434, IMG submission 182738) | Seawater microbial communities from Saanich Inlet, British Columbia, Canada - SI_122_August2016_120_MG | ecosystem: Environmental > Aquatic > Marine > Inlet | place: Canada: British... | reverse complement strand
AGCGCGTTTGCCCCCAACAAGCCCCCCTGTCTGCCATTAAACACCACGTAGTCCGGTTGCTCTTTCGAACCTTTTTCAAGGGAAAGCTCAAGCAAATATTTTTTCTCAGGTTCAGGGGAATCCAAAGGATCGTCGATGACTGTCTCGACAAAAGAATCAGGAAGGGCTTTCTGAGTATCACTTTTATCTGACACTAGAGAGTCCGATGATTCCCCAAAGAATGTATTCACTAAAGAATCCATAAAGCCTTCATCTTTCTTTTCTTTTTCTGCGGAAGCTTCTATTTCTTCCTGCTTTTTCTTGAGCTTCTTAGGTTTCACTTTTACCTTCGGCACTGACAAATCTTCATCATCCGAGACCTGAGTAAAAAACTCGCTCTCAAAAACATAAAACTCGTGATCGACACGGGGGAAACCATGTTTGGGTTCCACCAGAAGCAATCCATACATTCCATTAGCAATATGCGCCGGGATGCTGGGTATCGGTGAGGCACAATGATAGACGTATAGCCCGGGATTCAGTGTCTTGAACCGGAAGACTCTCTCTTCGCCCGGTGCGACCAGGCTGACCGAAGCACCCCCGCCCGGACCATTCACCGCATGGAGATCAATATTGTGCGGAAACTGGCTAGACGAGTGATTCGACAAATGAAACTCTACCGTATCTCCCAGACGTACCCTGATCATGGGACCGGGCACGGTTCCATTAAAGCTCCAGAATTTGTAGCGTTTTCCGTCGGCTAAATCCCCGACAAACTCCTTGGCTTCAAAATGGACCTCCACTGTTTCCGGCATAGTCCGAGTGATAAAAGCTGGAACATCAGGAGCACTAGTGATCTCAGCCTCCAACGCGTACGCCGGAAGGCTTGAAAACATAAACAAAATTATCCAGTTTGCAAAACCCTTCATCACTATTCCTTCTATAAATTGATCTTCATTCTAATACATGTCCCAAAAGAGCACTAACAGCTTGCTGAAAAACTCCTGAATTTGTCATCCTTGAGAAGCCGAAGGCGACGAAGGATCTCGGGATAAAACAAAAGGCGAGATTCTTCACTTCGCTCAAGAATGACACCCAAAAAAGTTTTTCAGCAAACTGTTAAGGGTCTTAACGGCTGTTAAAAGGTTAGCACAAGCCCCTTTATATCAGAGAAAGTGTTCCCTCATGCATATCCATTCCGTTTCTGGGTTTTTCGGACCAATAATAGGGGTTGACAGGTCACCCTGCCTGCGAAATAATAGGCTAATTCACTATTATTTAAGCACTTATATATGCCGGGCTGGAACATTGCAGTTCGGCACTTTATATAGAACTAATTCCTGTTTATGGACGTTTACTGGGAACAATTCAAAACCCCTTTCCTCTGCTTTGCAGGTTTTTCGGGAGTAGGCAAAACCACCTTACTTGAGCGTTTGATCAAGCGGTTTGCTGAAGAAGACATCCGTGTGGGCTATTACAAACACGATGCGCACCGCTTTTCAATCGACCGGGAAGGCAAGGATACGGCCCGGGCCACTCAGGCTGGCGCGGGTATCATTACTATTAATGATCCCAAGCATTTTGCCATTGTCGCCGACAATGCCTTTAAAAAACGTTCGATCACTCATGCTCTGGAACAATGTGACTGCATCCTGATCGAAGGTTACAAACAATCTCCGTTTGACAAAATCGTTTTTCTCGATCAAAAGGGTCAGCTTCCCATACCTTCAGAAACTCCAGGCATCAAAGCCGTCATCCACCAGGGATTGATCGGTGAAGGCTTGCCGGGTGTCCTGCGTTTTCATCGGGATGAAATCGAGCCTATCTACCAGTTTGTCCGCGAACATTTCAAAAGATGTGCCAGCGAACTTTTTGGAGCTGTTTTTGTAGGAGGTGAAAGCAAGCGAATGGGAAAACCAAAGTTTTCGCTAAACTATGAGGGCATATCGGGAACAGAGAAGGCGGTCAATCTGTTGAGCAAATTTTGCAATAAAGTATTTCTTTCCTCTCGGGCAGATCTAGATATGGGTTCTATAGGCAACCTGGCCAACATCGAACGGATCAATGATGACCATACCGGACTCGGGCCAGTGGGAGGTCTGGCGACTTTGATGGGACAATTCCCAGATAAGGCGTGGATGATAACCGCATGCGATATGCCCTTTTTAAAAGAAGAGGATTTCGAGACAATATTACAAAAACGAGACCCGTTAAGATATGGTACCTGCTATGTTCAAAAAGGCAGTTTCGGTTATGAGCCCATGTGCGCCATTTACGAACCAAAATTCATCGTTCCTCTTTTTGAAGCCATGTCAAGACGAGAGCTTTCCATGTCCAGAATTATTGAGGCGCTCCCATTTAAAAAATTAAAGATCGACGAAGCGGACCGGTCAAAGTTTATGAACATCAACACAACAGAAGATTACGAGAAGAGGAACAAAAGAATAATCCTGTATCAAAAGAAGGAACCATCATGAGCATGATTCAAGTCCAGGAAGCACGGGACCAAATTCTTTCAAAAATCAATTTCAAAGGCATCGAGAAAGTTTCTCTCGATCAGGCTCTGGGTAGAGTGCTGGCAGAAGATGTCATATCTCAGGTTAACAACCCGCCGCTCGATAATTCGGCTATGGATGGCTATGCCCTGATTGCGGCAGATATTCAGTCTGCTACTCCTGACAAACCAGTCAAACTTGAGGTGGTCGAAGAAATCGCCGCTGGATACACGGCCAAAGGGACACTAAAGCAGGGACAGGCCATGCGCATCATGACGGGAGCTCCTATTCCGCCCGGTGCCAATGCAGTGCTCATGCAGGAAGATACGGAAAAAGACGGCAACTCCATCCTCTGCATGGATAAAGCTGACGATCAGGAAAATATTCGCGAAGCGGGAGAAGATGTAAAGGTCGGTGAAACCGTCCTCAAAAAAGGAACCACCCTGAGCCCGGCTCATATCGGCATGATGGCAGTGGTGGGCCGCTCACAAATTGCGGTCAGCCAACGCCCTACGGTTGCAATTTTATCCACCGGTGATGAAATTCTGGAACTCGATGAAACGCCTGAAGGCCCGCAGATTTTCAACAGCAACGGGCATATGCTGGCGGCGCAAATCAAATCTGCGGGAGGCATCCCCCTTTATCTGGGCATCGCCAAGGATACGGAAGAAGACCTGATGGAAAAATTTGCCTGGGCTTTGAAAGCCGATATCGTGGTCTCATCCGGCGGCGTGTCAGTGGGCGACTATGACCTGGTCAAGTCCAGCTTGCAGAAGATGGGTCAGGAAATGCTGTTCTGGAAAGTGGCCATGAAACCGGGTAAACCCCTGGCTTTTGGCCGCATTGGCGAAACACCAATATTCGGACTGCCGGGCAACCCTGTATCTTCTTTTGTTTCGTTCGAGCAGTTTGTGCGGCCTTCTTTGAAAAAGGTTCTGGGCTGTTCCGACCTAATCCACAAGACAGTACAAGCCAAACTGACACGGACCATCCACAAAAAACCGGGTCGCTTGCATTTCCTCAGCGCTATTGTGTCCTGGGCCGATGGAGAATACACCGTCGCCCCGGCAGGAGAACAGGGTTCAGGAATTTTAAAATCTGCCGCTAACGCTAATGGCCTGCTGATTTTTCCATTGGAAGCGGCAGAGATCCAACAAGGCCAGGAAGTGGCCGTCCAACTTCTCGAATAACTCGGTGCTATGAAGTTTTTGCGTATCTCTATAATTAAAACCTTATTGATTGCCTTGATCCTGATCGTGCCCGGCAACGCGCTGGCTCAGTCGAGCGCGTCTTTGGATAGGATGGTCAGCCAGATCGAGTCGTTGTTCCCGCCACTTGAGGGATATGTGATCGCTGTGGAAGGCTCTGGTCTGACCCTCGACCTCAAACAGGGGATGCCGGTTGAACCCGGTGACCGATTAAAACTCATCCGTTATGGTCGGGAGTTGTTCCACCCTGTGACCAAGAAGAAGGTAGGCCGTAAGGAAACCGATCTCGGCGAAGTGGAAGTGCTGGAAGTGCGAAAAGATTTTTCCAGAGCCCGAGCTATGGACCCAACGGTGCTCCCGAAAGAAGGCGACGGTGTGAGAAGTCCGTTTCAAAAACTTTCATTTCTCGTGGCACCCCCACAAATCAAAACTAAAAAGAAAGTCAATGCAGATCGCCTGCGTTTCAACCTGGAGTCCCGTATAAAAAAACACCCACGGTTTGAAATCTCTTCACTAGATTTAGGCCTGTGGATGATCGATAAAAAACTCAATATCAAGTCCGCCTTAAAGTCACGGAACTTGGAAAAACTGAATGAAAAGGTGCAAGTCGATTTCATCCTGATTCCCAGCATCCGCTCCGTGAAGGGGAAAATAGCGTTGAACTACAAACTGGTTTCAGCGGTTGATGGTTCCCTGAAAAAACAGGCAGACATCATGTTCGAGGGTTTGCCTGCCTCAGACGCCCCGAGAGAACGGGAACGTGGAACACAAACCAGTTTTAAAAAGAAAGACGATTTGCTCAAGTTTATCGCTAAGCAAGAATTTTCTTATGAAATCGTGGATATGGATGTCGGCGATTTGAACGGCGATGGTACAAACGAGATTGTGCTCATCGACCGTTATCGGGTGATGATCTTTAAAAACAAAAAAGGCAAGTTGCACAGATTAACCCAGATCAAAACCAACAAAACTGCCAACCATTTTCTCGGTGTCGATGTAGCAGACATCAATGGCAATGGCCGGGCCGAAATTTTTGTTACCAATAATGTAGGGATCAAGCTGGAATCCTTCGCTCTGGAAAGACAGCCAAAACAGAAAAAATTCAGCAATATATGGAAGGATGCCAACCTTTATTTTCGTGTCATCCGACCCATGGGGAAAAAACCCGTTTTGATGTCACAAACTACAGGGTTTAACGATCCTTTTTACGGACCCATTAAAAGGGTAATCTTCAAAAACCGGAAGTACCAACTAGGCAGCAAACTAAACACACCGGAAGTATATGGAAAACATTTCATCCTTTATGGACTGACTCAGCAAGATCTGAATGGCGATGGTACCCCGGAAACAATCGTTCTTGACAATGAATATCATATGAGAGTATATTCCGAAAATGGAAGAGTGGTAGTAAAATCAAATGATTACTACGGGCATGACCCACGGTTAATCGAGGTAGGTGTCGAGGAGGATGTTTCAGGAACAGTACTGGGTACTCCGGTACGCTTAAAGGGTAGGTTGGAGTTTGTTCAAATAGGTAGCAATCAGTTCCTCGTCTTGCCAATGAATAAAATCATGGGCAATGGCTTGATATCGCGGTTGGTGGTGCCAGAAAGCTCAGGTTTGGCCGTATTGAAAGTGACAGGTGAGGGGTTTGAAAAAGCCTTCGAGTCCAGCAAACAAAAGGGTTTTATGGCGGCGTCCCGGGTAGTTCCTCATAAGAATGGGAAAGGCGCCCGGGTTTATACGCTCCGTATAGATAAGGATATTTTAAAGAACAATACATTCAGCACCTTATCAACCTACGATTGGACCACCGAATAAAAGGGCCATTTTAATTTTTTGAGCTGAAAAAGAGATGAAAATAAATTAGCAATAAGGCTAAATAACCATTGTGTTTTATTTGACTTTATAGTATTTTAGCTCAAAGATTTATATGTTTGATTTTTTGAATAATTGCAAAAGTATTTAATTTGCTGGATTTATAAGCATTACAAAGTAGTTAGTCATTCAACAAAACAAGTAGTTAGTCATTCAACAAAACGTAGTTAGTCATTCAACAAAACTTGGAGGAGTTAAGCATGAAAAAGAATTTTATTATTTTTGCTGCACTAATGGTCACCGCGTTCTTTGGTGCCGAGATAGCAAAAGCAGCTGACGTGTCAGTTGGGGGACAGATTTTAACTCGGTATGAGGTCAACGAGCATGGAGGTAATGGTACAAACGACTTTACCGATGACTCTGCTGCTTCTGACTTTATTGGCCAACGTACAGTTGTTGATGTTAAAGCAAATATCAATGATGAAACATCGGCTTTCATTCAGCTCCAAAGTAACCGACAGTGGGGTTCTGGAGCGGTAGGTGCAAACCATAATACAGCAACTGCTAATCGAGCATCCACACAGGGTGCAAACGATGGTTCGTTTCAAGCTAATGACGCGGATATTTCAGTTGGTATCCATGAAGCTTATTTCACCTTGAAAAACTTTGCTTCTTTACCTGTAGATGCAAAAGTTGGTCGACAGGAAGTCATTATTGACGGTCATCGTCTCTTTGGTGACACGCTCTGGACTATGGGTCAACAAACTCATGATGGTATCCGCTTAACCCATAAACATGACAACGTGTCTTTTAACGCTGCTTATATCAGAGCTAATGAGTCAGCCGTGTCTACAAATGCTAATCAACTAAATAATAATGATGTCAATGCATATCTTGCCCATATGAATTATAAAGGGCTACTTGGTGGTCAGCTATCTGTACTCTACGCCTACCTGCAAGACCCATGTGGTGCCGGTGAAGGTAATGATTGTACTGACGTTGTGTCCAAAAATGACATCCACACCATCGGATTTCGCCAGGCTGGTCAAATGTTTGGAATTGATTACCGTGGTGAGTATTACTACCAATGGGGTGATGGCGATCAGGATGCTCAGAACTTTGCAACAAGAACATCCACTACAGCTGGCGTTGGTGTAGACCGTGATGCTTATATGTTTGGTGTACGTGTTGGCAAAGCATTTAACAACGTCAACATGAAGCCTGGTATTACCGTTTGGTACGACTATCTTTCTGGAACGAGTGATAGTGATCTTAATGGGGGTAATCCCAGTTATAATAGTTTCAACACCCTGTTTGACACAGGTCATAAATTCTATGGATTACAGGATCTGTTCCTTGGTGTTGGTAGCGGAAACTCGACTAACGGTACTGCTGGATTGGGTCTACAGGATCTAGCCGTTAAAGCCAAGCTTTCTCCAATGCCTGGCTGGACTGTAAAAGCCGACTACCACTGGTTTTCTACTGCTGAAGGTGTTGCAGGTAGTCCAAGTGCGGGACTTAATGGCGATGGCTCTCAGGATAGTAGCCTCGGTAATGAGTTGGATATTACGCTTGTTAACAAGTATAACGCCAACACAAAAATTATGATTGGTTTTTCAAACTACACTACTACTGCTGCATTTAGAGATTTACGCGGTGTTGTAGGTGATAGTGCTAACTGGGCTTATCTCCAGTTTGATGTAAAGTTCTAAATTAGCTTTTTCTGACCCCCGGCCTTTGGGCCGGGGGTTTTTTTTTATCTAAATCTCCTCACTATTTATACTTCACCTATCTTTAAAAAAATGCAAAAGCCCCAAGCCTCATGATGAGGTATAATGAAAAAAAACACTATTAGCTGTCGTAAGCGCCAGGTGTAATCAATGTCAATATTTTGGATGATGTCTCATGAAACTTAAATCTCTGTTTATTTTATTTCTACTAATGCTTCTCAACCTGCCTCAAACCTTATTGGCTAAAGAGAAGGAAGCCCCTTTCACCATCAATGGCAAACTGGTACCGCAGGTGGTGGCTAGGGTTAACGGAGTACCTTTAGCCTCCGAAGTTCTTCAACGAGAACTCTTTGGCTTTCGTTTCCAATCCAAGCAAATGGGCAAGGAAATAAAACCGGAGGAAGAATACAGCGTCGCCCGGGAATTGCTCAAGTCAGTAGTGGCACGTGAACTGATAGTGCAAAAAGCCAAATCCCTCGACATCGCAGTTAAAGAGGACAAAGTTGACCTTCAGCTTAAAAATATTGAAGATCAGTTTCCCAGCCACGAGTCATTCATCACGGCTCTGGCGTTTCAGCATCTGAATATTGCTTCTTTAAAGGAAAAAATTCAAAGGACCTTGCTTGAAGACGAATTGATGCGTCGGGAAATTGCCCCAAAAGTCAAAGTCAGCGATGAGGCGATCCAAAAGTATTATGATGATAACAAAGCCAGCTTCACAAAACCGGTCATGTTCCGGGTGAGCCATATTCATACAACGACCCTCAATCCTAAGGGAAAACCCGAAGACACAGCCAGTCAGAAAAAAGCCGAACGACTCACAAAGATGTTCAATGAAGAAGCCAAGGAAAAAATAGTTTCACTCCTCAAAAAAGTACAGGCCGGTGAAGATTTCGCCAGTATAGCCAAGCAGTTTTCAGAAGATGAGGCCTCTAAGGAGGCAGGGGGACTTCTGGGTAATCTCCACCCTGGTAGCACCCTTCCTGAAATTTCTGAAGAAATGCAAAAACTTAACGAAGGTGAAACCAGCGGGATCATCAAGAGCGAGTTTGGCTATCATATCCTCAAGCTGGAGGAAATTATTCCCAGCAAGCTGATGCCATTCGCTAAAACTAAAACGGATATCATGAACCTTCTGCTGAAACTGGAAACACAAAAACTCTTCACAACCTATGTCGAGGATCTGGGCAATCAGGCTAAAATCGAAGTCCTCCTTTAGGCTTAAAACGAGGATGCTATATCACCCATCCAATATACGAGCTAGCCTTCATCTCAACGGTATAACATGACCACTCTACTTACAGGTGCCACTGGGTTTCTCGGTTCTGCTGTCGCTCGTGAGTTATTAAAGGATGGCCGACCACTCAAGCTCCTCATCCGCAAAAACACTGATACACGCAACATTGATGACCTCGATTGCGAGTTAGTATATGGGGATTTGCGCGACCGGGAGTCGTTAAAATCTGCTCTGACCGGATGTAAAGTTCTCTACCACACTGCGGCATACTACAGTCTATGGACCCGCAACAAAAAAATGATCTACGACATCAATGTTCAGGGAACACGTAACATTCTCGAATCTTCCCTGGAAGCTAATGTCGAAAAAGTCGTTTACACCAGCACGGTTGGGTGTATCGGGCTATCGGAGGATGGCACCCCCGCCAATGAAGACCGCCCTATGAACCCCGCGACCCTTTGCAACGATTATAAACTATCAAAATATCAAGCTGAGCAGGTTGCTCTTGAGTTGTTTTGTAGAGGACTTCCGTTAGTCATCGTTAACCCAAGTACTCCTATTGGACCTCGCGATATCAAGCCCACACCCACTGGGAAAGTTATTCGGGATTTTATGAACCGTAAAATGCCAGCCTATATCGATACCGGGCTCAACTTAATAGATGTTGCCGATTGCGCCCGTGGGCACATCTTAGCTGAGAAAAAAGGACGGCTGGGTGAGCGATATATTCTCGGCAACAAAAACATGTCCCTGAAAGAAATTCTTCTAGCTCTGGAGGTTTTAACAGGACTCAAAGCACCACGAATAAAGATGCCCTACTGGGTTGCCTATTCCGCCGGACTTGCCTGCGAATGGGTGTCCGATGCTATCACTCACCAGGCGCCTGCAGTTCCTCTAGCGGGAGTTAAGATGGCAAAATATTTTATGTACTTCGATGCCTCAAAGGCCGTCCGAGAACTCGGCCTGCCACAAAATCCGGTTGAAGACGCTCTCGGGCAAGCGGTGCATTGGTTTACAGAAAACTCTGTCTGACTTCATGGAAATCATTTCTCTTTTATGGGGCACCGTACTCCTCAGGCCCTACGTCTTCGTTTTTCTCGCGTTTTATCTAGCGATTGCTATTCTCAATATGGGCATAGTGCGTTCTCTTTGTTTTACGGGTCTAGCCTACATCGTGGCTTTTCTCTGCGAATACTCTTCGACACGTAACGGATTTCCCTTTGGGTTTTACACCTATATCGACACCACTCGTGATCAGGAATTGTGGATCAGTAATGTGCCATTCATGGATTCCCTTTCATTCTCGTTTCTGATTTATGTCAGTTATACCTTAAGCCTTTTGCTCTGGGCTCCACTGATAAAAAAAGGCTTGGATATTCGCCTCGGCGACATCCAGCCTCTCAAACATTCAGTTCGGGTCATTGTTTCGGCCTCCATCCTATGCATGTTGTTGGATGTAGTTATTGATCCGGCCGCATTTTTGGGAGATCGCTGGTTTCTCGGGAAAATATACTTTTATCAGGAGGAAGGAGAATATTTCCATATTCCACTGACTAATTTCGCGGGCTGGGTTTTTGTAGCAGGGGTCGCTCTGTCATTATTTGCCATACTGGACAGCTGGCTAGATTCAAAAACACCTTTCCATCCGCGTTACCAGTTACCGGCTCAGGCTTTACTAGGTCCCGGAATATATTTTGGCGTACTGATCTTTAATCTTGCAGTTACGTTTTATATTGGGGAAGTGTTGTTAGGTTTTCTGGGAACATTGATCAGCCTGGGAATCTTTTGCCTGGTCCTGTTCAGGGTCAAGAAAGTCACGCCACAAGCGTGACGCTGGATCCTATGAGGAATGTCTTTATCTTGCGGGCAAACGTGCTCTCAGCTCAACGGGCTATTACTAATTGCCCCCACGGCCAGTGGTCTACATGGTCTTTGATCCTATATAAATTCCATAAACAATGGCAGCACCCACCAGGACCATCAAAAGGTTATCGATGGCTATCGCTCCCCAGTCTGGAGATCGTGCCCAGTTCATCCAAGGAACGATAACAATAAAGAGAGAGAAAAAACCAGCAAGCAGAATACCGGCAAGGATAAATATCAGTTTTTTCTCGTCCATGACAGGAAGCCTGTTTATTTATGCATTTTGGTATTCATATAAAATCCATAGACGAAAAGGCCCACAGCTATCATCACTATTCCGCTATCCAGAAGCGCATCCCTCCAGTTCGGCAGAGCATAATTCATAAACCAGGGTATGGCGATGAAAAGTACTGAGACAAAACCGATCCCCAACAAACTAAATATAAAAATAATAAGTACTTTATCGTTCATATAGAAAACTCTCTCAATCTCCCTTGTGAGGGAAAGTCAGCTATTAAAGTGAATCGATACTCTCTGAGCACAGAGCAGTTAGCCATTATCTCCACGCCTGGTGGATTGTACCAATTCTACCCAAGGTATGAAAATATTTGCTTCCACAAGTTTTTGTTTTAAAATCGGCAGAACCTTTTCCCAAATTTCTCAAGGGTCATATGAACCATAAAGACAACAACGCTAATCAACCCCGCATTAAAGAATTGATTCTAGAACTTTCTCAATTGATGAGCCCCAATGCCAACCCGGCAGTGTTTGAGGAAATATTTACCGACGTCGCATTGATCGGAAACGAGCATAATGATATTGGCGACCATAAACTGCTCCACAAAGCTTTGGCGGAATTACGTAGGGCTATAACAATGTTTTTACCACACCGCGACAAGCGCAAGGTCGCCATTTTTGGTTCCAGCAGGGTTAGTGATTCTCATCCCAATTACAAGCTGGCATTGGAACTCGCTCAGGGATTGACCCGTCAGAACTATCAGG
>Ga0233434_1004113_pt1 | contig 11334 bp, 8 predicted proteins | sample SI_122_August201_4_FD_182738 | JGI IMG/M metagenome (GOLD analysis project Ga0233434, IMG submission 182738) | Seawater microbial communities from Saanich Inlet, British Columbia, Canada - SI_122_August2016_120_MG | ecosystem: Environmental > Aquatic > Marine > Inlet | place: Canada: British... | reverse complement strand
ATCATCGCCCTGGGCGTAGTGGCCTTTGATCTGGTTGGCGGCTGGAAACCCTTTACGGCGGGGCTGGCGGGATTGGCAGAACAGGCGCCGGACATGGTCGCCATCCCGACGCGACCGGAGTCGTCATCTTTCCTTGAGAGACAGGGCACGATGTTCCTTGATGCCGCCGGCGGCCCGTGGACGGGTGTCATGATCCTCACCTACATGTTCGCCCTCATGGGTATTCAGTCGGCGCCCGCCTTTAGCATGTGGGCTTTTGCGAACAAGGATCCGCGTCCCTTTCCCTTGCAGCAGGTGGTCGCATCCTCCCTCATCATCGGTGCGATCCTGTTCACCTTCACAGCCGTGCAGGGACTTGGCGGTACCATGCTGGATCGAGGTTTGATCCCCGGTGCGGAAGCACTCGGCGTGCCCTCCTCCGACTACCTGGTTCCCTATCTGATCAGCACGCTGTCGGACAAAGCACCCTGGCTCGTCGGCCTGTTGTGTGTGTGTGCCCTGGCAGCGATGCAATCGACGGGGGCCGCCTATATGTCGACCGCCTCAGGTATCGTGACACGTGATCTCTACCGACATTTTTTCAACAAAGAAGCGTCGCACGCGTCGCAGGTTTTGGTGGGAAGAATCACAGTGTTCGTTGTTGTTTCCATGGCACTTCTCGTGGGACTGGCCTCCGGCGACCTACTCGTGCTCTTGGGTGGTGCAGCCGTTTCCTATGGTTTTCAGATGTGGCCTGCCCTGTTGGGAATCTGCTATATCCGCTGGTTTACCTCGCGGGGCGTTGTCGCCGGTCTGGTGGCGGGTATCCTGGCAGTGACATTCACCTACGTAACACAGCTGGGAGGCCTGATCGGCATCGGCCGCTATCCCTTAACAATTCATTCAGCCGGGTGGGGCATTCTCTTCAACCTCGGCACGTGCTGCCTGGTCAGCTTCTTTACGCAGCCCTCAGAAACAGCTCAACGCCAGCACCGCGACGACTTCCATGATTTTCTTGCCAAGCACACGATTCTGCCACCGCAGATGCGTCCATGGAAAATCCCCATCTGGATCTTCACGATCGTCTGGTTTCTGGGAGCCATCGGCCCCTTTGCTGTGCTGGGCAATGAAACAGACCCGGCGCAGTGGGCATTTGGCATTCCGACCATATGGCTTTGGCAGGTGTGCTGGTGGCTGGCGGGCGTGGCCATGATGTATCTGCTCGCCTACAAGCTTGAAATGTCAACGGCTCCCAGCGGCGAAGTCGAGCCACTCGCCGACGCCGGATGAGGTAGTCGGCCAAGTTGCGGAACCTGATGCTTCGCTATGGGACCGCAGCGGGGGCGGCAGTCCTGATCGGCTGGCTGCTGCCTTCAGGCGGCACGCCGCACGCAGGACTGAGCCTGTTGCCACCGTTGGTGGCGATCGCCGTTGCGATCGGAACGGGACGCTTGATTCTGGGACTGTGCACAGCACTGGTTGCGGCAGCCCTGCTTATTGTACCCGCGAATCAGGGGTTCATCGAGGGGGCCTTCTGGGTGGTTCGCACGACCACCATCGACTTCGTGTGGCGTCCCTTGAGCGACTCCTTTCAGCTTTACATTCTCGCCTTTACCGCAAGTCTGATCGGCATGGTTCGTGTCATCTCGATTGCTGGTGGCACACGGGGAATCGCCGAAGCACTCGCTAAGCGCGCCGATGGGGCTGCCACAGCGAGACGAGCCACCTTCCTGCTCGGACTGGCCGTATTCTTCGATGACTATTCCAATACCATCGTTGTGGGCACGACCATGCGGCCTGTGGCGGATCGATTTCGTGTGCCCCGCGAAAAACTCGCATACATCGTCGATTCCACGGCAGCCCCCGTTGCCGGGATCGCCCTGATTTCGACCTGGATAGGCTACGAGGTTGGCCTCTTTCAGGATGCGATGGATACCCTTTCGACCGGCATTTCGGGCTACGAGTTGTTCTTTCGCGCCCTCAGTGCCCGTTTCTATTGCTGGTTTGCCCTTGTTTTTGTGGCGGCAAATGTCTGGTGGCAACGAGACTTTGGCCCCATGCTCCGCGCAGAGCGCCGAGCCCATGAGCACGGTCAGATTCTGCGTCCTGGCGCCCAGCCAATGGACGGGCATGAAGCGGATGGCATGGACATGACCGAAGGCCTTGTGCCCGACTGGCGCTGGGCTGCGGGGCCCGTGGGATTGGTCATCGCAGGAGTCCTGGTGGGAATGCAAGTGGATTCGTGGTCAAACCCGACTGTCGTGGCGGCGCGTGAAGAGTTCTCGCTCCTGAGCCAGAGATACTGGAGCACCGTCTTCTCAAATGCCAATGGTGCCAAGGTCATGTTCCTGGCAGCCCTCGCAGGTACCGTGACCGCCTTCTTCATAGCCGTCACACGTGTGCACGAACACCTCGGCCATCGATTGATTTCGCCAAAACAAGCAGCCATCACCTGGTTAGGTGGTGTGACAGGCTTCTATCGGGCCCTCGTCATCCTGGTTCTGGCCTGGGCTATCAAAGAGGCCTGTAGTGCCGTCGGCACATCCGACTATCTGGTCGCACTGCTTGGTTCGTCCCTGCCCCCCCTGACGGTCCCTTTGCTCGTATTTCTTCTCGCCGCAGCAGTGGCATTTTCGATCGGTACTTCATGGACAACGATGGCCATTCTGCTACCCACAACTGTGCCCCTCGCTCATGAACTGGGTGGATTGCCCTTAACGATTATGACCGCCGCTGCTGTTCTTGATGGCAGCATCTTTGGCGACCACTGCTCACCTATCAGCGACACAACGGTCTTGTCTTCTATTGCCGCCGGATGTGATCATCTCGATCATGTGAAGACACAGATCCCCTACGCCATGGCGACGATGATCGTCGCCGCCATTATCGGCTATCTCGGCACAGCCGCCATCTATCCTGCTGAAGTCGGCTTGATTCTTGGCACGGTCTGCATTGTCTTGCTCGTACGATTTGGTGGCCAACGCGCCCATCACGACTCGAATACGTAAAAGAGACGACCTTGACTGACATTCCCATTCGAGCGCTCCTGATAGGTTGTGGCGGTATGAGTGGCGCCTGGCTCCGCGCTGCATCAACCCTGGATGACGTTGCAATCGTCGGTCTTGTCGATCTCGACCCTGCGCGTGCCGAGGCACGACGTTCCGAGTTCGATCTCCCAGACGCTCAAATCGGCACCGACCAGGAGGCCCTTCTCAGGCAGTTACAACCGGATGTGGTCTTTGACTGCACTGTGCCCGAGGCGCACACGCAGGTGACGGTCACTGCATTGGAACATGGCTGCCACGTGCTGGGCGAGAAGCCTCTGGCAGATTCCATGGCCAATGCTCGAACCTCTCTGGCGGCGGCGGCGAAGGCTGATCGGATCTATGCAGTGATCCAGAATCGACGTTATGATCCCAATATCCGGCGCTTACGTCGCCTTCTCGCCAGCCATGCCATCGGGCCGCTGACGAGTGTCGACGCGGACTTCTATCTCGGTGCACACTTCGATGGCTTCCGTGCTGAAATGGATCATGTGCTGCTTCTCGATATGGCGATTCACACCTTCGATGCGGCGCGCCTGATCAGCAACGCCGACCCCGTTTCGGTGTATTGTCGCGAATGGAATGCAGCCGGATCGTGGTTTGCCCACGGCGCCAACGCCGTGGCAGTCTTTGAGATGACCCAGAACATCGTCTTCACTTATCGGGGCAGTTGGTGTGCCGAGGGGATGAACACGAGTTGGGAAAGCAATTGGCGCATCGTGGGGGAGCATGGTTCGGTGTTGTGGAATGGTGCCGAGGATATCCAAGGTGAAGCGATCGAAACCTCCGGAGAATTCCGCTCCGAGATGGCGCCGATTGTCGCACCCTCCCCCGCCCCCGAAGACCGCATCGGCCATCACACAGGGCTCATGCGCGAGTTCATAGATCGGGTAAGAGACGGTGGCGAGCCGGAAACTGTGGCCCACGACAATATCAAGAGCCTGGCCATGGTATTTGGCGCGATCCATTCTGCCGAGCAGGGCAGAGAGATCAAGATCGATCTGTAACACGAAAACCGAGAGATAGACACAGGATGGCAAAAATCACATTCATGGGAGCGGGATCTTCGGTATTTGCCAAGAATATTCTTGGTGACGCCATGCTCAGTCCCGCCCTGCATGACGCACATATCGCGCTGTACGACATCGACGCCAAACGCCTGCGTGAATCAAGCAGGATGCTGCGCACCTTGAACCGAAACATCAACAAGGGACGTGCGAAGATCTCCACCCACCTCGGCAAGACGCAGCGAAAAGCTGCCTTGCGTGACGCGAAGTACGTGGTAAATGCGATCCAGGTAGGAGGCTATGAGCCATCGACGGTGATCGATTTCGACATTCCCAAGAAATACGGATTGCGCCAGACGATTGCTGACACGATCGGTATTGGCGGTCTCTTCCGCACCCTGCGCACGGCCCCCGTAGTGATGGCTTTTGGCCACGATATGGAGCAAGTCTGCCCGGATGCATGGTTCCTCAACTACACCAATCCCATGTGCGCAGTCACGGGCGCCTTGCTACGCGGCACCAGCATTCGCGGTGTAGGCCTGTGCCATTCGGTACAGGTTTGTGCTCCGCGTCTGCTGGAGTATGTCGGGATGGAGCCAGCCCGTGATCTGCAGTGGAAGATCGCCGGCATCAACCATCAGGCGTGGCTTCTGGAAATCACGGATGGTGGCAAGGATCTCTATCCGGAAATCAAGAAACGGGCGGCCCGTATCGTGAAGGAGGCTCGCAAGAAGGGGGCAGACAAACCCCGCGACATGGTACGCCTCGAATTGATGCGCCACTTCGGCTACTACATCACCGAGTCCTCCGAGCACAGTTCAGAATACATGCCCTACTGGATCAAATCGAACTATCCCGAGCTTATTGAGGAATTCAATATCCCCCTCGACGAGTACCCTCGCCGTTGCATCCGGCAGATCGAGCGTTGGAAGACACAGAGCAAGGAAATGACGGGCAACACCAAACTCAGCCATACCCGAACGCACGAGTATGGCTCCTATATCATGGAAGCGATGGAGACGGATGTTCCCTATCGCATCGGCGGCAATATCCTCAACGACGGTGACTACATCACCAATCTGCCGCGCAACTGCGTTGTCGAGGTCGCCTGTCTCGTCGATCGCAATGGGGTTCAGGGAACGCATGTAGGTGACCTGCCGGAGCAGTGCGCCGGCCTGAATCGGACGAATGTCAGCCCGCAATTGGTCACCCTCGAAGCGGTCTTCCACCACAATCGAGATGCTGTCTACCAGGCAGCTATGCTCGATCCACATACGGCATCCGAACTGTCAATCGATGACATCCGAAAGATGTGCGACGAAATGATTGCCGCTCATCAGATGGAGAGCTACTTCAAGAAAGGCAAAGCCTTCCGCATTCCGACGATGTGGAACGCGTGACGACGCCATGACACATACTCCATCCTTTGATCTGAAGCTTCGCGGTGGTGTAACTGCGGGGCAGGAGTGGATCCACGATGGTGCGACGCCTATCGCTCATCTCGAGCATGCCATCGTTGAACAACCCGAGCAGAATCTGCGTTACTTCAACAAGAATCCTCGACCGGTGGTCCTGCGGTCCCTTGCCCTGGCGCCCGGGCAAGAGGCACTGGTTGATGGCGTCCAGCTGTATTGGGTTCTGGGTTCGGACATTATCACGAGTGAGCTGCTCAGAGTGGAGGTGGAAGGGCGAGGCAGCGACCACCTGACCCTTACCATCGTCACCACCGACCCTGGTGGCGTCGCCACGTCACGGCGGATCATTGACGTCACCTACGACGCCGACCATGGCAGCTACGTCTATGACTTCACGTGCCATCTGACACTGCACTCACCGCAGACCTTCGACCAACCGGGTCTTGAGACGCTGTCCTTCGAATACAGCGATCCCTGGTTCAGCGACATCCCCGCTCCCACCGTGGCTTTCGAAGGAGCATGGACAAGCAAGGGGTATGATCGGCTTCTGGCCCGCGCCGTGGACGGCTCAGCGTGGCAAATGCCTCTCAACCACCTGGCGACGGGTCTGCCAAGACCTGAAGGATTTGCCGCCGACTCATACTTTGCCCTCGCAGATGCGGATGACGCCGTGCCCAGCCCGGCTTTCCAGTTCGTCGGCGACTCCGCCCGGCGCACACGCGTCGGCGTGTGTAACTGGGGCTACGATATACATCTGGCCAGCCGTTACGATCGCGATGATCTCTACCAGGACATCTGTGAGCACTTCCGAGTACGACTCTGCCCCACAACCATCGTGCAGAGCATGCGTACAGAGGCGCCTGCCCCCCCTGCCGTCCTCTATGGCGGTTTTGATGAGCTACCCGCCTATTCCCGGCAGTCCAGCTTCGCCATCGGCCAACGCTTGAACGAAGCGGCGGGTGAGCCCGGGCCGTGGCCCTGGTTGCCTTCTGGCGAGGGGGCCGACTGGTGCCACGACGTGGGAAAAACTGACGACCACAGTCTGAAGATCGAACGCCAGACCCAGGGAGTGAGCCTCTGGTCGATGGACCGCGAAGGCGAAGGCGCCTTCACGCAGCGCTGGCGGCAGACCACCGGGTTTCGTGTGCAGATCTGGGTGCGCACGCAGGCTCTGGTGGGTCGCGGTGCCTGCCTCGGCCTGCGGTGGATCATCTTCAACGTACCGGAGCGATATCCAGTGCATGTGAGTCAGTATGTAGCCGGTGATACAGACTGGACGAGATTGAGCCTGCAGATCGATGGCCCACCGCCTGCCGATGCGAGTGCTGTCGAGATCAGCCTGCGGCACGATGGTGTTGGCTGCAGCTGGTTCGACGACATCGATGTAGAGGTACTCTCATGAATGTCGATCATCGCGACTGGTCGGCGCTGAGTGTTGGCGATCGAATTCGGCAGATCGAATTAGAAGGATACCTCATCGTCCCAGACCTGCTCGATGCAGATCAGATTGCGCAGTTGAAGACGCAGGCCGCTACGTGGGAGACCGTTGCCAGGGACTATAGCCCGCACCAGCGCGGGCGAGGCGATATCCAATGGGAAGGGGGTGTCGCGACGGATTTGATCGCCCACGAGCCGACCCTCGAGGTTCTGCGAACCGTCTTCGGTGATCAGATCGTGTTTCTCAGTTACGGCTATGACCGCTCTGAACCGGGAACACCTGGCATCAGCCTGCACACAGACGGCCAACCTTATGGCTCAAGAATCTTCGGCATGAATGGATCCTGTCCCGCGACGATCCGCGTCCTCTACTACCTGGACGATCTAACGCTGGATGTGTCACCCTTTCGTGTCGTACCGCGCTCCCATCTGAGTCTCCACGCTGAAGCCAACCCCTATAGCCGCTATGCATCTCATCCAGAAGAAGTCATCGTGACCTGTAAAGCGGGTTCAGCACTATTTCTGAATCACCGGGTCTTTCACGGCACACTGCCGAACACGGGAAGCCGCGAGCGTTCCATGTTAGCGGTCGCCTACCGCCCCGCCTGGGCGGGTCCCATCGCCGATGTTGAGTCATGGGACCCTGAGCGACTGGTCGACCTGCCAGAAAACGTGCGCCCCCTCTTCGCTGATCCGAACACGCGTGAATGGGATTTCGACGCGGCGAACAAGCCTGAGAGCATGCCGCTGCCAGGACCGGGCCTGGGACCGAAGCGCTGGGCCTGATCGCGAAGAGCTAGCGGAACTGCACGTCCACCGTCGCCTCACCGTCGACGACCAGTTCCATGTCCACGTAGGTTGAGTCCGCCACTTTGACGCAGCGATTCGACACCGCTTGGCCGCTCACCGTCGTCGTGAGCGCCTCCTGCCCCTCGGGCAGGAGCAAATGCAGATCAACAAGACACTTGGATGACTCTATGGTGAGTTGACAGCGGCCATCACTTTGCTCGTAGTGATAACCGATGGCAGAGCCACTGGCAGCATACTCGAGCTGGATATCTGCCGTCTTGATGTCGGCCGCCGCCCATCGAGGCGAGAGGGCGATCTGGCGAAAACAGGTATCTGTATCAGTGATGCCGGCAAGTCCCTCAACGAGGGCATAGAGCATAGCCGACGAGCCCCAGCCATCCGTCGACATGGCTTCAGGACTGGTACTGGCTTCCTCAGAGGAAGGGCGCCCATCAGGGAAATACCAGAGATAGGTCTCGCCGCTGTCGACGATCAGGTCACTGTATTGACGTAGAATGTCGACGCCAAATCTCTCACGACCGTGAGCGAAGGCTGCGCGGGCCAGCTCGCCGCCGACGAGGGGAAAGATCCCACCATTGATGTATGCGCCGCCTACCAGAAGTGGGTCGCCGAAACACCCATCCGGGAATGGCGGATCAATCGAATACCATGGCGCAAAGGTGGCCTGGCTGCTGCCGCGACGGATGTATTCGTCGAGCATCGCCTGAGATTGCTCTGCCGTTGCCATCCCCCGATTGATCGCCATCGGATTTGACAGACTCAACTGTGCTGCCTCATCAACGCCCTGCACGCGAAATTCGTCCAGCGGCACGCGATGTGTGTAGAAGGAGCCATTCCAGCAAAGATCATTGGCCCGCTGACGCAGTCCCCTCGCTTGGGCCGACCATCGCGAAGCGGCTTCCGCATCACCCAGATGGCCATACAGCTGAGCAAGACAGAGAAATGCTTCATAGTAGCCGGAGTTGTCGCCGTGGAAGATTCCCCAGTGGGTCTGATCGGTGATCTGGAAATTCAGCCACGACTGATCTGCACTCACATAGTCAAAATCCCATGTATCCATCGTCAGTGCCCGTTTCACCAACTCGTGCTCCTGACTCCATCGCCAGGGGTTGGTGCACACGTAGGCCATCGCACGTTCAGCATGGGGCAGCATCGATTCCATCCACTTGTCATCGCCCGTTGCCTGCCAGGCCAGGAACAGGGCCTTCACCCATCGATACTCCACGTCGGCTTCCACGGGCACGCGGACATACTTTGTCCAGTTTTCCCGATCCATGTTGCAACTGACAAAATCGTGAAAGGACCCATTGCCCAGTTGTGTCTGCGCAAAGTGGGTGACAGCGCTGGTCATGTCTTTGTCGAAGTATCTTGCACCACGAAGCATATCCGAGTGGTCACGAATCCAGAGGGCCGGACAGTCTGGGCTGCGATAGCCGTGAACGATTTCAGCGTCAATGCAGTAGTCGACGGTGTCCTGGGCGAGGAAGTCGCGGACGCTGGGCAGCAACGCGTCGATCTGCTGATCGCCGGTGGTGATGGTCGGTGTCATGGTCTCATTCCGATGGCTTGTGAACGGGCATAGCGAGACTACGATGTTGGCGCTGCCAACTCCAACGATCACTCCCGGAGAGCAATGCTTGATGTCGAGGCTCTGCAGCGGCTACAAATTCGGCACTCGGCTCCTGACCATTCCAGGCCTGAAACATGGTTGGCGTGTATCCACCGATGACGATCACACGTTCTCGATCCGAACGGATGTGTCCCGTTGCATGGATGAGAGACTCGCCAAAGAGCAAGGTAGAGCCCGCAGGTGCAGTCACCTGATGAATAAGGGAGCGATCTTCCTCGGCACAGGCGATGATCTGCTCGCGTGGCGCCTTGATCTTGTGACTTCCAGCGATACAGACCGTACCACCATCGTCGGGTTCCAGGTCTGTGAGATTTGTCAGCGTCTTAACGAAAGTACAGTGGAACAGGCCATTCTCTGTGTAGGTCCCCTGATCGACGGCGGTACCCGTGTGAAAGCCAAAGGGAGCGCCGGCATCGGGTGCCGGATCAGGGCGATGGTTGATGACGGCTTCCGATTCCTCCAACCGCACACTTCCACCGACCAGTTCTTCGGCGAAACCCACCAATCGCGGATTCGTGAGGTATTCATAGATCGCCGGATCCGCTTCGAGAATGTGAGCAAAATGACAGTGATGTGCGTGGCGAGCACTGAGACGACACCCACGAACCACCCCACCCTCGCCCGCTGCCAGCAGGTCTGTCTTGAGTCGTTGCATGGCCTCGTGCAGGCAGCCAACCTGCTCAGAAGACAACGTGTTCTCGACGACGACATATCCGAAGACGTCAAGATGATAGCGTTGTGACGGTGTGAGCGCTGGAAAGGGTCTGGCGAATGTCTCTGACGAAGTCATCGTTCCTCGCTGTACAGTTGTAGAGCTGCGCGTGACGGGGTGCGTGGCAGCAGCTATGTTGAGCCCAACATGGAAACCCTACCCATTATCGATCACAGTAACTGCGACGACATCGAGTTAATCGACTATCTCTTCGACGTCCACGGCTACCTCGTGCTCAAGGACGGTGTTGCTCCAGGCGATATCAACGAACTCAATGCCTGGGTTGATGCACATCAAAGTCACATGGATGGCCCACGTCGTCAGGGCAGCGACACAGAGGGTGCCTGGATCGGTCATGTCGAAACCCACACCTACTCAGGTGCGGATGGTATCAACTTTCAAAACATCATCGAGGCGGGCGGCGTTTTCGAGCGTCTCATCGACTACCCTTCCTGGATCGACCACATCCGCCGTTTCGTCCACGTGGAGCGCAATGGTCTATCCATTCATGAGTGCCTGCTCAATCTGCGCGGCCGCGGTGGTTTCATCGGCATCCACAGTGGCGGCCACCTGCCGATCAGCTATATGACATTCCGGCAACCCAATACAGGGGACTGGATGGTGGGACAGATCAACGTGATCACAGCCTTGCAGGACATCGGCCCCGGTGATGGCCCGACGACACTCGTTCCAGGTAGCCACAAAGCGTCGCGGCCACACCCGCGGCTGGCCGAGGTCGCCGGGGCGACCTATCGCAGCAACGAGGCCGCCGGCACTGCGGCCGGTATGCGCGAGCTGTACCTGGATGCAGGTGACGTGTTGCTCTTCACAGATGCCATTACCCACGGCTCGGCGGCACGCACAAATGACGGCTATCGACGCATGGTTCTGTATCGCTATTCACCACGCTGGATTCGCTCACGCTTCCACTATGTCCCTTCAGAGCAGATGTTGGCACGCCTGACCCCCGAGCAGCGCCAGATCATTCAACCGATCCCGCCACGAAGACCGCCGCCAGTTTCTCTCGGCTGACCTAGCGCACTTCGACAAACTGGATCCACAGCGGCGCATCACCGACATCGAAGCGGTTCGTCTGTGTCAATGCACCTGACTCCTCTATTCTGTAGACAGTCATGCTTCCTGACCCCTGTCCAACGGACAACATCCACTTGCCTGTCGGATCGAGGTCGAAAAACCGTGGTGTCTGCTCGGTGGCGTAGTGATCACGCAGGCTCAACGAACCATCTTCAGCCACGTCGAACAGGGCGAGTGAATCATGACCACGATTCGAAGCATAAAA
>Ga0233434_1004105_pt1 | contig 11350 bp, 12 predicted proteins | sample SI_122_August201_4_FD_182738 | JGI IMG/M metagenome (GOLD analysis project Ga0233434, IMG submission 182738) | Seawater microbial communities from Saanich Inlet, British Columbia, Canada - SI_122_August2016_120_MG | ecosystem: Environmental > Aquatic > Marine > Inlet | place: Canada: British... | reverse complement strand
TCTGCTGCTTTATCCAAAACCTTTAACCTCAGGAAGATTCTGGTTTCCAAATCGGATAGTTGTGGGTTTTCCGAGTTTGATTCCAAGCTGGAGGAAACCCAATGCTTTACTTGCAACAAAATAGATTCAATTTCTTCGTAGGCGTTTTCAACCACCGAGATCAACTCCATTCCCATCAAAACATTTTGAATGGCCTGATCCAGGTTTTTAGGATGGGTTTCCTGAATAGATAACTCTTTATTGGACTCGATACCCTCAGTGTTCGATGCTAAATTTGCGATGATTTTCTGGCTCATGACAGACTCCTTGCAGTTAAAGGCTTAAATCGATTAAGTTAGTAACTGTAGAATTGACTGTGGAATCAAGTTCGCCTGACCTACCATTGCTGTTGAAGCTTGCACCATAATTTGGTTTCTAGTTAGCTGGGCCACTTCTTCGGCGATGTCTGCATCCCGAATTTGAGATTCTGCTGCTGCTAGGTTCTCAACTGAAGTGGAAAGGTTCGAAATAGTTCGAGCAAGCCGGTTTTGCACGGCACCCACTTTACCTCGAGTTCCGGCAACGCTAGCAATCGCCGAATTAATTGAATCCAATGCTGTGAGAGCCCCATCAGCACTACTCACACTTAAACTGCCGATGCCAAGAGAGGAAACAGTAACAGCTTTCATGTTAATGTCTTGATTTAAATTGATTCGGCTGTTAGTGCTATTATCAATACCAACCTGGATGAAAATGTGGTTTGCAGTTGTTATACTGGAAGCCATAGAGCCATCTACCAATCCTTGTCCATTGAATGTCGTGGTTGCCGAAATACGGTCGATCTCACTACGCAAGGCGTTAAATTCTAATTGAATGGTTGCACGCTCTGTGGAGCCTACGGTACCGGTTGCGGCCTGAGAGGAAAGCTCTCTTAAACGAATAAGCATGCTGGACTGCTCATTAAGAGCACCTTCTGCAATGTTGATGAGTGATACCCCATCGTTTGAGTTTCTTACGGCCTGTCGAAGAGCACGTATATCAGATCGTAATCCTTCTGAGACCGCTAGTCCTGCAGCATCGTCGGAGGCTTTATTGATTCGGATACCAGATGAAATACGTTCTACTGATTGTGAAAGGCGATCGGTGTTGACGCCCAAAAGCCTTTGGGCATTAGTTGAAGCTATATTGTTGAAAATTCGTACTGCCATTTCCTAATCCTCCACCAAGAGTTAGAATTATTTTTTTCTGCTAATATGTCGGTTTTAACTATTTACTACTGCCCCTGAAGAGTCTTTATTTTGGGTGGCACATCCTCAGTTTTCCACCATTGCCCCTGAAGAGTTTTTTTAGTGGTTCTCTTCAGCTTTCCACTTTTATTTTCAAACCCATAAAGCGAAAAATCGGGTTTAAATGACTCGCTTTGTTGCCCGCTATTTCTTTGGGACAATTCTGCTTAATTGGGTTATCGGTGAGAATGCTTAGAACTTTAATAAAATGCTGAAAAAATTATAAATTTTCTTCACGCCAGTTTTTCTGTGGAATATCAATGTTTAAGGAGGCAATTTCGGGATGAGAGTCTAGGTATTCGATAGCTGTTTGCAAATTCAGGGGTGAATCGGGAGAATGAGGGAGGTTTTTATAAAGCTCTTCTATTAAAAGAAAATCCGGTTCCGTATCGACGGTCAGTCGGTAGCTACAATCTTTTAAATAATCTGGAGCGTTAACGCGTTTGATTTTGAAATCAGAAGGGTGGTCATGAAACCAGGTTGTGACATGTTCACGATAAATAGAACCTTTAGCCAGTTCGCCTATCTTTTGTAAGGTTTCGAACCGAATAATTTCTCCGGAACTGCCGAGCGGAACGGGGTCCAGAGGCACGGTATAGTCGGCTTCGTCCGACAGATGGGCCTGAATGAGCGAGCTTAACAGCGGAATATCAATGAGAGGGTCGTCTCCGCAAACCCGAACCACCTGTTCTGTGTGGACGCTCTCTCCTGCTTTTATGAATCGGCCCAGAACATCGTCTTCCGATCCTTGGAAGACAGGGACTTGGAGCCGACGAGCAAGCTCAACCAGCGGAATCTCTGATTCTTTTTCAGGAAGTGCTAGGAGGATGAGGTCAATTTCCGGCACCTGTTTTAAACGAATAATGATATGCTCCAGCAGGGGCAGGCCTGCAATAGGACGCAGGCTTTTACCGGGAAACCGGGTAGATCCCATTCGAGCTTGAATGATAGCGGTGACAGAAACCATTTTTCAATAAAAGGATAAGGTTCGCCGGTATTGTAACCTTTCATAGTGGATTTGTAATGTCGAAATCGATTCGTTCCCTGCTCCGCCCACCTGCATTGAAAGAAGGAGATGTTGTAGGTGTGGTGGCTCCAGCCGGTCCGGTAGACAAGACGCAGTTGGAAACCGGGTTGGAAGTGATTCGTAGTATGGGATTCAAGCCTTTGTTGGGCAAGCATGTCCATGTTCGTTCTCGTTTCATGGCTGGCCCTGATAAAGATCGCGCTCAGGATCTCATGGACATGTTCCGAAACCCCGAGGTTCGGGCAATTTTTTGTGCTCGTGGAGGATATGGTGCTAACCGCATTCTTTCTTATCTTAAGCCGGCTGTGATAAGGGCTCATCCCAAAATCGTCGTGGGGTCCAGCGATATCACTCTGCTTCTGCATTTTCTGGTGCAAAAATGCGGACTGATCGCATTTCACGGCCCTATGGTTGCCGGAAGCTTTGGACGGGCTGAAATGAAAAAATCGAGCCGGCAATTTAAAGCATTGCTGACGGGTGATACTAAGACTAAGGTTTTTCACTCTCCCAAGGCGAAGGTGTTTTCCAAAGGGGTGGCGCAGGGTAAGATCACAGGAGGATGCCTGACATTGCTGTGCCGTTCATTAAACACTCCGTATGAAATTAACACCCGCAATAGGATTATATTAATAGAAGATGTCGGCGAACCGTTGTACCGGATTGATGGAATGCTGTGGCAGTTAAAAAATGCCGGGATGTTCAAAGGAGTGCGTGGGATAATTTTCGGGGAAATGGTCAACTGCCGCCCGCAACACAAAAGCGACGGGATGTTTGAAGATATACTCGCGGATATTTTCCTGAAACCGGCTTTCCCGATTCTGACTCACTGCCCCATAGGCCATGGCGAAGAGGTCTGGACCCTTCCTTTAGAGACATCAGCGACTCTGGATAGCGAAGCGAAAACCCTGGAGCTGAAACACTGCGGGGTTAAGTAGGTTGACCGGGCCTGACCCTCACACCTTTGGATTGCAGGTAAGTCTTGGTTTCCTGAATGGTGAATTCTTTGAAATGAAAAATAGAAGCGGCCAGCACGGCTGAGGCTTTGCCCTTTACAATGCCTTCATATAAATGCTCAAGGGTTCCTGCTCCTCCAGAGGCGATGACGGGAATGGTCACCGATTCTGAAACCGTTTTGTTGAGTTCGATGTCATATCCGATTTTGGTGCCATCGCGATCCATGCTGGTGAGCAAAATTTCCCCCGCACCATAAGCGTCCATTTTTTGCGCCCACCGTTGCACATGAATTCCTGTTGGGTTTCTTCCCCCATGTGTGTAGATCTCCCAGGCTGGGGATGAATCGGATTCTGCCAGCAAGAGTTCGGGATGCTCGGTTGCCCATTCAGGGGGTGTGGATGATGATGCGGAAGACTGCACTGCTTTGGCATCAATAGCGACAACAATGCATTGGCTGCCAAAACGTTTTGCTGCACGTTGCACAAAATCAGGGTCCTTGACGGCGGCTGTGTTGATGGCGACTTTATCAGCACCGGCTTTCAGAAGATTGCGAATATCATCCAGAGTGCGTACTCCTCCGCCAACCGTCAAAGGCATGAAAACCTTTTCGGCAGTGCGGGCGACCACATCGAGAATAATGTCGCGTTTTTCGTGCGAAGCGGTGATATCTAAAAAGGTCAGCTCGTCAGCACCTTCTAGTTCGTAGGCCGAAGCGACTTCGACCGGGTCGCCAGCGTCGCGGAGATTGACAAAGTTGACACCCTTGACCACGCGGCCATCCTTGACATCCAAACAGGGTATGATGCGTTTAGCCAGCATGAAGAACGTCTTTCGCCTCCTTGAAGGTGAGAGTTTTATCGTACAGGGCTTTGCCGATGATTACGCCTTCAACTCCATAGGACTCCAGCTTGGCCAGGTTTGTTATATCTTCCAGACGACTCACTCCCCCGGATGCGATAACAGGAAGTTGTGCGGCTTCGGCAAACTCCTTAATGCTTTCCAGGTTAGGACCTTGAAGCATGCCATCGCGACTGATGTCGGTGAAGATAAACCCGGCAATTCCATAGCCCTTCATTTTCTGAGCAAGGTCAGTGGCTTTTTGTTCAGAAACTTCCACCCAACCTTTGACAGCCACTAAACCGTCCCGAGCATCAATGCCGACAATAATTTTATCGGGAAAACGTCGACAGGCTTCTTCGACAAACTCCGGCTCCTTCTGGGCAACCGTGCCTAAGATGACTCGGTATGCGCCCGCCTTAACATAGGTTTCAATAGTTTCAAGGGTTCGGATTCCTCCTCCCACCTGTATATCCACAGAACTACTATAGATAATGTTTTTCACGATCTCAGCATTGATGGGTGAACCTTGGAATGCGCCGTCCAAGTCTACAATATGAATAGTCTGCGCACCTTCTTCATCCCAATGGTTAGCCATTGAGAGGGGGTCATTGGAATAGACGGTTTCCTGATCTGCTTTTCCTTGAACAAGGCGCACGCACCTGCCATCTTTGATATCTACTGCCGGTATTATTCTCATTAGAAGCTTTGCTTTAAGGTTTCAAAGTAAGAGTTGATATTAACAGAGGTTTTTAATATCTTCAACGTTGTTTGCCAAGCCCAAAATTGGGTTATATAATCTCTCCACCACTGGGCGTGGGGCCAACTGGCAATGGCTTTATTAGCTGGCAAAGGGTTGTCTCGGCTTGATGAACCCTTGCTACATGCGTCTTTAATAAAAGAATTTAATTTTGGAGTGATTATGAAAGCCAGCCAAACCGAACTTGATGGAGTGTTGCTCATCGAACCCACTGTTCACGATGATTCCCGGGGACGGTTTTTTGAAAGCTATGAAAAGGAAAAATATCGGGCAGTGGGAATCCATGAAGATTTTGTTCAGGATAACCAATCGCTCTCAAATAAAAATGTTCTAAGAGGGCTGCATTACCGGGTTGACCCTGAACAGGCTAAACTGGTCAGAGTGGTCAAGGGTGAAGTGTTTGATGTGGTTGTGGATATTAGAAAAAGCTCCCCCACTTTTGGGAAATGGCAGAGCTTTATTTTGTCGGACGCTAACCATCATCAGGTTTATGTTCCTGTAGGCTTTGCCCATGGGTTTTGCGTGCTCAGTGACACGGCTGAGTTTTTATATAAGGTTTCTGAATATTATTCCGGAGAAAAAGAAAAAGGAATTATCTGGAACGATCCAGATATTGGGATCGACTGGCCAACGTCAGACCCTATTCTTTCTGACAAAGATAAATGCAATCCTCGCTTGAGGAATTTGTAGCATCGTTATTAAGGAAATTTTTTTTCTGAGGTGAGGTTATTTCTTTAGGTATTTGGTGAATTCGTTGTAAGCCAGATTAACGGTGTCTTCTATGTTTAATTCAGGACCATTTTCAATGGATGAAATATTCTTCACCAGTGTTTCGTCTAGATTATTTCTGAGTTGTTTCTCGAAACTTGCTGAACCCATTTCAGCACGATAGAGCGTTAAAATTTCTGCCGCGATGGTTTTCCCCGGTTTGCTATCTAGTATTTGGTTGTAATCGAAGCCTTTCTTCTCACCAAACTCCAACAACCGGTCGATCTTCTTTGACACCTGTTCGTAAGCCTCTTTGCCAATGGTAGACTGAACGGATTTTGCAAAAACGGGTATCAGACAATCAGGGATGCCGGGCTGTCTAATATTTTTTTCCAACAAGAAAATAAAAAAACGACCAACATGTTCTTTGCGCTGGTTTCGGTCCTTTCGTTTCATTCGCCTTTTGATGCGAGATTTATCGTCCTTCTCACTGGGAGTGTTATCCGCGTTGGATTCGATCAGCTGATTGAACATGGATAGAGTTCCCGACTCAGCCTGATTAAACAACTCATCCGAGCTTAAATCAGAGTTGTCCTTAGCGATTTTTAAAATTTTAAAAATAATATCCTGTCTGAGAGTTTCGCTCATATCAATTTTTGAGTTTTCAGTGGGTTAAGAATACACATAAATACTCGTGCTTCTGGTGAGGCATTTTAATTCCTCAGCGGAAGACAGTATCTGTTATCACTGTGATTTAATGCTTGCAACCTTTAGTGAAAAGCCTTACACAAATCTCCCGAATTACTCAATCGGACATTGCGGGAGGTGCTTATAAAGAACAATAAATCAATGGTTTATTTCTGTTTCAGTGCTGCGATATTTTATTCCTAATGTTTCAATGTGTATTTGCCGATAAAAAATACAAGCAAGAAAAAAAGGTTTAATATTTTTAAGGTTACCGAAAATGTCTTTAAATGTGTCTGAAACAGGTTTTCAAAATAATTCACTGGAACAGAAAAGTGTCTTAGCTTCTGTAGATGCTTTTGTTTCCAGCGAGTTGAATTTGAAAACCAGTGAGGGCGATCTTGTTAGTTTATCCTTTGCAGGGGAACAGTCTTTGTCGGAATCGTCGACCCAGACACGAACTCAAGAGGATGGAGCTATACAGGAGTTTAGTTCGGTAGCTCGTGCCGCTACTTCTTATTCTCTGACTGTGCAAGGAGATTTGAATGCCGAGGAACTGGCCGCTATTAACAAACTTGCCGAGGAGATTGCTCCTTTGGCGAGAGAGTTTTTTGCGAATGGAGAATTGAATTTGGAAGATTCTGCCAATTTTCTGGCTAATAATCTCGGTGTACTTAAGGAAGTAGAACTGGCGTTGGAAAGAACGGTGGTGGCAACTTTTGAAACCAGAAGTGTTACACGCTTGCCGGAAGAAGGTGGAGACATCACCAATATTGGAGCTCTTCCGACTCAGGCACCAGAACTTGAAACAGGTGGAATTCGGGATTTTCCAGCTTTGGTTCAAGCAACGCTTGATGCAGTTTTTGAGTCCGAAGCAGGACAAGTTCCCGAACAGGATTCTATTCTTAGATCGCTGAATGATCTTTTATCTTTCATTCGTGATCGACTTCGCGAGTTTTTTAATCCGCCGACCGGCCTAGCTGCATTACCCGTAGAATCTGCCTCTGGAGCCAATGGCGTTACAAACATTGATACGCCCCCTCCCGAAGGAAGCGAGCCTCCTCCCCAGCTTGAGCAATAACTAGCTGGCGCGAGAGGCAGATAGCAATATACCGACAAACAATCCTCACACTTAAGCGCAGTTAGAAACCCGTTCCAATTGCATTGTCATTCATTCCCGTGGAAGGGAACTGGGCAATGACATCTTAAGCCGCAACGATTCTTTGCTAGCCGGTAAAAGCTATTGCTAGCTGGCTGCACGCCGAGTGCTAGGGCATTAGTGCGCCGTTGTTGATGTCGAGAGTTTGTCCGGTGATGGAGGATTGTTCTTCTGAAATCAGGAAAGCCACTAGTTTCGCAACTTCTTCAGGTTGGGACATCTTGCCTAATGGTACGGGTTTCATCGCTTCTTTATAAGCTTCATCCTTGGAAACATTCAAAGCATCAGCAAACCCTTGCAAACCTTCCTGCGCCATATCGGTGTCAACCCAACCGGGACACAAAGCGTTCACCAAAATTCCATCTCCACTAAGTTCAGCCGCCAGAGAGCGAGTGAGACCCAACAACCCGGCTTTCGATGCGCAGTAGGCGGAATAGCCCGGAACACCTAGTCGCGCAAGAATGGATGAGATGATGATGATTTTTTTGAACGGTGCGGAATCTTTTTTAATTAGAGGAATACATTCTTGAATGGTTTGGTAGGTTCCTGTCAAGTTGGTGTCTACAACTTCCTGCCAGCGATCTTGATCACCATACTGGTTCTCGCCTCCGACACCAGCGTTGGCGATGAGCGCATAAAGGGATGAAACATTTTCCAGGGCCTTCTTTATTTCCTCGGAGTTTCTGATATCGCAAGTATGGCATTGATGCTGTTCTGAATTATTTAGTAAACTTTTCGTTGATTCGAGATTTTCTAAATTACGCCCTAACAGAATGAGGGAGTATCCACGCTCGGCCAGTGTTATAGCGATACTCTTGCCGATTCCTGAACCGGCTCCTGTTACTACAATATGCATTTATATTTCCTGAGTATTTTCTGAAGCTGGATTTTTAGAAGGGTTCAATAGAATATTGATATACCCCGATAAGGTTTCTGCTTTTTGGGGTTCGTCAGAGCTTCGGTAAACTTGCACGAGGTTGTTCATCATGCGGACCAGCGTTTCCCTATGTGTGGACTGAGATAAGAAGTGTTCTTCAAAAGGCTGGCCAAATTGTTCAACAATTTGAATGCAGTCCGCATGGCTCAGCAGACGGCCTTGATGGAAGGGATCAAAGTAAATCGCATTTTTGGGAAGATTGTATTTGACGATATAATGACCCGGCAGACCTACACCGACGATGGGTAACCCCAGTCGGCTGGCAACCAGAACACAAAGTACTGAAAGGGTAATGGGCAACCCGGTTTTATGTTCGAGAACTTTATTGAAGTAGCTATTGTCCGGGTCCAGATAATTTTTTTGGTTGCCGCGGAAATGTTCCTGCTGAAAAAGTAAATGGGTTAATGTGGAAACGACCTGAGAAGGGTCAGCATCTGGAGCCAGTTTTTGTTCCAACTGGTGTGCAAGAGAATCCAGGTTTTCCCGGCATGATTCGGGGTCCGAGTTGGGGTAGCCGAACTCCATGATCAAAAGTATTCCAGCTTCCAGATCGACATCTTGCCCCAGCCCTTTTTGCGCTAATTGTCGAAACTTCTCACCCAGTTTTTTCGGGAAGATTGCATTGATCACTCCCTGTGCATGATTTCGAAGAGCTATGTCTTCACTGCGGACTGCCATTTCAAGAAAGGGCAGGGCGTCTTCCCCCAGTTCGATCAATTGCAGGCGGACCTTTTCCCTGACGAACTCGTCCCGGTCGGTCAACAATTGGATTAAGTATGAAGTTTGGCCTTTGGCCTTTTGATTGCTCATGGCATGAAAAAACTAAGCGGGCATTTCTGCCCGCTTAGACTGGAAAAACAAAACCGACTACAGATCGGGTTGCGGGGTGGTGCGCAAATAGGGTTTAATAACCTTATGTCCCTTAGGAAACTTTGCCGGAATATCTTCCGTCTTGATTGCGGGAACGACCACACAGTCATCGCCATGTTTCCAGTCGACCGGTGTGGCGACCTGGTAATCGGCAGTGAGTTGCAGTGAATCGATAACACGCAAGATCTCGGCAAAATTTCTACCCGTTGAAGCGGGGTAGGTGATTGTCAGTTTGACCTTTTTGTCTGGCCCGACGATGAATACGGAGCGGACTGTCAGGTTGTTCAGCGCATTCGGATGAATCATGTCATACATTTCCGAAACTTTTTTGTCGGGATCAGCAATGATGGGGTAGTTCACCGTGCAACCTTGAGTTTCGTTAATATCATTGACCCAGCCTTTGTGTGAATCGACAGGGTCTACGCTCAAAGCAAGAACCTTGACGTTTCGTTTGTCAAATTCACTTTTCAGATTGGCCACCCGGCCCAATTCGGTGGTGCAAACAGGGGTGTAGTCTTTGGGGTGGGAAAACAAAACTCCCCAACTGTCGCCCAGATATTTATGGAACTCAATCGTGCCTTCGGTGGTCTCTGCTGTGAAATCTGGTGCGGTATCTCCTAATCTTATAGCCATAATCTACTTCCTTCTCAAAAAAGATTATAATTGATAAAAGCGTTTTTCCTATACTATCCGAACAACCCCAAAAGCAGGGGGCCGTGAAAAAGTTCTTTAAAAGGTCGCTGGAAATGAGGGTAATTATACCATAGCCGAAAGCCGGGGGAAACGGCTGTCAAGCATGCTGGGAGTCCCCGCTTTTGTTCATGTCAATTCCTCTCAATATAAGGTACCTTAATTAGATGACTCCCACTGATAGAAGGTGCAAACATTTTTAACACTGATTTTTAAGGGGTTCTGATATTAATCTGGACGAGACAAAAATACTTTTGCGACAAGTCTGGGCGTTTATGTTGATGGGGCTTTATGGCATCGGGATTTTCCAGGAGCGTGCGGTGCTCCTTCAGGCGGAAGCGAGCCAGGCGGCAGAATCCGTCCTCCCGGATGTGGCCAAAGTGATATTTTTGGGGTTACTCTTCATGGCGTTCCTGATAGATATTGTGGAAATGCGTGAAGATAAAGACAAGGCCTACCAGTTTTTATTTTTATCGTTGATAGCAGGGGGGCTGTCGGCAACAATCAGTGCAATGCAATATCATGCACTCGCAGGAATATTAGGTTAACAGCTTAGGCTGAGAAAGAATGTGTTAAAGCAAAAAAATATCGTAAGCTGGCTCCACGCCTGGTGGTTGCCAGTTGGGAGCAGTTCAGGTAGAATGACCCAGTATTTTCCACAACAAACAAAATAGTGAGGGCCGTTAGCTCAGCTGGCAGAGCACCTGACTCTTAACCTCGTAATGCATTCTCTTGGTTGTGTTCGTTACCCTCTTTCTTTCCAATAGTTTACCTAAATTTTCTCAAGTGTCCAAAGTGTTCTGTCAGGCTCCATGGTACAGCCATGGTACACCAAAGGAGAAACTTTCATGCCTACAGTTCAACGTAGAGTCTCACCAAATGGCAAAGTCAGTTACAGAGCTTTAGTCAGACTCAAAGGTCACAAGCCGAAGACTGCCACCTTCCTAAAGAGAGCAGATGCCATAACTTGGGGGCAAGAGATAGAGACTAGGATTAAACAGAGTAAATACTTTCCTGACCGACTTGTAGAGTCAGAGAAATATACTCTCAGTGACTTATTGGATAGGTATAAATCAGAGGTTCTGCCTGATAAGAGGTCTAAGGGGCAACTGGGTCAGCTTGAGTGGTGGAAAGTACAGCTAGGCGAATATAAATTAAAAAACCTAGCTCCTCCACTGGTTGCTGAGCATAGAGACAAACTAATTAAGGAAAAGAGTAATAAGACTGGTAAGAACAGAGCAGCTGCCACAGTTAACCGCTACCTGGGGTTACTCAGTCATGCCTGTACTATTGCGATCAAGGAATGGCAATGGATGGCTGTTAATCCTTTAGCACAGATAAGTAAACCAAGAGAAGCCCAAGGTAGAACAAGGTTTTTAAGTGATGAAGAAAGGGAGAGACTTCTAGTTGTCTGCAGGTCAAGCGAGAGTGTCCATTTGTTTCCTATTGTCACCTTGGC
>Ga0233434_1004102_pt1 | contig 11353 bp, 12 predicted proteins | sample SI_122_August201_4_FD_182738 | JGI IMG/M metagenome (GOLD analysis project Ga0233434, IMG submission 182738) | Seawater microbial communities from Saanich Inlet, British Columbia, Canada - SI_122_August2016_120_MG | ecosystem: Environmental > Aquatic > Marine > Inlet | place: Canada: British... | reverse complement strand
CCAGTAATTATTTTTGTTAATAGAAAAAAATGGAGCTCTAAAACCTTCTACTTTTTTACCTGTAATTTTTTCTAAAATATTTATTGATTTAAAAAAATCTTCTTCAAATTCTTCTTTATTCACTTTTCGTAAATCCATATGAGAATACGTATGACTAGATACCTCGTGCCCCAAATCTGATATTTTTTTTATTAATTCTGGAAATTTTTCAGCAATATAACCTAACACAAAAAAAGTAGCTTTAACATTATATTTCTTAAATAAGTCTAAGATTTTTTCTGTATTTTTAACTACCCTACTATCATACTTTGACCATTCTGAAAATGGTAAATCGCAATAGTAGTCTTCCAAGTCTACCGACATAATGTTTGTAACTGACATATCTTTAGAATATTTTTTCTGTATAATAACTACTTATTATATTAAAAATATAGATATAGCAACTAATATTTTATTTTTAATATGTTAAAATTAGTATGTATACCTGCATTTAATGAAGAAAAACCTATCGTAGATGTCATAAAAAAATCTTTGAATTATGCTGATCAAGTTATTGTTTGTGATGATGGTTCTTTAGATTTAACTGCTAAACAAGCTATGCTTGCTGGTGCTATTGTAATAAAACATGAAAAAAACATGGGTAAAGGACATGCTATGAAATCCCTTTTTAAATATGCAAAAGATGTTGATGCTGATGTTATAGTTACAATAGATGGTGATGGTCAATTTTTAGCAGAACAAATTCCTTCTTTGCTTCAACCTATTTTAGAAAATTCTTATGATGTTGTAATTGGAAATAGATTTTCTGATGATGAAGAAATGCCTTCATATAGAAAATTTGGAAATAAAATGTTAGATACAATTACAAAATTAGCAACTGATCTTCCTTTTTCAGATACACAAAGTGGTTTTCGTTCTTATTCAAAAAAAGCAATTCAGTCTATTGATTTTTCAACAAGTGGATTTGGAGTTGATTCTGAAATTTTAATAGATGCAGTAGATAAGGGATTAAAAATTACTGAAACTGACGTAACTGTACTTTATGATACTGGTTTAAAGACATCAACAAAAGATCCCATATCTCATTCTATGAGTGTTATTGGCTCTTTACTTGAATCCATTGCAATTCACCATCCATTGAAATATCTTGGGATCCCTGGAATAATCTTATTGTTAATTGGTTTAGGATTTACAACATATTCTATATCTATTTTTAATATAACCGGAAATTTTTCACTTCCTTCTGTTTTAACTGCAATGTGTTCGTTAATAATTGGATTAATTTTATTACAGATGTCTGTAGTTTTATACAGTATTTCCAATAATAAGAAAATATAGTATATTATTTTCCAAATAATTATATTTGATATGTCCATTAATCTAAAGACATATGTTTGGTAAATTATATTTAATATTTTTTTGATATGATTTTATTTCTTGTACATCATTTTACCAAAATTCCTTATTAACAATTTAATTTGATTTAGTTTTTTTTACTAAACTTCATCAACATAGAGATTACTTCTATATTCATCTCTTTCTAAAAATGGAGCCATATCTTCTAATGGTCTTGAAGAAAATGTTCCATCAGGATTTATTTTTGAAGAACTCGCTGGAAAAGTTGGTTGTGTACTGGGCATCATGACCTCACAAATAACTGGCCCATCAAAATTTAATACTTCATTTATTTTCTTATCTAGTTCTTCATATTCATTAATTTTTATGAATTTCTCTAAATCTATCTGTTTAAAATTATTTTATAATATCAAAGATTTTTAGTATAAATTTCTTCAGCATTAACAATTTGTGATTTAGAAGAATAACTTCCATTATATACATCAGCAATTGTTTGTTTGAATAAATGAAACATAAACCAATGCCCAATAGACCCTAATTGTTCTTTTGAAACCGGTGGCTCATGAAGATTAATATTTACTCGCTTAATTATTGGGCCTGTGTCATAATGTTCATCTATCTCATGTAAAGTGACACCCCAGTGTGTTTCTTTATTTTCAATTGCTTCATCATAAACTAACCAGCCTTTGTATTCTGGAAGTGGGGCTGCATGATAATTCACAAATCCTTTTGAAGGTATACTAAGAAGTTCTTTTGTTATTTTTCTAGGATATGAATAAGATACCCCTAAATCAAATGGCTCAAATTCATGTTCTGGAGAAGGAGGGCTTTTTGTGGTAAAAATTTCATGTTCTAATTGTATGGAATTCAAAAATTTATCAATAGAATTCACATGACGAGTTTTTGTGTATACACGTATCAATAATACGGTAGATATTTTTACGATATTTTTTTTTATGACAATATTCTATTTATTAATAATTTTAATTATTTTTTAAAATTCTAAATTTAATTTTTTCAAAATTTTTAATTAAGTCTTTTTTTGATAATTCAATTTTATGATAATATCTTTCTCCAAATTCATCATCTGAATCTAAGATTATGTTTTCCCATACCCATCCATCATTAGTAAATTTTCTTTTAGAAGGAATAACTCCTAATATTTTAAATCCACATTTCAAATGTGAATTTAATGCAGTATAATTATCCGTAAATAATTTTTCTGTAATTTTATCCAATTTGAGAGTATCAAACATCCATTTAAGATACACTTTTTCTACTATGTTGAACAATCCTCTATATTCAGTCTCGAAAAATTTTGCTAAATTATCTAATTCTGCAGAATTATTACTTTTATCATATCTATTATTTCCTATGGTTCCTATTTTTTCCCCATTCACATAAACCAGAAATTGAATCCAATCTTTTTTTTCCAATGATTCTACAATCCACTGTTTAGTTCTTTCAATTGTAATATCAAAGTATGATGAAAACATATGACAAAATTTTTTACGTACTTCTGTTACGAACACTACTGTTTCATCCGAGTCATCTATTAATTTTAATACTATATGATAATCATTATAATCTATACAAATAAAATCAATATTCCCTTTACTTTTTATTTTTTCTAATGTTTTAAAATAAATAGAATCATTATTCATTTTTTTATCTCCAACATATCTCAAATTATTTATCATAATAGGATTTAGTCAAAAAAGGAAATTATACCTTGAATTACTCTTTCAACGTATTCCTGTTTCATATTCGCATGAAGCGGAAGTGTTAAAATTTCATTAACAATTTTTTCCGTCACATCCATTTCTCCTATTTTACAATTTTGAAAATATTCGTGTTTATGTACTGGAATAAAATGAATTCCTACTTCTATGTCTTGATCTTGCAGATGCTTGATTAATTTCTCTCTTTTTCCATTTAGAACTCTTAAACTGTAGATAAATGGTGAAATATTTGAAAAATCAGTTTGTGGAATTTTTAATTCAGAAATATTGGCAAAAGATTTGTTATATTCTTGACATACTTTTTGTCTGGAATTAATAAATTCATCAATTTTTTTAATTTGAGAAATTCCTATACTTGCCATGATGTTTGTTAAATGATATCGATACCCTTCACTTAATACATCATAATCCCATGCTCGTTTATTCTTATAACGTTCTGTTGTATCTTTATCTACTCCTAGCAATCGCAAGCGGTGTAGTTTTTCAACATCTTCTTTTGTATTAACAATAACACAACCTCCATCAATTGATGTGATGATTTTTACAGGATCAAAACTAAAACACGTAATGTCTCCATAACTACCAATTTTTTTATTATCTATAGTTGTGCCAAATGCATGCATGGCATCTTCGATTACTCTTAAATTATATTTTTTAGCTAATTCAAAAACCCCTTTTTGATCACATGGAATTCCTGCAAAATGTAATGGGATTATGGCTTTAGTTTTTTTCGTAATTAGTTTTTCAGCTTTCTTACAATCTATTCCAAGATTATTATCACAAATATCACACATGACAACACTGGCTCCTGTCATTCGAATTGCTTGATGATCTGCTACATAATTAAATGATGGCGTAATCACTTCATCTCCTGGACCTATGCCTGCTAGTTTTAATGCGATATGTAATGCAGAAGTACCCGTATTTGTTGTAACTACATATCGATTCTTTAACTCTAGAAATTTTGAAATTCTTTCTTCAAACTCCATTGTTGTAGAACCCATTCCAAGCCAACCTACGTCTAAAGCATCATTGACATGTTGTTTGGTATCTTCTCCTATTGCGGGAATGAATACTGGGATTTTTTCCATGTTTTCTTTCAATCTTTAACACATTTTAGGTATCCGTCTGGAGCTACAGTAATTAATAATTTATTTTCTATTTCTGCATCTATTTTAAAACGATTATTATTTTTTAAGAATTCCCATACAGCAGTTTTTGGATTGTTACCCTTATCCCAAGATCTATCTGGAAAGGAATTTTCAGGCATGTTTTCAATTACTGTATCAAATACTACCAAATAACTATCTTTTGTAACAAGAGGTGAATACAATTCTAATTCTTTTAAGACATGTTCATGAGTATGATTAGAGTCAAGTATTACTAAAATCGTTTTTTTACCTTTTGCTAATTTATAAACTTGGTTAGCAATTTTTTTATCTATAGATGATCCTTCAATCATTTTAATTCTTTTACTCATTGGGTGTTTTTCAATTTCTATCTTGTTATGTTCTCTAATATCTATATCAATTCCCAATACTTGCCCTTTACCTATGATCTCCAATATTGAAGCTGAAAAGATTAATGAACCGCCATGAGCAATTCCTGTTTCTATAACTAAATCTGGTTTAACTTTCCAAATTATTTCTTGTATTGCTATCATATCTTGAGGAAATTGTATAATTGGTCTTCCAAGCCAATTAAAATTATATGAATAATTAAATTTAGAAACATCTTCAATCCATTTTATACTGTTGGATCCAATCTCTTTTTCATTTCCTAATTTTTTAATATTTTCTTTCCTTTCAATTTCAAAATTATCTTTCATGGTGATTATTCCCTCTTTTGTAAAATTATGCATTTAATTGGACTAAAATTTCCAAAATTTGGTAAATCTATTGCTAGTTGATGAATTTCATGGTTATAATTTGGTTCTTCCCCGTTCATTTGACATATTTTTGAGTAAATTATTCGGGTAGCAAAATAATATGAACTTGAAAAATTCTTTATATCTATTAATCTAAATTTTTTATCCATATCTTCTTTAAACTCATTTTCTTTAAAAAATAGATTATGCCATCTAATTGCTATTTCAGGCAATTTCATTTCTCTTCTTATTTTATTCATTTCATTTTGCCCTTCAAGAAAATTTTCTATTCCAATATAATGCCCATTATTTTTTGTAATTTTAGCAATTTTAGATAATGCTTCTTTTTGTAATTCATACGTATTCAAATTAATTAGACATCGATCGGTTATCACTACATCAAATTTTTTATTAAAAATCTCATCCAATTTTAAAACGTTACCCACCTGAAAATCTACATTTTTAATTCGTTTTTCTTTTAAACGCGAAGAAGCAATTTTTATCATATTATCACTAAAATCAATTCCGTGAAAAAAAATATTTGGAAACTTTTCAGCAATACTGATAGTTGAATAACCATCACCACAACCAGCATCGAGAATCTTTCCATTTTTAGGTATTTTGATTTGTTCTAATATCTCAATTAGATTTTTTATCTCTAATTCTCTTAACCATGTATCATTAGTTGTTGCATTTTTATTTTTTAATGAGTTTGATCTTTCTTCCCAATATTCTTTAATTTTTTCTGTAATTATATTTCACTCTCTAGAATTCTGGGAATGATTTGTCTCTCTCTGAAATAATTATATTTTTTAAAGGCCACTTTATGAGCATTGTCTTGTCATCCCATCTTATACCTTTGGAAAATTTTGATTCATAAACTTGTGATATTTTATAAACAACCTCTGAATTATCCTCTAAAGTTTGAAATCCATGAGCAAATCCCTTGGGAATATACAATATTTTGTAATTATCTTCACTTAATTCAACTGACAACCATTCTTTGAAAGTTATTGAATCTGCTCTAATGTCAATTATAACATCAAAAATTCTCCCTTTTGTACACCTTACAATTTTATTTTCTTCATATGGTTTAATCTGATAGTGCATTCCACGAATTGTACCTTTTTTCTTATTTAGGGAAATACTTGATTGAACAAATTCTGACTCGAGTCCCAATTTAGAAAATTCATTTTTATCCCACGTTCTGGCAAAAAATCCTCTTTCATCTTTTATTTTTTCAATATCTATAATGTATGCACCAGAAAGTTTAGTTTCAGAAAAAATCATACTGTTATCACCTTGGGAATTGGTATGATAAATTTTCCTCCCCAATCACGAATAAATGAATTTTCTTCCATGATCTCCTCTTTAATATTCCAGGGTAGTATAACTACAAAATCTGGTTTAGATTTCTTAATCTCTTCAGGTTTTTTTATCGCTAAATGTGAACCTGGCAGATACAATCCTTGTTTGTGTGGATTCTTATCGACAACATATTCTACATTCTCTTTTCCTATTCCACAAAAATTTAAGAGAGTATTTCCTTTTGCTGCAGCCCCATAACATACAATTTTTTTCCCATTTTGCTTTGCATTGTTAAAAAATTCAATCAATTCTTTTTTTATTAATTCAACTTTTCTTGAAAATTCTAAATAAAATGACAAATTCATCAATCCAAAATCTTTTTCTTTCTCTAAAAGATTATTTACAGATTTCTTTATTTCAAAATTTTCATTTGTTTTATGTTTTACGTAAATTCTTAAGGATCCTCCATGAGTTGAAATTTCTTCAACGTCAAAAATTATTAGATTATGAAATTCAAATATTTTCTTTACTGTATTTAATGATAGATATGAAAAGTGTTCGTGATAAATTGTATCAAATTGATTATTTTTTATTAATTGAAGTAAATGTGGAAATTCCATATTTATTGTTCCGTTGGCTTTCAACAAAATAGAAATTCCTTTTACAAAATCATTTATGTCTGGAACATGAGCCAATACGTTATTTCCTATTATTAGATCAGCTTTTGTTCCTTTATTGGAAAGTTTTGTTGCTAGTTCTTCACCAAAAAAATCCACTATTGTTTTAATTCCCTTCTCTTCAGCTACTTTGGCAACATTTGCTGCAGGCTCTATTCCTGTAACTGAAACTCCTTTATTCTTGAAAAATTGTAACAAATAACCGTCATTACTTGCTAATTCAACCACAAGATTATTTTTTCCTAGATTATTTTTTTTCAAAATCATGTTTGCATAATTTTCTGCATGATTTAGCCAGCTTTTTGAATATGATGAAAAATATGCATATTCTTTGAAAATATTTTGAGGTGTCTCAAATTCAGGTAATTGTACTAAAAAGCAATTTTCACAAACAAATACTTTGAGGGGGAATTTTTTTTCCAATTCTTTAAAATTTTCATATTTTAAAAATGAATTAGATAATGGTGATATGCCAAGATCTACAAATACTGATTTTATCTCACATCTGCAAAATCTACATCTATAATTATCCATTTTTTTATACTGCCATGAATTCATCAATTTGTTTTTCAGTAAATTCTTCCATGTTATTGCCTTTCATATATTCCGTATACCAATTTAATGTCCACGACATAGTTTTTTCTAAATTCATTTTAGATCTCCATCCTAATTTACTAATAACTTTAGAACAATCTAATCTAAGATATTTTTCTTCATGTGGTTGTATTGACATATCCATTTCTAAATTCATTTTTTTATCTATGTGATTTTTAATATATTCGATAATCCATTTGACTGGTTTTTCTTCATCTTGAGTGGGACCAAAATTCCATCCTTGAGAAAATTCTTGACCATTATTCCACATTTTTTCTGCTAGTGTGATATATCCAAATATAGGATCCAAAACAAATTGCCAAGGTCTTGTAGACTCTGGATTTCTAATCTTAATGTTTGATTCATTTTGAATTCCTCTAATAATGTCCGGAATTAATCTGTCTACACCCCAGTCTCCTCCTCCTATAACATTTCCAGCTCTTACTGAGGAAATTGCAATCTGATGTTCAGAATATTTTGTTGGATTAAAAAATGAATTTCTATAACATGCCGTAACTAATTCAGCACAACCCTTACTACTGCTATATGGATCGTAACCTCCCATCGGATCATCTTCTGAATATTTACTATGATCTTTTTTTGGTCTATATGATTTATCACTGGTAACAATAATGACCACTCTAATTCCCTCTGAATTTCTTATTCCATCCAGCACATTTGCGGTTCCTATAACATTTGTTAAAAAAGTCTCTCCTGGATTTTTGTAAGATTCTCTAACTATGGCTTGTGCAGCCATATGAATAACAATTTCTGGCTTATTCTCCTCAAAAATTTGATTAATATGATTTGAATCATTAATGTTACCAATTATACTCGTTATCCCGTCTTGTACACATGCAATTTTATACATACTAGGTTCTGTCGGCACATCTTTGGAGAATCCTATTACATTGGCTCCAAACTTTTTTAGAATAACTGATAACCAACTACCCTTAAAACCAGTATGTCCAGTAATTAGAACCGTTTTATCTTTCCAAAATTTTTGATTCATTACCATTTTTTCCAAAACGCCTTATCTGAATTCCATAAATCATCCAGATAATTTTTATCACGTAAAGTATCTAGAGGTTGCCAAAAACCATCATGTTTGAATGCAGATAATTGATTTTCTTTTGCTAATCTTTCAAGAGGCTCTCTTTCCCATATTGTTGTATCATTTTTTAAGTAATCAAATACAGTAGGCTCTAATACAAAAAATCCACCATTAATCCAATTTCCGTCTCCGGCAGGTTTCTCCTTGAAATTAGTAATTTTATCTCCACTGATATCCAATGTTCCAAATCTTCCAGGTGGTTGCACGGCAGTAACTGTAGCTATGGTTTTGTTATTTTTATGAAATTCAATCAACTTTGAGATATTTACGTTGCTTATCCCGTCACCATAAGTAAAACAAAAAGTTTCATCACCAACAAAACTTTCAACTTTTTTGAGACGTCCACCAGTCATGGTCTCTAGACCTGTATCCACCAGAGTAACTTTCCATGGCTCTGCAAATTTTTGATGAACTTCCATTTTGTTATTTTGCATATCAAAAGTTACATCTGACGTATGAAGAAAATAATTTGCAAAATATTCTTTAACCATATACCCTTTATATCCACAACATATGATAAATTCATTAATTCCATAAGCAGAATAGCTTTTCATAATGTGCCAAAGAATAGGTTTTCCTCCAATCTCAATCATTGGTTTTGGTTTTAGATGAGTTTCTTCACTAATTCTAGTACCTAAACCACCAGCTAAAATTACTGCCTTCAAACTATTTTATGATTAATGATATAGAGTTGATTAATCTTTGTTTTGGATAAAATAGATGCAAACATATCACCTATAGCTCCAGAACCTAACTCAAAATACAAGAAAAATAGTTCTAGATATGTTACATCAAGGTGTGAAACCTAATGCTAGTGATTTTGATAAAATTTTATCGCTTGGAAGATTTTTTGATAATAAAATTGCAAACCAAATAGGAACTACAAAAAATAATAAACTCCTATCATATTCACAAAAAAGTAAAGAGTTATCTGAGAAAATATCTCAGTGTGTATCTAAAATTAATCAAATGCCTTACAATGAATTGCTCATAGTTATAGACCAACACTCTATTGGTGGGGTGGAGCCTGCAACAAATTATATTCTAACTGGAACTAGAGTATTGAGATTCAAAAGATCCAAAATTACTTGATTAACTTATCCTATTTTACAGCAACTTTTACTTTGTAATTCAACTTTACTTGTTCGTAAAATTTTCATATTATTATTAATTAATGTAAATTGTATTTTATCCTTATTTAATTACAATTAGTTTTTAAAAAGCCTAATTTTCATATAATTTATGAATGATATTGTGATTGATTCATCATTGAGAACAGTAGAGTGGAAAAATAATAAAGTGATAATGATTGAGCAAACAAAACTTCCTAACGAATTAATTTTTGTAGAATATGATGATTTTAATCAAGTTGCAAATGCCATCAAAACTTTGATAGTTAGAGGTGCTCCTGCAATTGGAGTATCTGGAGCATTTGGATTGGGATTAGCTGCCTTACAAAGCAAGGCAACAACAAAAGAAGAATTACTCTCTGACTTGGAATATGCAAGGAAGATTCTCTATTCCACTAGACCTACTGCAGTAAATTTAGGATGGGGTTTGGAAAAAATTATGAATGTTGCAAAGACTGGAGATACTGCTGACCAAATCCGAGAACTAGTAATCTCTACTGCTAAAAAAATGGCAGAAGAAGATATTGAAATTAACAAAGCAATGGGAAAGAACGGTTCAGTTCTTTTTGATGATAATGACACAATAATGACTCACTGTAATGCTGGAGCACTAGCTACTGTGGCTTATGGAACAGCACTGGGTGTAATTAGAGCAACCAGAGAGAGTGGAAAAAATGTAAAAGTTATTGCTACTGAAACTAGACCAATTCAGCAAGGTTCACGATTAACAGCATTTGAGTTAAAACATGATGGCTTTGATGTTAGTTTGGTTCCTGATACTGCTGTAGGGTATTCCATGGCAAATGGATTGGTAAACAAAGTTGTAGTTGGTGCTGATAGAATTGTAAAAACTGGTCATGTCTTTAACAAAATTGGTACATATCAAGTTGCAACAATGGCAAAACAGCACGGAATTCCGTTTTATGTTGCAGCACCGTTATCTACAATTGATATGGAGACAAAAGCTGATGATGTTATTATTGAGATGAGAAAGGGAAGTGAAGTTACAGGTGTTGGTGATAAAAAGACTGCGCCTGATGATATTGGTGTAATTAACCCTGCATTTGATATGACTCCTCCTGAATTAATTGCAGGAATAATCACTGAAAAAGGCGTGGCTACGGCTCCCTATGGAGAATCCCTTTCAAAATTATTTGAAGCTAATAATTAGAAAGTTTTTATTGTTTTTCAAACTGTCGTATAAAATATGAGTACTGTTTCTACACAAGCAATTGAGGATTCACTTAAACAATGCATGGATCCTGAAGTTCCTCTAAACATTGTAGAAATGGGATTAATTTATGGAATTGATGTTAAAGAAAATAATGATGTTGATATTAAAATGACAATGACAACACAAGGTTGTCCTTTACATGAGACTTTAGTTGCAGATGCAACAAGATTTGCAAAAAAAGTTCCTGGTGTAAATAATGTCAATATTGAAATCGTGTGGGAGCCTGCATGGTCAATGGATAAAATGACTGAAGAAGGAAAACTCAAAATTAAAGAAATGGGTGCTGCTGGATTAAACACTCCTGCACCAATTAATTATGAAACAGCATTAC
>Ga0233434_1004099_pt1 | contig 11363 bp, 5 predicted proteins | sample SI_122_August201_4_FD_182738 | JGI IMG/M metagenome (GOLD analysis project Ga0233434, IMG submission 182738) | Seawater microbial communities from Saanich Inlet, British Columbia, Canada - SI_122_August2016_120_MG | ecosystem: Environmental > Aquatic > Marine > Inlet | place: Canada: British... | reverse complement strand
CAGTTGATGAAAGTTGGGATTTTGGAGAATACATCATTTATGGAAAATATGGAGAAATTAGTTTGGAGAGTACGTCATTTACAATTGAAAAACCATATGATCCTAGAACAGATGTAAAAGCAGAAGTAATAGAACCCTCACCACAAATTGAATCAAAAGAAACCATTGTGGAATCTAACAAATTAGAAATCCCAGCATCATTTGTTGATCAAACAAAAGATCCTCAGTCATATGTAGACAGATATGAAAACGAGGCAAGCTACAAGAAATGGTTTGATGATAATTATTCAGAGTATTCTTCAATTTATCAAGCAGTGGGATTAGAATCTTCAACATGTGGTACAGGAATCAAGTTAGTAAATGGAGAATGTCAATCAATCCTAACTAATACTATTGATGCATATAGATCAACAAATATCAAAAATTTTCCAGATCCTAAAAAATCTCCAGAATATTATGTTGAAAGATATAATTCAGAAACTGAATATAAAAAATGGTTTGATTCATTATTTCCCAATGAATCTATTGAAAGTATTGTAAATTATAAAAAAACCCACATTGAGGAGTTTCCAGATAATTCCAAATCTCCTGAATATTATGTTGTAAAATATTATTCTGAATATGTATACCAAAAATGGTTTGATGATAATTTTCCAAGGGAAAGTATTTCAGATATTTTAGGCATAAATGAAGAAGATAGATCTACATTAATTTCTCAAGCTGCCAAACAATTTTCTAAGAAATATCAATATGGCAAATCAACTGAATTAATTAATCTAGCATTAACTATAGATCCAGACAATACAAATGCATTATTTGTTCAAGGTTGGAATTATTATAACGACTCTCAATTTTCAGCAGCATCAAATAATTTTTGGAGAATTTTGAAAATAGATCCTACACATGTGAATGCAACAACATCATATGCAGACATATTATTAGAAGAAAATAATTTATCAGGGGCTCTCAATTATTATGAAAAAGCATTGAAATTAGATCCTGATGATTTGTATGCATTATCTGGAAAAGGATCTGTATTGGTATTACAAAATAATCAAAAAGGCATGGAATACATAGACAAAGCCATAGAACTATACCCTAACATATCAACTGCATACTATCTCAAAGGATGGGCATTAGATGCTCTAGGAGAATACGACAATGCAATTGTATATTACAAAAAAGCACTTGAATTTGATCCTACAGATACTTATGCTCTAAACAATATCGGATGGATTTATGCTCAACAAGGAAAAAATGAGGATGCAAAATTGTATTTTGAAAAAGTGTTAGAAATTGATCCAAATGATGAATATGCATCAACCAATCTAAAATCAGTACAAGATGGAACCGTTGTTAAATCCGCAGCATATGAATCAAAATTGGAAGAGCAAAGAAAATCATCTACATTTCCTGAAGTAGTAGATAGTAGATGTGATCTTGTTTATTTAATTCTTAAAGCATATGATGTTAGTCCTTATGGTATTTTACCAAGTGATGAAACTATTGAAAAAATGCAATTGAAAACTGAAGAATATCAACAAAGAATTTCAGATGAGCCGTGGAAAATGGAGGAGATTACATCAGATTATAATTATCAGTTAAAAATAATGTTAGTCGATTCTCTTATGAAAAAATTCAATATTGATAAAAAATTTAGAACAGGAATGTTTGATTTAGTTAAAACTGTAGGGGTATTAGATCAAGATTATGCAAGAGGTCTTTTTCAATTAGACCCTGAAGAGTATGGGAAAGATGTAGAATGTGGAAAATTATTGAAATTACATTATTTTGACACACTAAATGATATCAACATAGCAACATATGGTGCAAGTAATGCAAAGAAAATTGAAACTGCAATTGATGAAGCTATAAAAAATGCTGAAAGTAAAGAATCATCTAATCCAATTACAATATCTAGTTCTAAAACAGGAAATACAGGTTCGGGTGGAGGTTGTCTAATTGCAACAGCTACATACGGTTCAGAATTAGCCCCACAAGTACAACAGTTACGAGAATTACGGGATAATTCACTATTATCTACTGAATCAGGCACAAATTTCATCAATTCATTCAATGATGTTTACTATTCATTTTCACCATACATTGCAGATTACGAAAGAGAAAATCCAGTGTTTAGAGAGATGGTCAAAGTTGCAATTACTCCGATGATTACTAGTCTGTCCATTCTAAATTTTGTTAATATGGATTCAGAAAGTTCAGTATTGGGATATGGAATTAGTTTGATAATTTTGAATGTTGGAATGTATTTTGTAGCACCTGCCATGTTGATTGTTGGGATTAGCAAGAAATTCTAAATCATCTATTATTGAATTATAATTTCAATTTGAATACTTGATAGTATTGATTTTGATTTACCAATTCATAATGTTTTTCTAAAATATTCCTATTGTCTAACCAGAACTCTACTGCATTAACTGCATCTGAATCTGGTTCTATTCCAATTACTATCCATTTGTTGTACTCCCATGGTTCTTTGAAAAATGATTTAGACAAAAATGATTCAATTCCTTCATTGAAATCTTTCAAATCTACACCTGATGAAATCATTACTCTGTGTGCTTGCGATGATCCAGTCATAATGAGAATTTTTCCATCATCATAATTCTCATAAAGAAAATCTGATGTTTGTTTTGCATATGGTGACTGCTTGTATATCCACCCACCATTTGCATCCAAATATGTTACAACACCAAAAGTTGGACTGATTAATTGAAATACAAATAAACTTGCAACTATGATTCCTAAAATTTTTTTCTTGTCTATTTTTTCTAGTTTCAATAACACTATTGATGCCAAAACAATAACTAGTGGTGTAAGAAATGTTGCAAAACGTGAATTAAACCACCATATACTCATCTCCCCTATTCCTACAAACATGGTAAATAGAGTAAATAAAACTGGCAAAGACATGAAAAAATAAACTGAATTTGGAATTGATTTTATTTTCTCTCTAAAACGTATGAAAAATCCTCCTGCAGCAAATAGCAGTAAAATAGGACCTGAAATCATTACTGCAGCAGCTCCATAGATGTAAAGTACATTTTGTGGTTGTAAATACAAAAAGTCTCTGTATGGTCTTTCTACAGCTTGTGATGCTGCTGCATAAAATTCTGCATTAGCAAATTCAAGAGGATCATCATAAATAATTTGATTCCATCCTATCCAAAATACGATCCCTGAAAACGAAACAAGTGAAATTAACACCAAAAAAATCACTCTTTTATCATGTCTATTTTTTAATGCAAATATTATTGAAAATAATACTAAAACTGGAGCAAGAATCCATGCTTCATATCTTGATAGTGTTGCAAGAGAAATAAAAATAGATGAAATTAAAATATATTTGAGATTGAAATTATCTTGTAATGTCCATTTTTGTAAAAAGTAAATTGATGCTACAAAGAACAATAAAAATGGGGCTTCAGTCATTGCAGTAATTCCCAAATATAACAAGTTTGGATTTGATGCATAAAGTAATCCACCTACAATTCCAATCCATGGCCGTTTAGTTTGTGTGAGGATAATTTTGTAAATTAAAACAGATGTCAACGCATGTAATGGTAAATTTACTAATCCTGCTAAACCTGAACTGAACAGAGAATCAATCAAGGAAAATGGTAACATCATTAGATGAGGTAGTGGCAACCAAACTGTTCCAATTTGTAGTATTCCTGGTTCGTTTGAATCTATTATTTTTCTTGAAATAAACAAATGAGATACAGCATCTCCATAGTATAGAAAAGAACTCTCATCTATCAAATACAGTATTCCGACTGAAACAATCCCCATTAGAATAGCTGCCATGAAAATTAATCCTGAAATTTTTTTGTTTTGTAGAACTAGTGACATTCTTTGATTCGTAAAATTCTAATTTAATAATGCTTCACAGCTAGTATGAAATAGGTCTATTTTGTAAGTTATTTTGATATTATTTGAAAGAAAATCAGGTTTCAGTCATTATTCCAACTTTTAACGAATCAGAAAATATTTGCAATGTATTAAAGTCGATAAAGGACTTTCTTCCTAAAATTGACATTGAAGCAATAGTTGTAGATGACAATTCTCCTGATGGTACGGGTAAAATTGTTGAAGATTATATTCAATCCATGAAAAATATTGCAGGCTATTCAATTTCTGTAATTCATAGAAAAGCCAAAGAAGGTTTGAGTTCTGCAATACTTGATGGATTAAGAAATTCTAATGGTGATACTATAGTAGTAATGGATTCTGATTTATCACATCCTCCACAAATAATTCCTAAAATGTTAGAAACACTAAAGCAAACTCAATGTGATATTGTTGTAGCATCCAGATATGTTACAGGCGGTACGATTCAAGGATGGCCATTTAAGAGAAAGTTAATGAGTAAATTTGCAACTTTGATTGCAAAAAAAGGGTTGGGTGTTTCTGCAAATGATCCCATGTCTGGTTTTTTTGTTTTTAAAAGAAAAATTACGGAGGGATTAAAGTTTGATGCAATTGGTTATAAGATATTACTTGAATTATTGGTTAAAACAAAAGGTGTCAAAGTTGAAGAAGTTCCATATACTTTTACGGATAGAAAATTTGGCACAAGTAAACTAGATTCTTCTATAATCTTTGATTATTGTAAATCTGTTTGGAAATTATACAAGTATGGGCGACTAGCAAGAAAAGAAGAAAAAAGAACATCTGTTAAATTTCTGTCAAAAGCTGCAAGATTCTTTACAGTTGGAGCAACAGGTCTTGGAGTAAATTATCTTGCATCATTATTATTCTCATCTAGTCTTGATATGTGGTATATTCATTCTACCATTCTTGGAATAATATTTTCAATTAGTAGTAACTTTATTCTAAACAAATATTGGACGTTTGAAGATAGGGACTTTACTCCAAAGAGAACTGTAATTCAATATGGTAAATTTGTAGGATTTAGCTCAATTGGTGCACTGATTCAACTTGGCATGGTTTACTATTTGGTGGATGGGTTGAGTTTATCATATCCAATTGCATTGGTATTGGCAGTTGGAACTGCAGCATTTAGTAATTTTGTACTAAATAAGAAATGGACGTTTAAAGAAAAAGTTTGGAGTTAGATTATCTGTTATAATCGTCTTCTAGACGTTTGATATCTGATTCTTGAAAATTCCCAAAAGATATTTCTAAAATTTTCATATCTGTAATTGCTTCTAATCTATGTACTGTAGTTTTTGAAATGAATAATTTATCTCCGGGTTTTACCCTTTTTTTATCTGGGTTCATTGCATATCCCTCTCCACTTAGAACATGCCATTTTTCTGATCTATGTTCATGAAACTGTAAACTGGTTCTTTTTCCTGCATTTATTGAAATTAACTTGACTGTGGTTATTTCATTATCTGTTAATTTCTCAAAAAATCCCCATGGTTTGTCGATTATTCTATCTAAATCGCTAATTTCCAACAAACACCATATTTCATTTAATGATATATTTCATTTGAAATACGATTTTACTAATGATCAAATCATAATTTACTTTGTAAGGTTGTTACTTTTTGTAAATTACAATACGCTTAAGTTCATACAAAATTCAGAAAGATATTGAAACTTGTGATAATTATTACAATAACATCTATTTTATTAATTCCGATTGGAGTCAATGATGTCTTTGCACAATCTTATACAAGTTCTTTAACACTAGATAATATTTCATCCAAAGTCAAAACTGGAGATACAATAATATTTTCTGGTAAATTAGTAACGACATCTGGGCAAGCAGTTTCTAGTGCCACTATCTACATCAAAGACGATGTTGCTTTTGGGCGAGACAAAGTTATTGAAACTGTTGTAACTGACAAGGATGGAAACTTTCGTGTATCGTGGAAAGCAGTTACAAGAAGTAGCGGCTCGTATGATTTTTATGCAATTTATGACGGAAATACAAATATCAGCAAATCGCGTAGTTTGTCATATATTGTATCTGTAAGTTCATCTTATTCTGGAGGTCCAACTACTAGTTCAAGTACATCTAGTTCTGGAGCCAGTGTTAAAACACCTGCTGCATCAACTAGTATTTCTTTTGATAGAATACCATCATCAATACATGCAGGGCAGTCTGTCACATTTACTGGAAAACTAACATCAAATGGGAAAGCGGTATCAAATGCTTTTGTACAAATTATGGAAGATGATCCTTTCTCACCTGATCAACGACTCACATATGATAGAACCGACTCTAATGGAAAATTCATGGCCACTTGGAAAGTAACTGCAGGTTTGATTGAAGACGACTTTGATGTGTATGCTGTTTTTGATGGAGATTCATTATACAAACGAGCTCGGAGTCCAGATCAAACAATGAGTGTTCTAAAATATGGAGGATCTATCGTCTTGTATTCATTTCCCAATAATGCAAATGTTGGTGATGTCATTACATTTTCAGGGAAACTGGATTTTACTGAAAAAGGAACTAAAGGTGCAATTGTCTATATCAAAGATGAAGACTCATTAAATCCGGATGATTTACTTGCTACAGCATATGTCGATAGTGTTGGAAAGTTTTCAGTAGACTGGTATGTTACTCAAGTTGATAGAGATAAAGAAGCTGACATTTATGCAGTTTTTGAAGGAAATGCTGTACTATATCGTTTGACAACTTGTGATAGTGGCCCAACCAAAACTTTTGGTGGATTATGTAGTAATACAATACCTCTTAGAATTTCAGGAACAAATGACCCATCCACAGGAAATCAAATTTTGACCGGAAATGAATACATGAAATTATATCATTCTCACAGTTTTCCACGAACACCACTAGTTGCAATTGTACCTAGCCCTGACTCGTATAATGATGTAAGAAGTCACATTATTCCAATTCAAGAGGGCATTAGAATGTGGGAATCTGAACTAGAAGGAACTATCGGAGGGGACTGGGATGTAAATTTTGAAGTAGTGAAACCGGGCTCATTATTTTTTAATTCAAAACCCGATATCATAATAAATTTAGTAACTCGTGATGATGACTCATCATGTGGAACTGAATACTCAGGAGTTGCATATATTAGCAAAAATAAACCTGTACAAACAGTAGTATGTTCCACTGGTGCCGGTTACAAAAGTAGTAACACTTCAGTATCATCTACTGCAGCTCATGAATTTATTCATGCTATGGGATTAGGTCATGCATTTAACAAACAAGGAGATATGATGTGCAGTATTGAAAATGGTAAACCCACATGTCCTAACGTTTACTCAAAATCAAAAACTCCGTCAAAATTAAATTATGCAGCAGTTGTAAAATTATATGGAACTGATGGATATAAAAATCCTAATCCTTCCATAGTGTCGGGTTCTAAATTTACTGCAAGTGATTTTACAAATGAAGGCTCATCTACATCATTTCCAAAAACAATTGTGCCAAAAATTACAACCAATGATCTAGATAATGACGGAATAATCAATTCACGCGATAATTGTGCATCTGTATCAAATAAAGGGCAACATGATTTTGATTCTGATGGATTAGGTGATTTATGTGATAATGATCATGATAATGACGGCATAGAAAATACTGTTGATGATTGCCGATTTGAGGCTGGTTCTTTTAGAAATAACGGTTGTCCAGATTCTTTTGTAGCACAAGAGTTAGAAAACATCCAATCTAAACAAAAAACAGCAGAACAAAAATTAGAAGAAAAGAAAATTCAAGCTGGATGGTATGATGAAAAACCAAAAGAAAAATCTGCAGAACAAAAATTAGAAGAAAAGAAAATTCAAGCTGGATGGTATGATGAAAAACCAAAAGAACAATTCTGCTTTTTGTGGTGGTGTTGGTAAATGAAATTTGTAATAATTTTTACAATAGCATTTGTTTTGTTTATCCCCGTATCTGTTTTTGCACAAACTCAAAGTCATATTGGTACATTATACATTGAAAAAGATACATTTGAAATTCCATTTGACAAAAAAATCCCAGTAATACTTTCTGGTAATATTAAATCTCCACTTGGACAAAAATTTGTCACATTATCTATTGTTAATCCTGATGATGAACCTGATGGAGTAAAAATTGTACCCTCATCTAATGGCGATTTTAATCATATAATGGAATTTGATAGTCAGTCATTACTTGGTACATACAATATTATCGCATCGTATAATGGAGTAATTTTTGAAAATATTTCATTTGTAATCAAAGACAAGACTCCATCAATAGAGGATATTCTAAAAGAAAGAGGAGAAAAAATCATAAAAAATGAAGAAACCCCAATAGAACCTGAACCTGTTAAAGAAATTCCTAAAGATGTAACTCCTACTGATAATCAAAAACCTGTTCCAAACTTTGCAGATCCTACAAAGGATCCTCAACATTACCTTGATAGATACTATAATGAAGATAATTACAAAGAATGGTTTGATAGTAATTATCCTGATTATACAATTGAACAAGCAGTAGGGTTTGTGCCTAAATCATTAGTTCCTGGTTGGATTAAAAATATCAGTTTATGGTTTGGTGAAGGAAAGATTGCAGAAAATGAATTCCTTGATGCAATTTCATATTTAACTCAAAATAATATCCTACAAAGTCAAGAAAAATTACAAGACAAAGGAAATTTCAATGTGGTTTATGATAATACAAATAATTCTGATTATACAAAAATTGGAAACAAACTAAAGCAAACTCAGTTCTTTGAGAAAAAAACTAAAGAACTAAACACTAAACTTAATCTGCCAAAAAATATCAAAGTAAATGTAACTCAATGTAATGAGATTAATGCATTTTACAACAGAAACACTGATACAATTCTAATGTGTTATGAGATGTATGAATATCTAACAGAATTATATTCATCAATTTATGATGACGATAAAACTATTCGTGGTAGTGTAGATGGTGCAATGGAGTTTTTCTTTTTACATGAACTAGGACATGCACTAATTGATGTGTATGATATTCCAATCACTGGAATGGAAGAAGATGCAGTAGACCAATTAGCAACAATCATGTTATTACAAAAAGGAAATGATGGAGTTTCAGCAATTGCTGCAACTTCAATATTTTTTGGATATCATGGCGCGACTTCAAATATTGATCCACTTGAATTTGCAGATGAGCATTCATTGAGCTTACAGAGATTCTACAATATTCTGTGTTTTGCATATGGAAGTAATGTAAATGAATATCAGGATTTAATTGATTTGAAATTGTTACCTACAGAAAGATCCATTCAATGTATTGATGAGTATTCTAAAATCTCAAACAGCTGGAATATTCTTTTAACTCCCTATGAAAAATCAACCAGTCTAATCCATGGATAGTTAATTTTGTCCAAAATTTCTCTCTAGAATATAAGATTTAGGCAGGAATCTACTGATCATTTTATTACTTGAGGCTATATTTTCACATAATGTGAGGTTCACTTTTCTGCTTTTACTGTTAGTTATCACTAGTGGTTTTGCATTCTCAGATGCTTTTGCTCAAAAAATCATTCAAGATGACTCTACTGGTAGAGATTGTACATCTATAGGAATTTGGGAATCATCTACCAAAACTTGTACTCTTACAACTGATCTAAATGAAGAGATTACAATTTATGGAAATGGAATTACTTTGGATGGAAATAATCATTCTCTTACTGGAGAATTTTATGATTGGCATGGAGGTTCAGGTCCTGCAGGAGTTGGTATCAATGGTGGTAGTGGTAATACTGTAAAGAATTTTATAATTAATGGATTTCTCAATGGCATTTCAATTACTGGTGATAATAATATTGTAATGCACAATATTTCTGATTTAGCTTTTTCAGGTTTTTCAATTAGTGGTCAAGGTCCTTTAGGTGGACATAATATAATTAAAGAAAATACTTTTACTAATACTGCTTTTTGGTCTTTCCAACTTGTTAATACCAATACAAATCAAATTTATGATAACAATTTCATAAACAATGACAAAAAAGGAATGATTTCAAATGTATATGATAATATTTTAAATCTAGATTCTCCAAAAGGTGGAAATTATTATCATGATGTTGATGGTCCTCATTATTTAGATTGTACAAGTACTGATGGTACAGATTATTGTTCTAGTGGTGTAATGGTTTTTGGAGTTGATGTCAATGGTGATGCTGTTATGGATGTACGACCTCGTGCAACTGAATTTACTTGGACTCCTCCTACAACAATTCCTCCACCAAAAATAGATACTTGTTTTAATCGAAGTGGTTATCTTACACCATCTTGGGATACTGATCCAAACACTTCTTCTAGAGTAGTTACATTCCAAGGTAAACTATCTCCTATGGAAAATGGAGTTTGCATGACATTAAATGATGATTACTTTCTTCCAAACAAATCTGTAACAATACTTGCTGAGAAAGGTACTGTGATTGGAGCTGGTAATGAACAAAAAACTATTACTGCAATTACTAATTCAGATGGTCAAGAAAAATATGGTTTTGAGATAGATTTTCCATTTAATGATGCCTCTGATGAAGGACCATGGAAGGTAATGTTTGATTTTGAAGGTGATTCTGAATACAATCCTACTGATGATAATTATGCCCCTCATTTTTCAATTGATGTTCCTGCTGTACCAGTTACCAGTCCATTTACGATAACTGATGATTCTACTGGCGGTGATTGTCCTTCTATTGGAACATGGAGTTCTGCAAGTAAAACTTGTACATTAAACAAAGATGTAACCATCACAATTGATGGATTTGGAATTTACATTACAGGTCAATCTGGAATTACAATAGATGGTGCAGGCCATACCATTACTGGTAATGGTGCTTCTGGAATAGACAATGTTGGTGTTAACATCACTGGACAATCATCTGATATTACAATCAAAAATCTCTCAATTACCAATTTCAAAATGGGAATTGCGTCTTACACTACAAATGGTTTAACGATTACAGACAATACAATTTCAAATAATGGTCACCATGCAATTCATGGAAACGGAAATGATTCTGTTTTAATTGAGGATAATAATCTAAACTCAAACGGTAGTGTTAGTACTGGAAATGGTATTGATTTGGATGGTGGAAATAGTAATTATGGAATGGGAAATGGTAGTTGTTCTGGAACGGGTTCAGTTGTTGTAAAATCTAATCAAATTACTGACACTCAAAATTGGGGAATGGCATTAAACACAATAGATGGTGTTTGTGTTGAAGGAAATACCATTACTTCAAGTGGAGGAGGAATATCCGTTGGTGGCGATAATAACAAAATCATTGGAAATATAGTTACTCAATCTGATGGGTATGGAATTAAAATTAATCAAGCACATGGAAATACAATTCAAAATAATGTAATCACTGCAGGAACAGGATTGATGGCATCTAATTCAAATTCTGGAACTCTAGATGGTAATA
>Ga0233434_1004092_pt1 | contig 11381 bp, 10 predicted proteins | sample SI_122_August201_4_FD_182738 | JGI IMG/M metagenome (GOLD analysis project Ga0233434, IMG submission 182738) | Seawater microbial communities from Saanich Inlet, British Columbia, Canada - SI_122_August2016_120_MG | ecosystem: Environmental > Aquatic > Marine > Inlet | place: Canada: British... | reverse complement strand
AATATTTCAAAAATGCTTTCAACTCTTCTAAACTATATCTGGATGATTTTGCATCAAAGATTTTCTCTAATACACTAGTAGCTTTTTTAATGTCAATTTTATCTGGAGTGATTCCAAAACTTTTGATATATCTAATTGAATTTTCAGTCTTTGGAACTATTGTATTTATGATGTAATCTTTACCATAGTTGAGTGCTTGGTTTTTCTCAAAACTATTTAAAATTGAGAAACGCATTAAATTATTTCCAACAATGTCGCCTGAAATTAGTCCTGCATCTAACAAGTAATTGTATGCAAAACTGTGAAACGTGTGAATATTTATTTTCATAATATCTGCATCTGAGAATTCTTCTTTTGCCTTTTCAAAAATTGCATCAAACATTTCCTTTTTTGCTTTTTCAGTAAATGTAATGCAGAGAATATCTTCAGGATTTACTTTATCTTCTAATAATTTGAGTACTTTAAATGATAAGGTGGTCGTCTTTCCAGTTCCAGGGTTTGATACTACAATGGTATCTTTTTTAGAGTCTACAATTTCTTGTTGTTCTGCAGATAGTTTGATTTCTTGTGTCATTTTTTATTTCTCCTAAGGTGTGAATCCCTCTTAATTTCGAGCATAAAAGAGTGGCTCATTATCTTCATCTTTGAATTCTCTTATGATTCGTGGGTACATTGTGGGTTTTTGCATGTATTAGGTATGAATTTTGTATTATTATGATACATGGCAATAGTATGCATACTTTGAATACTATTACGATGTCGATAAGACCAAAAATACCTTTTCACCCGTTCTTTATGTTGATAATGAATTTTAATGAAATTATTATGGAATATAGTGAAAATTATGTCTGAATAGAATTATTTACAGATAAAACATGAGTTTGCTCTGGACATCGATCTTGATGAACTTCTCAAAGGTCTATTACATACTAACTATTATTCCTGAACTAACATATCTCAAGATTTCTAAAGTTTAGTTAATAACCACTGTTTTTCTAAATTAATTTATAGTCTTTTTTAATTACTCCAATAATGACCCTTCCTAGTTTTCAATTAATTACTGTTGAATTATTAAAATCACTTAAAGACAGAAAAATACATGATATTTCTGATTCTTTAGATTTCTTGGCAAATTTTTTTGAATTAGCTGAAGAAGATAGAACAAAACTAAAACTTAATGGTCGAGAAACATTTTTTCATCACAGGGTACATGAGGCAAAATACTATTTGAAACGATCTGGACTTCTGGAAAATCCATCTAAAGGAAAAATAAGAATTAGTGGCGCTGGATTCCTTTTTTTAAATAGAGGTATTGAGAAAATGGATAGGGCATTTTTAACTGAACTTTCAATTGAAATTCGATCACTACGTAATTGATTTTCATCATTTACTAATGTTCCAATATTTAACATCATAGAATTTATAAATTCATTTTTTATACATATATGAAGATTGGGTTGTTTTGGTGATTTAAAATGATGGTGAATTTAAAAAAAAATAAAATAAAGAATAAAACAACTCAAAAAGAAAAAAAAATTATCAAATCAAGTAAAATAAAAAAATCTCTTTCAATCAAGTCCCTCACAAAAAAAATAATTCATGGCGACACATTACAAACTCTAAAAAAATTACCTTCTAAATCCGTCAATTTGATAATCACTAGTCCTTCTTACATGCTTGGAAAAGAATACGATCATGAGAGAACTTTTGAAGATTACAAAGAATATCATTCAAATGTGATCCGGGAATGTCATAGGGTACTAACAAAGAATGGGGCATTATACTGGAATGTTGCTCAAACACCTGTTAATGGAGAAATGCTGCCATTGGGTGCGATATATTATACAATTTTAAAAGATGCAAATTTTTATCTGAAAAATTGGATTATTTGGCATTTTGAAGGTGGATTGAATGCAAAAAAAAGACTCAGTGGACGTTATGAAAACATTCTTTGGATGGTCAAAGATACAGATGATTTTATTTTTAATTTAGATGATATCCGAATCACTGCAAAGTGGAGTAAAGATAAACGATGTAATCCTAAAGGGAAAAATCCCACTGATTTTTGGACTGCTTTTGATAATGTGTGGGATATTAACAGAGTTGTAAATGTAAGTAAAGAAAAAACGGCACACCCAACACAATTTCCCGAAAAAATGATTAAAAGAATTATCAAAGCTAGTAGTAACAAAAACGATATTGTGATGGATGTTTTTTCTGGAAGTGGAACAGTTATGAAAGTTGCAGAAGATGAAGGTCGAAAGTGGATTGGAATTGACAAAGAATTAAAATATTGTAAAATATCCCTTGAAAGGATATTTCCTAAAAATAAAAAATAATGTCCCCAATATCCCCTCTAAATAAATCCCAGGAAGAATCAACACAATTGATCATTGTAGATTCAGATGACTTTGTCATCACCAAACAAAATATTCAGAAAATGTACTCTGTGTTAAAAAAAAATGGATCTCTTTTTATTATTTCTGGAAATAAATATGAGGGTGGAATTCTACAGCCTGTTTTTTTTGAATTGGCTGAAATTACAAAATCCTGTAATTTCTTTTTAAGAAATTCCATTATTTGGTTTTTACCTGAAAATAAATTCTCATATAATGATTTATTTGTGAATAGATACAAGACGATATTTCATTTCACAAAAAATGTTGGTGATTATTTTTTTAATAAAGATCCAGTTCGTGAAAAACATATTTGGGAAAAAGTAGAATGGGGAAAAAGGAAAAAAAATTACAATCCTAAAGGCAAGGATCCTGGGGATGTTTGGTTAAAGACAAAAGACGATGGCAATGCCAAAATTATTGAACATGTACCACTATCAAAAGAGTCTGTTGTTGAGAGAATGTTGCTATTATCTTCAATAAAAAATGATGAGATTATTTTACTTTTGAATGATAAAAAATGTCAAAATATGTGTAAAAAGCATGGAAGGAAATTTGATAATTAATGATATAGATGGGATTTCTCACAAGATCTTCTTTAAGACCTCAGAGAAAATGTCAGATGTAAATAATAACAGTATTCAATGTGTAGTCACTTCTCCGCCCTATTGGGATTTGAAAAATTATAATGTAGATTCTCAAATTGGCTATAAAGAAACGTATGAACAGTATCATGGCAGACTTGAACATGTCTGGAAAGAATGTTTTAGAATTCTGAAAAAAGATGGAACAGTTTGGATTAATGTCCATTCTAAAATGTATAATTCAGACACTGTTTTGATTCCACAAGACATTATCAAAAGTATGACAAAAATTGGTTTTTTTCTTAAAGATATTTTGATTTGGCATAAATCAAGTGGAATTCCTTCTGGGTCTCAACGTCTTAGCCAACATTTTGAATATATTTTATTTTTTTCCAAACAAAAAGAAAATTTCAAATTTAGAAAAAATAACCTTGATGCTATTCTTGATTATAGAATCTCAAACCTTACAACCATTGGAAATGTTTGGAATATCAAAAAGAAAGCAGGAAGTATAAGTAAAGGCATGCCACATCCGGCCATATTTCCTGTTGAAATGATTAGAAGAATAATTAAAGTATCTACAGATGAATCAGATACTGTTTTAGATCCTTTCATGGGATCAGGTACAACTACATTAGCTGCAATGGAATTACAACGTAATTCAATAGGCTATGAACTCAATGAACGAGACTACAAACCATTAATTTTAAAAAGAATTAAAGAAAGAAAATAATTCTAAACTCTTTCAAAAATAATGAGTCTCATGGGGGGATGAGGAGACATACTCAACATACCCTAACTATCTCATTGAGTGTGAACTTTGAAAAGCACGTTAGCAAGTGCTTAATTTTTTAGAATTTTGGATATGTCTTCTAATTCTTTTATTGACTCTTCTAAATTCATTTTTTCAGCATTATGTAAAATATCTACAAGGGACGAAGGGTCACACATTCGAATATTACTGTAAACCATTGTGTGTAATTCCTTTTTGGTAGTACGACTTAATTTGTTAATTTTACAATTTTTTAAAGTGATTAATGGTACTGGATCAAAATCAAATCTATGTGGGAAAAGTTCATCTTTCCATTTTCCTTTAGTTTTCCAAATTTTTGTTTCATTTTCGTATTTATCGCTAGTAATTCTATACACGCTGATTTTTTCAAAATATCCTTTAAAGCTCTTTTTAGTCCAATCAGATATTGAAACTCTTCCAGGAAAATTTTTCCCAGGACCAATCACTGCAATAGTATCCCCTTTTTTAATTCCTGAAATTTGAGTTTGCGTTGTAGGATTGTAATTTTTTTGAACACCCCATACCCCATGTTTTATAGAATCCTCAAAATGAACTACTCCATCTCCTTTCACAGAAAGATATGTGAACCATAATTTTGGTAGTTTTCTTTTTTCGTCAATCCGATGTAATTCTGCAGTAGTTTCAAACACAAGTTCATCAGAATGTTTTTGAAACCATTTTTCAAAATCTCTCAAATCAAGTTCGTATTCATCGATATTTCCAATACTTACATGGGGTTCCTTTTTACCAACAAGCAAAAATCCTGGTTGGTCATATCCTTTACCTTCAGTAATAACTTCAGGAGGGTGCTTGTGGCTGAGAAAATTGCTTGTTTTCCATTCTACTTCTACAGGGATTCTGATTTTATTATCAATTACAAATGTTAGATCTGGATACCTATCCATAATGTCGTTAAATTGTATGTGTGGGATTTTTCCATTAAATAAATAAGCAAATTTCTTTGGGTTGTCTCGTACATATTTTTGAAGAACTTTTTCAGGAATCCATTCCACACACATTATGAAGTTCACATGCTTATGAGTTATTCACAATATGCTTAAGTTCAAAATTGATATAGAAAATTTATGAATATTGTTATTGATGATTATTTAAGGAATTCAAAAAGAGAATATGGATTTTATAAGAAACATCCAAAAAAATATGAAAAAAGAATAGATGATATTTCTGATTTATTTAATCTAAAAAAATTATCACGATTCAATACTAACAGAATTCCTAAATTTTGGACAGGCCAATTAAGTGATGATAAAAAAATTATTTTTTTTGGGTTAAATCCAGGAGCACGATCAAAAAGTGCATTCCCAGATAAATCCGAAAAAAAATCATGGAAAACATACATCAAAACACGAAAAAACTATTTTCATGAATTATCTAAGAAAAAAGATCTTGGACCGTATCATCGAGATTATTACAAACTAGTTTGTGGTATTTTTGATAAAGAATATGATAAAAAAATTGATTGGAATTTTTTCCATAACCGAACTCTGAGTTTGAATCTATTTCCTTATCATTCAAATCAAACCAATCTTCCTGGAAAATTATCTGCATCTCAATTATCAGTCCTATTAGGAAGATTAGACCTTCTTCTTGAATTTGCAAAAACACAAAATCCTAAACTGTGTATTTTTAATGCTAAAATTTGGAAAGTTCTTCTCATTGATCATAAACTAGTAAAAAAACCAAAGAGAATCCACATCATAAATAATTTTTACATTTACTTTTTTCGTTACAACAATATGCAGTGTTTACTGTTTAATCATTTTTTGTCAAGTTCAAGACATGACGGTGTTACCGATAAAATTCTATGTGGGAAAATTCCACGAATCGTTCTAAAACAATATCCAAAATTAATGAGTCTCAAGTGGTGAGATGTCATAATAGTATGAGTGTTGAGGTTAGTGCTGAATTTAAAATAATCTCTGAATTAATAGATAATTCAACATAACATCTGTCTAGATAATGAAATTAATGTACTAAATTCATCTTGGTCGATATATTTTTCATCTTTGAGATAAACTAGATGTTTTTCTAAAATCTCTTCATGTAATATCATCTGTTTTATTGTACCAAATGTAACTAGTTTTTTCTTTTTTAATTGCTCAATTACTTCGAATCTTTCTTCTCGCCTACGAGTAAATTTATCGTGACAAATTTTGCAAAGATATGCATAATTGTATGGAGATTCAGGTCCATCTCCAGGCTCCTGATTTTTTGGAATAATGTGATGGCATTCAGGCTCTTGTTCAGCATACTTGAATTTATTTCCACACCCATCACATACATCAACATCAAATTCATCACACACTTTTTCCATTACAAATTTGAATTTCTGTCTAACTCTAAAAACTTCATACATTGCTCGAGGCCACCTATTCCCAGAGGGCATGGTTTTTGTCACAAAATCTTCTTCTTTTTCGCCAGAAATTTTTTCTTTAATCATTTTTCTTAATTCCATTCTATCAACAGTATGGATATACCCAACTTTATACAAATAATCTAGATGACTATCATGTAAATCGCTATCATAAATCATTTTTTCAAAATTTCTTCGTTTGATCAATCCCTTCATTTTTAATTTAATGATATTTTCTTTCGCTTTTTCTGAATAATGATTATGAGTGAAAACTTTGTGACATGAATCACATAAAAATACATAGTTCAGTTCAACATCGGGCCCAAACATTTCAAAGGGAATTATGTGATGACATTGGGGCTCTCCTTTAACAAACTCATTTTCACATATATCACATTTTGTAATTAGATAATTTTTTCTAATTGTTCCCATAATAATTTTGTCACGCATTCTTTCTCTTTGAACTAATTTCATCATTTTGTAATCTCGTATTCTTTCATGTCCTTTTTCTGAAATTGTATAAAGTGAATTTGCTTTTCGTCTTTTTAGCATTTGTTTCATTGTGGAAATACTATTAATTTCTAATTCACCATCTACCCATGCATCAGCATCTTTCAAAAAGTCAGTTTTCTCAATCAGTTTTCTTTCATCAATAATTTTAAAAAAGGATTTTTTCTCTTTAATCTTTTTAATAATATCACAAAGAATATGGATTAACTTTTCTTTTTCTATGCCTGTTATGTTTATTATTTCTATAGAAATTACGTTCTTTACAAACTCTGGAATTTTCATGTCATCTTTAATTTTATCATAATAATTTATTGTCAAATTAGAAGCAAAAACAAAGAGGAGTAATTTGTAATCAATTTCTTGTATGTATTTTTCCCAAGATTTATACACACTTTGATAAAAATCATCCAGATCATCCCCATGCCTCTTTAGATAATTTTGTCTAATGGATTTGAGTAATGTTCTATCTTTTTCATTTGTAGAACTTGGAAATATCTCATCAATTAATTTTAATGAATTGTAATTAGAGAATCTTTCATATTTTTCTTTATACTCAATTGATAGATAATCTTGAATATCATCAATATAATTCCCAAAAATTTCAAAAAGTTTTTTTTGTTTAATGCTCAGTCTTTGATCATTATATTCTAGAATATTTGCAAAGTTTTGATGATTTGACGAGTAATCGTATTCATAAACCCCATAAATCAAATTTGCAAGTTCTTTTAAGAAATCTTCTGAACTGGATTTTGGTTTATCCATAGAAAATTCCCTTGTTTTTGGTCGTTGATCAAACACTGCAGAAATATTTTCTTGGTCTGCTTGATTTAATCCTCTAAATCCAATAATTTTTTTGAGTACGTTTTTTAATTTAAATGGATATTCTCTACAAATAAAAAATTTATAATCTTCAAATGTGATATATGCATCATCAGATTTTTTTTTGTATAATTCATTTAAAACTTGGATAAGTGCAATGTATGGATTTACTTTAAAATCTTCAAAATCTGATATATTAGTATATTTTTTTATATTATCAGTTTTTGTTTCTCTGGTGTATGGATTATTATATCTTAATTTCAATTTTTGATGTTCCCAAATCGCCATTATCAAAATTGAGTCTGCAGAACAAATTAGCTTGCTAATTTCATTCAACTCATACCTCTCAACACCTTGCGGAACTATGCCTCTAAAAGAAAGTAATTGTCTATAGTTCCTAATTTCTGCATGAAAATCACTAATTATTTGATTTACTTTATCATCTAGTTTAACTGCTGGTTTTTTCCCATTTTTTTTGGCGTCTTTTTTCAATCTATTTGTTTCTTCAGGAATTGAATCAATGATTTCTGATAATGTGATATTCTTTTCACATAATTTTCCCATAATTATTTTGTTAATTCCTGATTGTGCGCCAATCCCCATCACATACATTATGAAATATTTTCTTGCAGTAATGTCTGAATCTTCAACATCATTAAATTTTTCAAAATTTAAAATATTTTTAAATTTTCGTAAATCTATAGGATTAAAAAAATATCTTTCAGCATCTTTTCTAACAATTGGATCATAAATAGAATCAACAAAATTTTTGAAATTTTGAGAAATCTCAAGTAAAACTGCTTCATTTATTTCTGTTCTATCAACTAAAAAAAACTTGTACAATACAAGAAATTTCTTTAGGTACCAATGCCCGCCCAATTTCATTCTAAAAATATATTTGTCCTTTGTTAACCAGATTTTATTAAACTTGATATCTTTTTCTGTAATTTTCATATATGGTGAAAATATGAATTTTAGGTTTAAAAAGATTACCTTAATGAATCTAAAATACTGAATCACTTACACTCTTTTTAATTAAAGCTAAAATGCCTTGTTTTTCTTCTTTATTTTCATAAACTCCTCTAAATGCTGAGGAAGAAAGAGTTGCATTATTTCTAACACCACGCATTTTCATACAAAGATGTTCAGCATCTGCCAAAACTACAACACCCTTTACTCCTTGAGAGAATAATTCATCTGCAATATTTTTAGTTAATCGTTCTTGAATTTGAAGCCTCTTTGAATATTTTTCAACTAATCTCACAAGTTTTGATATTCCAAAAACTCTGCCGTTTGGAGAATAAGCTATATGGATTTTCCCAAAAAATGGTAACATGTGGTGTTCACACATTGAATAAAATTGGATATCACGTGCAATTACTACATCTGAATCTTCAGAAAATTGAACTGCTAATTCTGAATCAGAGTCATATCCGCCAAAAATTTCTTTATACATATTTGCAATCCGTTCAGGTGTTTCTCGCAATCCTTCACGTGTAGGATCTTCACCAACTTCAATTATTAATTCTCTAATGAGTTTTTTTACACGATCTTCATTCATGATATATTCACGCAATTTTTCTAGTATTTGAACCTAATCTGATTTTTGGGCTTGTGGTAACCCATGGGAATGGTCATAATTTTAAAATTTAGAATTTAATACCAGTTAATTTTATGATATTTTATTATTTCTTTAAAATTAATTAATACCGTATATTTTTGCTAGATACGCTTGACTCTTCCCGAATTCTCTTCAATATCTGTGGAATTATTAAAATCACTTAAAGACAAAAAAACCCATCAAATTTCTGATTCTGTAGATTTCTTGGCAGATTTTTTTGAATTAACTGAAGAAGATAGAACAAAATTAAAGCCAAGTAACAACAGACAAACAATTTTTCATAATCGAGTTAACTGGACTAAATATTATTTGAAACAAGCTGGTTTTTTAGAAAATCCAAGTAGAGGTAAAATTAAAATTACAAAAGTAGGGTTGGCGATTTTAGAAAAAAATATGGATAAAATGGATAGAACATTTTTGATAAATTATAATGAGTAATAGGATGTACTTTTAATTTTTCATTACTAGTTTATGATTTGTAAATAATTTTTATGGTTTTTTTAGAAACATAATCTGCCCATTTGGTTCATCGTTTATAAGAGGAATATTTTTTTCTCAAACTATGGGTGGAGGAAAGAAACCAACAACTACAAACAAGGACAAGTCATCAAATCCGGGTAAAAAAAGTAAAAAAGACAAAGTTGAAGGCGGCACTAGAAAAGCAGAGATCATCGTTCAAGTAGATGAAAAACAAGCAATGAAAATTATCCAAAACTCCAAAGTAATCACTGTTCAAGATATGGCAAGACAAACAGGAGTTAAAATTTCTGCTGCAAATGCATTTCTAATTGAATCAACAAAAAAAGGAATAGTCAAAAGAGTTGGCGGATATTCAGGTCATCATTTGTATCAAGCAGTTTCTTCATAGATACGTAACACATCTCCAGATTTAACATCAATTAATGCATCAATATTTTATACCTAAAATTAATTCATTTTAACAATTTTAGATAATCCGTTCTCTTTTGAAACCTGGAAAATATTATCCACATACGTTTCAAGCTCTTTTTCATGAGAAACAAGCACGATTTGCTCTGATTTTAACTCATCAAGTAACTCTCTAATCTTACCTAGCTGATTTTTAGAGAATCCATCAGTTGGCTCATCTAAAATTAATAAATTAGATTTCATTGATTCTGTTTCTTTTCTCATTAGTGAATTTAGAGTCAATCTGTATGCTAGTGCAATACTTGTCTTCTCCCCCCCTGACAAGTATCCTATCTCCTGGTCATATCCATCTTGATTAATTATTGGTGTAAAGTTCTCATCAATTCTACTCTCCTTAGTTGGATCTTCAACTAAAATTGAATACCATCTGGTGTAGGTTTCATTAAAATTCTGTAATATTGATAGTAATACCTGCTTTTCAATTTGGGATACAGTTGGAATAAAAAATTTCTCAAACCATTGTCCAAACTGATCAAATCGTTTGTATTTTGTTTCCCATTTTTTAGATTCTTCCACTTTGGATTCATTTTGTCCAATCTTTTCATTTTGATTTTTCAAATTCTCTGATGTTGCAGCTATTACACTTGAAATTTGTAAAATTTCCTTTCTAACTGAATCTAATTGATTTTCTTTATCTGAAATATTTCCTGATACATTAATTGATTCTAATTCTTTTTGAATTTTGTCTAGTTCTGATAATCTTTGTATATTTTGAGTATCAATCAAATCAATTTCCCTTTGGTAATTCCCACTTTTCTTTTCTATCTTTTGTTTTGTCTCTGCAATTTGCACCATCTGTTTAGTAACTCCTTCAAATCGAACTAAATCATCTTTCAAGGCTGTTAAAAATACTAGTGGATTCTCTCCATACTCTGAATTTCTATCTTGTTTTTCTAACTCTGTTATCTTCGAATTAATCTGATCCATTTTATCTGATTTTGAATTAAATTCCTCAATTCCTGGTAATATTTTTGAAATCTCTCCAATTTCGTGCTCGTATGACTCTAATTTTTCATTAATTTCTTTAGATTTTTCATTTGATTCAAAAAATGAATCAGTAATTGATTCTAGTTCTTTACTTAACTCATCGACTTCCTTTTGTTTCTCATCAACTAAACTATGGTGATGTGAATCAGTAATTTCTTGTTTACATGTGGGGCATGCATTACCAAGAGTAGAAAATTTCTTAATCTCTTTTTGAATTGATTCTTTGAGTGTTTGTTTTTGTGTTTGCGATTGTTTTACCTTCTCTAATTTTTCTATAATTTCATCTTCAAATCTAACTAGCGATTCTTTTTCAGTTTCTAAATCCTTTAATGCATTACTAATGGAATTT
>Ga0233434_1004088_pt1 | contig 11391 bp, 10 predicted proteins | sample SI_122_August201_4_FD_182738 | JGI IMG/M metagenome (GOLD analysis project Ga0233434, IMG submission 182738) | Seawater microbial communities from Saanich Inlet, British Columbia, Canada - SI_122_August2016_120_MG | ecosystem: Environmental > Aquatic > Marine > Inlet | place: Canada: British... | reverse complement strand
ATTTTCTATTTTTTCAAATCTTTCAGATTGAATTTCTAAATCATCAATTCTAGAATTTTGTGATATTACCTCTTCATAAATATGTGATAATGTTTCTACTGTATTTCCAAATTTATTTTCTAAAACTAAACATTTTCTATTTTTTTCATTTAAACAATAAAATACATGATCTGCACTTTGGTTGTACTCTGGATTAATTAATTGTGTTTTATATTGAGGAAATTTTTCCAAAAATATTTTTATTGCATTTTTATATCCAACTTTTTTGATTTGATCAAGAAATAATTTATTTTCTTTTGAATAATCTGTTTGTTCTTTTTTATAATTATTTAGTCTGAATATATTTTTCTTATTTGAATAAGTTTTTGAACACTTATCACAAGTTATTTTTTCATTAATCTTTAATACTTCTTTACATTTTGGACATAGTATATTTAATTTCTTTTTCATTTTATTATTCTCTTTATTTTTGATTTAATAGCTCTAAATAAAAAATTCCAACCTTCATGTTTGATAGTAAATATCATAACATTGAATATTCTTATTATTTCATTATGTTTAAAACGATATTCAATTGAATTTGTGTGTCTATATCCTTTCTGCCTCATATATTTTTCTAATATTATTTCTAAATTTTTAAATTCATTGAAGTTATTTTTTTCATAATTATCATGAATAAATTTTGGTGCAATTGAATATAATTTCTCAATATACTGTGGAATAATTTCTTTCTTGTGAACGACTACATGATATAACAATGTAAAGAAATGATCTTCATTAGATGGAGTATATACCCCATTTTCTGATAATACTCTATTTTGTAAAATATCTTTAGACCATTTTTCATCATAATATCTATCTCCAACATATTTGACATCTAATTTTATTTCATTATTTCCAATTTTTATAAATGGTGAAAAACCAACATTGTTTGAATCTGCTTTTATCATGTTTAAGATATATGGCAACTCCCATTGATTTTCTACCAATAAATCAATATCTTTGTGTTTTGTTGTAATCAATTCATTTGGCATTTGTTCAAAATTTCTTAAAATAACATAATTCACTATTGAATTTAACACTAAAAAAATTTGATTTGGATTTTCCCATTTATTTCCAAATAAATCAATATGTTTTTCTTCAATTTTATTATTCCATGGTTTTTTTAATTCTTTTTTTAATTGTTCAATATTTTTACCTAGTAATAATGTAAAATCATGGTTTGCTTCTTTTTGATGAATAGATGAATGAATGATATATTCTGAACCTAAAATTCTTCTAATTTGCATTTTTTGATCATAAATATTTGTATTAACAATTTGTGAACCTATTGAAGTTTTTCTTTTACCATGAATTGGATTTTTATCTGAAACTATAATTAATAGAAATGAACCATTGCCACAAACAGCTTCTTTTTTTTGAGGATCAGTAAGTGTTGTACCATAGAATCTTTTTAAATTTTGAGCAAATTTATTTTTAGGCCAAAAAATTTCTAAAATTTCTAAAATTTCAAATTTTGCTTCTAAATCTTTAATTGTTTTTTTTAATTGAGATCTGGCTTTTTCCCATAAAATAAATGAATGTATTTCTGATTGCATTTTTATTTCCTTCATTCTAACATTTTAAATGCTAATGGTGTTTCTTTAGGAATATTTATTTTTGCTTTCATTCCAATCACTTTATCATAATATATTGGTTGTAAACCAGTACCTGGTCTCCGAATGTCAATAACATCAGGAGTAATTTCTTGACCTTTTTTGATATCTAATAATGAAATTATACTTACACGATTTGTAAGAAGATTATTTTCTTCTGATTTACTAGGAATTTTTATTCCATTACCTCTTGCTTTCTCAATTTCTCTTGTTGATTTGATTAATGATGAAAATTGATCTTTATCTAATGCAACAATATCATCTGTAGATGGAGTATTCCGTGAATCTCTAAAATGTCTTTCAACTATATTTGCACCTAAACTTACAGCACCTAAAGATATTGACCAACCAATATTGTGATCTGAAAATCCAACTGGAATATTAAATTCTTTTTTTAATGTTAAAATTGCATTTAGATTTGTTTCTTCAGGTTTAGTTGGATAATCTGAAATACAGTGTAAAATTATTAATTGCTCATTTCCAGTTGATTGAATTACATCTACAGAATTTCTAATTTCTTCTAATGTACACATTCCAGTTGAAAGAATAATAGGCTTACCTATTTTTGCTACTTCTTTTAATAAAGGAGTATGGCATGCTAAATCTGATCCTATTTTATAAATTGATAAATCCATTTTTTTCATAATATCTAAATCCTTAATATGACTAGGTGCAGAAAAAATGGTAATGCCTTTACTTTTAGCATAATTTACAACTTCAATTTGAACTTCTTTAGAAATTTCAAAATCTTTTAATAATTTGTACTGTGATATTTTTCCTGTATTCTTCATTCCAAAAAAATTATTTTTAGTAGTAACAGTATCTGCTTCTAATGTTTGAAATTTTATTGCATTAATTCCTGTTTCTATTGATGAATCGATTAATCTTTTTGCTTCTTCAAAATTTTTGAATAAACCCCCAATTTCTCCTATAAAATAACATGGATTTCCATCTCCAACTAATTCTCCATTCAAATTAATAGATTTCATATCATTTTACCTAAAGAATATTTTATTTTTATATTGGTCATATTTTAAAACTCATTATATTTTTTAATAATTTTACTTGCATTATTTCCTTCATTAAAAAGTAAATCCATTGCACTCATATTCAAATGAAATGGTTCAAAAACTTGTTGATATGTGGGATGTTGAAATTTTTGAAATATGACATTTATACTATTTTTTTCAAAATCATCTAAGTTTAGATAATTTTTACCTGAGATTCCTGAAATATATGTATCAGCATCTAACGCTTTACATATTTTTAATATTCGATCAGAACTTTTGTCTGAAATATTTAATTCAGATGAAAATATTGTTTTAGTGTTAATTTTTAGTTTTTCTAAGAAAAATTTAATCATTTCAATATTTAGTTCCATCAAATTATCATATTTCCTTTTAAAAATTGATTCTAATTCAGACCAATAATTATTAAAAAATTTTGAATTAGAATAATTCAACTCAATTGATTTTATGTGTTTTTTAATCCAATTAGACGTATAATCAATTTTAACATCTTTCAAAAGAGTATTAGATTTTGTTTTAACTGGAACTGTTAACCACATTTCACCATTAAATACACGTATTTTATTCCTATTCTGAAATTCATTTTTTTGATACTGAACATCATCTAAAAATACAAATTTTTCTGAAGAAAGAATTTTATCAAAAAATCCTAACCATGGAAGATATCCTGGTTGATGAATAGAAATTATTGTCATACTTACTCACTTATTTTTAATAATTTTTGAATAAATAAAGAAATTTGTAGATACATTTTTTCAAAACTTTTAAGTTAATTTCATTTTTATATATAAAATAGATTTGTACCCAAAAATTAATGTCATAATTCAAGCTAGGATGAATTCAAAAAGATTACCAAATAAGGCTCTACTGAAAATTGGAGATATATCCATGTTACATCATGTTGTTAGACAAACTCAAGCCTCAAAATTTGTTAGTAATGTAATAGTGGCTACCACAAAATCAGAAAAAGATCAAAAAATAATTGATTTTTGTAAAAAAAATAATTTAAAATATTTTTGTGGTTCAACTAATAATGTTTTAGATAGATATTATCAATGTGCAAATTTTTTTTCATGTGATCCTGTTGTTAGAATAAGTTCTGATTGCCCATTTATTGATCCAATTATAATTGATAAAATTATTTTAAAATTTTTAAAAAATTCATTCCATTATGTTTCTAATAATTTAGATAAAGTAAATAATAAATGGCAAAATTCAACATGTAATTTTCCACAAGGAATGGTTGTAGAAATATGTAAATTTCAAACTTTAGAAAAAGTTTGGAAAGAATCTAAAAAACCTTCAGAAAAAGAACATGTTTTTCCATATTTACAATTTAATTCAAAATTTACTAAATCTAATATTAAAAATAAAAAAGATTTATCTTTTATTAGATGCACTGTTGATAAAGCTGAAGATCTTTCCTTCACCAAAGAAATTTGGAAACGATTTACTAAATCAAAAAAAATTATTCATATAAGTGATCTAGAAAAAATTGTTAATAATGAACCAAATTTAGTTAAAATAAATAATAAAATTGATTTTGAAGAAGGTTACAAAAAATCTTTAGAGAAGGACATAAAATATTATCAAAAGTAATGATTAAGTTGGAATCTAATTATTGAATTTATGGTGAATATGTTGAAAATAATTATTGTTACTAGCGGAAATCATAAAATTGGTATGGGTCACATATTTCGTTGTTTAAATCTAGCTGAGAATTTAAATAAAGAAAAACACGAAATAATTTTTTTAACTAATAATAAATTTTCTAAAAATATTATTTCTGAAAAAAATAATTGTAAATATTATAGAAAACTGAATACTAAAAATATGAGAAATTTTCTAAAAACTTTTACCCCTGAAATTATTATTCTTGATAAACTTAATGAGACAAAATCTAATATTCAATTTCTTCAAACTTTTTGCCCAATCGTTGCAATAGATTATACTGGAAAAAATAAAGAAAAAATTAATTATGGAATTAATATCTTATATCATAAAACAGGAATTAAAAAAAATTCAATATCAAATTTTAATTATGCTGTATTAAATAAAAATTTTCTAAAAAAGAAAAAATCAAGTATTAGTAAACAGGTTAAATCAATTATTGTGTTACAAGGAGGATCTGATACATATTGTTTTACTCCAAAAATTGTTAGAGCATTAAATAAAATTGATAAAGATTTTAAGATAACAATAGTTTTAGGTCCATCTTTCAAATGCTGGTCAAAATTAAATAATATTTTAAATAATTCTAATAAATCTATTCAAGTTTTTCATGATACAAAAAATATTTCAATGTTGATGCATCATTCTGATTTAGCAATAACTGCTGGTGGAAATACTCTATTGGAATTAGCATATTTGGGAATCCCATCAATTGTAGTATGTGCTGAGAAATTTGAAATAGAAACTGCAAAATTAATGCAAAAGAAAAATTTTGGCATCAATCTAGGTTTTGGTCGAAATTTATCTAGTTCAAAAATTCAATCGTGTTTGATTACAATGATTGATGACTATAAATTGAGAAAAAAAATGAATAAAACTGGGCCATTATTAGTTGATGGTAAAGGAAATCAAAGAATTTTAAAATATATTGAATCTAAAATTATTCCTAATTGATTAAATCTATGATATTTTCAAAAATTCTTGTAGACCAATATTAATAAATTAATCATAAAATGATATAATTTACATTGAATATTTTAGTTGTTTGTGCTCATCCTGATGATGAAACGATTGGTATGGGTGGGACACTGAAAAAACTTTCAAAAGATAATGATATTACGATTCTATTTGTTGCTGAAGGAATTACAGGAAGACGACAATCCGGTTACGAAAATAACCCTTCCTATAAAATCACTGAAAATGAAATGAAAAAAATGCACGATGAAATTGAAGTACGAAAAAACCATGCAAAAAATGCTTTATCTGTTCTTGGAGTAAAAAAGGTACGATTTTTGGATTTACCAAATGTTGAACTTGATCAAATTCCTTTATTAAAAATAATCAAAGAAATAGAAAAAGAAATAGATGATAATAACATACACTTAGTATTTACACATCATTTTAATGATCTTAATATTGATCATAAAGTAGTTTATGAAGCAACAGTTACAGCAGCAAGACCTATTCCACGTTCATCTGTTTTTGCCTTACTGTCATATGAAATTCCTGCAGCAACTGATTGGAAATACCCTTATCAATTTAAACCGAATTTATTTGTAAATATAACAGAGGAGTTAGATTCTAAACTTGATGCTTTAGGTGAATATAAATATGAAATTAGAAATTCTCCACATCCACGTTCTAAAACTATGATGAAAGCTAATGCTATGAGATGGGGTAGTGTTTCTGGTTATGATGCTGCTGAACCATTTGAAATAATTAGAATGAGATTAGATAGTGATTTTAAAAAAATTTTCTTTTGATAAAAAATGTTCTTTAATATTTTTAAATTTTTAGTGGATAGATTAAATAAGTTAATTGTAATGTGTGAATAGTATGAAAACAAAAACTTCACAATTTCGTTTGTCATCACGTTCTAATAATTTCAAATTTGAAATAAATCGTGGTAGTGGTCATTTATTTAGTTATATTAAGAATAGAATTAGTTGGCATCTTTTTCCTAGACTTCATCATGTATCAAAATTCCCATCTCATGTAGATATTGAACTTTCAAGTTTATGTAATCTTAATTGTCCAATGTGTTATACTACTACAGATGATTTTAAGAAAAAAGTAAACAAAAAAAATATGGATTTTGATTTATTTAAAAAAATTATTGATGAATGTGCTAGATATAATTTATTTTCAATAAGACTTAGTTTAAGAGGAGAAGCATTTCTCAATAAAAATATTTTTGATATGATAAAATATGCTAAAAATAAAGGAATCAAAGAAGTTTCTACTTTAACACACGGAGGATTTTTAGATGCTGAAAAATTTGAACAATTAATAGATCTTGATCTTGATTGGCTTACTATTTCATTTGATGGTGTTGGTGAAACATATAATAAAATTCGTGCCCCACTAACATTTGAAGATTCTGTTAACAAAATCAAGGAATTTCAAAAAATAAAAAAACGCCGTAAAGTGGCTAAACCTGTAATAAAAGTTCAAACAGTTTGGCCTGCAATATCAGATAATCCTGAAGAATTTTATAATATTTTTAATCCCATTACTGATCAAGTTGCATCAAACCCCCTCATAGACTATCTTGGAAATGACACTGATGTAGTTTTTGAAGAAAATTTTACTTGTCCTCAATTATGGGAAAGATTTGTCATTGGTGCTGATGGAAATGTTATGCTATGTGCTAATGATGAAATGGAATCTTATAGATTGGGAAATGTTCAGGATGAATCTGTTTTTGATATATGGCATGGAGAAAAATTAAACAAAGCAAGAGAAATTCATTTGAAACATATGGGAACTAAAGAAATAGAACCTTGTAAACACTGTTATTTACCAAGAAAAATGGAAGGTGATAAAGTCCATTTGGGTGATAGACTAATTGACATTGATAAATATGTAAATCGTAATCAAACAGTAGGAAAATAAACTTAATGATCATTATCTTTAGTATTTTTATTTGCGTTTAAATTATAATCATAAATTTATATAATATCTAATTTGATTCACGTTTATGCCTTTAACAAAATCAAATTATGATCTACCAAAAAGTGAAGAGTCCGAACAATCTAAAGAGATGAAAGATAAGCAGAAAAGAAAAGAGTTTGAAGAAGCAAATATTGCTCTTAGAGGTGCTAAGGGTTCCTTTGTTGTTTTCCGAGAAAAAGGTTTAGAAGATGTTTTTGTTGTTGATGATCTTTAAATTATAGTTAGAAATCATTTATTATATTGACAACTTCTAATTTTGAATGGTTGCAAAAAGGAACATTTGCAATGGTTGATTTATGGTTATATAATTTCTCACGAAATATTCCTGATTTACTTGAAGGAAAAAGTGTGAAAACCCTAAGTGAATTTAATTCATCTAATCCCTTAAATAAAAACCACAAATCAAATGGTTCTGCTATTGTTATTGGTGCTGGTCCAAGTTTATATGAAAAAAATCATTTAGAATTACTTGTTAATAGTGATTATGATGGCACAATTTTAATTACTGACAGTATGTTAAAACGATGTTTAAAAATAGGAATTAATCCTGATAGATTTTCTAAATTTTTTGTACTCACAATTGATCCTTATTTGTTCACTGCAAATTTTTATGATGATGAAATAATAAAGAAATATGGAAAAAAGATAAAGTGTATTTTATCCAGCTGTACGTCACCTGATACTGTAAAAATTTGTAAAAATAACGATTTGGATATTTTTTGGTTTCATCCTTTGATAGATGACTATAGGAAGTTAGAATCTATTAGTAAAATAATGAATCTTATGACAAAAAGTGAAATTAATCCAAAAGGATTCCCTGGTCTTCAAACTGCAGGAAATGTTGGTGCATTTTCTTGGATTTTTTCTTGGGCTATACTTGGTAAATCACCAACTGCATTAATAGGATTAAATTTGGGATATCTGGCAGATGCAAAAATTGAAAACACAAATCATTATGATGAATTGCTGAAAGTTTCTGATACTCCTGAAGATTTAAGCAAAAGATATAAAAAAATTTTAAACACTGATTTGGATTGTGAAGTACTCTTAGATCCTGTATTTGATTATTATCGGGAGGCTTTCTTAGATTTAGTTAAAAGAACTCCATCATGGACAAAGACCATTAATGCTACTGAAGGAGGTTCTCTATTTGGAGAAGGAATTGAGAATATGCCTTTTTCTGATTTTTTATTTAAAAATCATATTTAACATTGTTTAAATTATAATACTTGGACTATGAGAATAACATAGTTAATGAATCAATGAATACACAAGGTAACTTTTAATATAAAACAGAAAAATCATTCTTTATATGAAGATATTAATTATTCAGCCCCAAGTACGTGAAAGTTCTCCACCACAAGATATACCTGTTGGTTTACTCATGATTGCAGCAATAGCTAGGGACGCTGGACATAAAGTTTCATTTTTAGATCTAAATGCTTATCGAGTATCTTTACAAACAGCTGGTGAAGAAATAGCCATTGATGATTATGAAATAATCTGTATTGGAGGATTAAGTAGCATGTATAAAGATATTAAAAAAATTCTTCCATTATGTAAAATAATTCATCCAGATTCATTGTTGGTAGCTGGTGGTGGATTTATTACATATATGCCAGACAAAATTTTACAATTACAACCTGAGATAGATGTGGCAGTTCTTGGTGAAGGTGAAGAAACTTGGAAAGAAATTTTGGATGCTGGTCCAAATGGTGATTTCTCAAAAATAAAAGGAATCGTATATAGATCTGATAATGATGGTGGAATTACATTCACAGAACCTAGACCTTTAATTTCAGATATGGACGTTTTACCTTACCCTGCCTATGAATTTATTGATATTGATAGATATTCAGAAAATTATGAATTAGTAAATAGTGAAGAAGCATTTACTGCAAAAAGAAAGTTACACATTGTAACAGAACGAGGATGTCCAAGACAGTGTACATTTTGTACACATAATGGTATGAGTAGATGGGATCAAATTGTTGCTATTGGAAAAGATAAAGTTAAAGAAATGGATAAAGATTTTGGTTTTCAACAAATTGCCCGATTTAATTCTCCACGATATGTAATTGATCATATGAAATTTTTACATGAAAAATATAATGTATCTTACATATTTCTTGCAGATGAAAATCTTACATCTAATAGAAAAAGAACTCATGAGCTTTGTGATTTAATGATTAAAGAAGGACTACCAGACAAAATCAAATGGGGTACTGGTGGTGATTCTGCATCAGTAGATGATAAACTTGTTCAACATATGAAACAAGCTGGATGTACATTTATCACATTTGGCGGTGAAAGTGGAAGTGACAAGGTTCTAAAGTATGATATTCAAAAAGGTACAACAAGACAACATAATTTTGATGCTGTAAACGTAATGAAAAGACAAAAAATGGAACCTATTATGACTTTCATGATGGGTAATCCTAATGAAAATATTGATGATATTCTTGAAACAACTGATTTTTTTATAAAAACTAACTTACTATGTGATCCGTTTATTTGTACACCATTTCCTGGAACTCGACTTTTCTTAGATTATGAAGAACAAATTTTAGCACAAGTAGACGAACGACTTGCACAAGTCAAAGAACTTCCTGAAGGAGCAATTGATCCTGGATTGGTAAAACAATGGAAATTAGATGCGCTTGGTAAATTTTTGGTTTCACTTGATGATGCAGATAAGCTTAGCGTTCATGTGAGTCAAGTCTTTGATTATTCTGATCTTTTAGGAATAAAGAATCTTATGTTTAACCATGATATTCCTAGACTCTTGAAATTAGCTCATATTCGTAATTGGACACATGATGCTAAATGGAATAAACAATGTCCTGTTTGTGAAGCAAAAACAGAATTATCCCAATTCACTCCACTTGTAACTTAAAAAAATATTTGAGACAAATTTACTAATATAGTTATTATTATTTGATAACAATATCGATGCTATTGGAAAATTAATTATGGAAGAATTTAAAACTATTATTTTAGGAAACACAAGATTACACAATAACGATATTCTATATCTAAAAGAAGAAGATATTGAAATGCCCCATGGCGAAGATTATAAAATTGCTATTGATGAATTATTTAAAATTCAAAAACAGATAGTTAACGAAACCCCATTTCATAAATTATTTGAATATCGGGAAATTTCTTTATGGTGGTATATTTTTCCAAATATTGTTCCTGTTTATAAAAAAATAATCAATTTTATAATTTCTTTTCAAAATATTCTAGATAAATATCACCCTACAACAATAAAGATTGAGATTGATTTCTTCCCTAAATTAAATATCATAAAACAAATTTGTAAAAATAATAATATTGAATTTAAATTCTCAAAAACAAAATTTTTAAAATATAATTTAGAAAAATCATTAAAGGAAAATTCTCAAAAAATACGTTTTAAAAAAATAACTCAAGATAAAATAAATAGTAGAAATAAACTTTTTTTTAATAAATTCAATCAAATTCCTGATATTTCAGGAAAATATGTTTTTGCAGTACCAACCGTATATCGAAGAAAATTCTTTAACTTTGAGAAAGGTGTATCTGAAAATGGTGAATATATTCAACAATCTATAATGAATTTATTACAAAATGAAAAACAAATAGTTGGAATAGATTTAGATTATACTTTCAAAGGTAATAATGAGATACTTAGAGAAAGACTTGATGATTCTTTACAATGGTTTCCTATTGAGACAATTTTAGAAAATGATTCCAAAAATATTCATGATCTTTTTTTAAAAAAATATCAAAATACTTTATCTAATATCAAATTTCAAAATCTTTTTACTTTTAAAGGAATTTCTTTATGGGAACATATTGAAAATACTTTTACACAGATGATTTATGCTCCAAATCTACCATTATATTTACGCCTGATTGACTCACTCATTAATTTTTTCATGAAAAACCAACCAAAAGTAATTTTTTTACCATATGAAACTGGCCCTTATGCTTTATCCCTAATTATTGCTGCTAAATTATTTGATGTCAAGACCATTGGTATATCCCATGGGTTCATTGCCAAATACAATCCAATGTATTCACATTTTAATTGTAAA
>Ga0233434_1004087_pt1 | contig 11391 bp, 9 predicted proteins | sample SI_122_August201_4_FD_182738 | JGI IMG/M metagenome (GOLD analysis project Ga0233434, IMG submission 182738) | Seawater microbial communities from Saanich Inlet, British Columbia, Canada - SI_122_August2016_120_MG | ecosystem: Environmental > Aquatic > Marine > Inlet | place: Canada: British... | reverse complement strand
AATTTGCAATTTGGCCTCCGTAGTAAATATGATTCAGAAAATAGGAGGCGAAGCAAAGATATCTTCATCTCTTGATGAAATCAGACAAGCACAAAAGTTGGTTCTTCCTGGAGTAGGATCTTTTGATGCAGGCATAATTGCATTAAAAGAACGTTCTTTAGATATCGCTGTTAAATCTGCTGTCAAAGAAAATGGCTCTTTATTGCTGGGAATTTGTCTTGGAATGCAGTTGTTATTTGACTCAAGTGAGGAAGGAAGTCTACCAGGCTTGGGGCTAATTCCAGGCCATGTCTGTTACTTTCAATTGAAAGATGAAAAACTAAGGGTTCCTCACATGGGTTGGAATATTGTAAAACCGAAACGGTCATCAATTTTATTTGATATAGAAGATGAACATCGATTTTATTTCGTACATTCTTATCATGTGAACTGTTTAAATGCTAAAGATGTAAGTGCGACGACACACCATGGATATGACTTTGTCTCCGCTACGGAAAGTGGCAATGTTATGGGGGTGCAGTTTCATCCGGAAAAAAGTCATCGTTTTGGGATGGCGCTGTTTAAAAAATTTCTTTCTCTGTAATCATGCTGAACTCACGTGTTATTCCTTGCCTTCTGCTTCAGAATGGGGGGCTGGTAAAGACATTAAAGTTTGCCAAACCAAAATATGTTGGCGATCCTATTAATGCTATCCGCATATTCAACGATAAAGAGGTCGATGAACTCATAGTCTTAGATATTAGTGCTAGTAAGGAAAAGCGTGATCCTGATTATGCATTGATCGAAAAATTTGCCGGTGAATGTTTTATGCCTCTTTGTTATGGTGGCGGGGTTAATTCGGTACGGCAAGCCCGACAATTGTTCGCGCTGGGAGTTGAGAAGGTTTGCCTGCAGACAGCTGCTTTGGAAGATCCCTCAATCATTACCCGTATTTCAGATAACTTTGGAAGACAAAGTGTAGTAGTTTCTGTTGATATTAAGAAAAGTTGGATGGGAGAGTATAAACTTTATCGGTCAATAGATGGTAAAAAGGTTAAACAACCTTGGTTGCTGTATCTGCAACATGTAGCAAATGCTGGGGCTGGCGAGATTGTTGTGAACTCAGTTGACCTTGACGGTACAATGGCAGGAATGAATCTAGAACTGATTCGAGAAGCCGCATCAGCAATCAAAATACCTCTCATTGCTATGGGAGGCGCAGGTAGTTTGTCAGACATGAGAGACGCAATCCAGGTAGGTGCCAGCGCAGTTTCTGCTGGGGCTTTTTTTGTTTTTCACGGACCGCACCGGGCAGTACTGATTACCTATCCAGATTACCGAGAGCTTGAGAAGTTATTAGGAAAAAAGTAATGACCGCACCTTACAGAATATGCTCGCGTTGTGTGATGGATACCAGTGCCGGAGATATATATTTTGATAAAAACAATATTTGCAATTACTGTTCAGATTTTATTGAGCGCTATGGACATATCTTGGATAAGGATCCAGAACAACGCCGCCACGAGTTAGATATTCTTTTAGCTGAGGTTAAAAAACAGGGTAAAGGAAAACAATATGACTGTGTAATTGGTATTTCTGGCGGTGTAGATAGTTCATGGGCATTGGTTCAAGCTGTAAGACATGGTTTGCGTCCATTAGCAGTTCATATGGATAATGGCTGGGACTCAGAACTGGCCCAGAATAACATTGCCAATCTGATAAAGGGGCTGGGTGTCGATCTTTATACGCATGTTATTAATTGGAATGAATATCGTAGTTTGATGCAGGCATTTTTTGACGCGGATGTAATTGATGTCGAGCTATTATATGACAACGCTATGCTTGCAGTGAACTACCAACAATCAGCTGAGCATGGAATAAAATATATTTTGGCTGGTTCCAATCAGGCAACTGAAGGTATGCGTTTACCCAAAGGTTGGACTTGGTTAAAATTTGACAAGCGAAATATAAAATCTATCGGAAATCGTTTTGGAAATACCCGCTTAAAAACATTTCCTTCCATAGGAACATTGGAATTTGTTTACTATGAGTTTGTCAGAAAAATCCGATGGATACCATTTCTTGATAATTTTGAGTACAATAAGCTCGAGGCTACAGATATCCTAAAGCATGAGTTTGGCTATAAGCCATACCCCTTTAAACATTATGAGTCAATATTTACCCGATTTTTCCAGGGGTATATCCTCCCAAACAAATTTAAGGTCGATAAAAGAAGGGTACACCTTGGGACTCTGGTTACTTCTGGTCAAATGACCCGTGAGCAGGCGATCTCAGGTCTAGAGGGAATTGCTTATCCTTCGGAACGTGCGTTAGAAGATGACAAAATATATTTTACAAAAAAAATGGGGTGGACCTTACAGAAACTTCAAGACTACATAAATAGACCTCCTAAGCACCACGCGGTTTATCCCTCAGAAAAGATGTTTTGGGATGCTTTGATAAAAACATATAGAACCTTTAAAGCAGACTAATTTCTCCTCCAATCCTAATCTGAGCTCTGATTAAAAATTTGGTTTAAGTCGAAACTATGGGTGCTGATGGAGTAAAAAATTCAATATAAATTGAGGAAAAAACTAGTGATTTTCCAAGTTTATCCCTGTCAGAAAAAAAGCAATATTGCTCCCCTCCGTTGACTGGATTATTTTGAAAGATAGAAATGAAGAAATTCTCCAACTTTGATTCCTATTTGTTCGTAAGCCATCACTTGAAACTTCTTGAAGTGATTTTCCGTGATTGCCTGGAAGCATTACTGTTCACGTTTATTTTCAAGCAATGGGATCATTTGTTCGCATGTTAAAAAATTAATATTATTTTGGTTTTTTATGGTTTTCAATAAGCTAATGATATTTTCAGAAGTTTTTTTTGGGTTGTGATTTCTATTGTATAGTGCATAGCGAACTTTAAAGCCATGACTTTTTGAGGGAAGAAGATGATTCCAGTGGAATTTATATTGGAGTGTTTCTCTGTTTTCTTCAAGGTCCTCGGGATGAAACAAATAGACTATAGGATTGTTGAACATGGTTGATTCTATATGTAAGAATTTGAAAAATAATTTTTCAATCATTCTTCCAAATGCCATTCCTACATTAGCCATGAAGGGTACAATAAAAGACGACACGGGAACTTCCCACAGTAAAGCATTTCCGCGAGTAAATGGGCTGTCATAACTGGGGTGATAAGGCTTTCTAGGAGCAAAAAGCCACCCGATATTAGTTATGTCAGAGCTAAAGATTCCCAGACGTTGTGGGCAAACGGAACTGTCTATTTTAAAACCAACTTCATCTAATGCTCTAATGGTATTGCCATTAAGCCTGAAAACAGGTGCGCGGAAGGATACTATTTCCTTCATCGTCACCTCTTCTATTCTTTTTTTTGCTTCAGACAATTTATTTTTTTGATTATCAAATGGCATGGTGTTGTATTGCTCGTCAGGCTTATGTGTTAGGCTATGACAACCTATTTCATGCCCTTCGTCTAGGATCATTCGAACTTCGCGGGGCATTTGCTCGGCACATTCAGCTGGGAAAAAAAAGCTTGATTTAATGGAAATATCATCTAAGACTCTTAAGGTTTTTTCAATCCAAACGGGTACTTCATTTAACTTGTCCTGATAAACATGGGTGTGAACATCCAAGCTGATAATTATTGGAATTTTTGCCATTATTTTATTCCTTTGCATACTAAAATTGCTGCGGTTTCCTTGATGATGGGGGTTTGTTCGAAAAGGAAGTCAATAGTTTTATATAATTTTAAAAATGCTGGATTAAAAGTATAATGTGTAAACATAATTTTCCTGGCTTCAAACCCGGAAAATCCGACTTCTTTGAATAAGTAAGACATTTCTTTTGCTGTATAGAAATGATCGTTAAGATGGTTCCCTACTCCAAAATGATTTTTTAAAATATTGAACCAAGGGCAGTGCTTATTGGGGAAATCAAGAGTTACCACCCCTCCTTTTTGGGTAACTCGATAAATTTGTTGTAGAGCGATTTTCAAGTCAGATAAATATCTTAAGGCAGAAAAAGATACTACACCATCATATGTGTTTTCATCTAGTATGCTAAGTTTTTCCACATCAGCCTGAAAATAATCAATGTTTAAATTTAATGCTTTTGCATTTTCTTTTGCTAGTTCTATTGCCTTATCAGAGAGGTCAATTCCTGTCATTTTATAGCCTAATGCATCGAATAAGGTGGTGTATTGTCCTGTATTGCAGCCTACATCTAATATTTTGCTTCCTTTTTTAAATTGACCCAAAGTTAACGCAGTTTGTACTTTTCTCTGACGGAAATACTGCATTACCGGCGAAATATTTTTATGCAAATCGCTGATATCTTTGGTTTTTATTTTAGCTGTTGAAGCGTATCTATCGTATAACTCTTTAATTTGTTCTTTCATAGGAATTTGTGTTTTGATTTGTTGCCAGGTTATTTTTTCAATATGTTTTGTATTAATCTATACAATGAGATTAACTACTAGTTTTCGCTGATGCAAAAATGGGTTTGTCTGGATAAGTTGTACCATTTTCTAAGTTAGAGTTCCTATTTTTATCGATTTGGAAAATTAGGTGTTAAGTTTCTATAATTGAGGAAAATGGAAGGGCCTTCTTTCAATTGTTCAACTAGTGCCTGCTGTTTTCAGCATACTTTAAAAATGTACCTTCCGACAGTTTGATTTTAGAGGAGGTTTCCAGCAAGGAGTCTATGAGAAAAGTAATTAGGCCAGCATTTGTAGAAAGGTTAGTCGAAGATTTTAAATTGGGTGTAACCACCTTGTCTTAGGTTGAGCTTATTAAAACTGTTGGATAGGGTGAAGTTTACCCAGTTTTTTTTCGAGATTTATACATTAAGCTCTGCTTTATTTAAGCCTATTATGACTTATTTTGAGCTATCGCGAGGGGTGACTTTGCTTGAGATATTCATGGGTGGTAGGCTTGGTAGTTTGTTTTCATAATATTCTCTTATAATAATAGATTATATATTTAGTGTGAAGCTGAAAGCTGTAATTAGAATGCTAGATTAATAAAGATTTTGAGATAGGAATTTACGGCAGGGGCATTTTTTGGAAATCTAAAGGCCTGGAACCTTTAAAAGCCTTGACTGGTTTGGGTTGCATTATGATACCATGATGGCCTTTTGACAATCTCCATTATCAGAATTGTCATGATAAATTTAAAAAAATATGATTTCAAAGTAGACAGGGGGCCGATGGAAATATTCACCCCTCCTCAAGCTTAACTTTATAGGTTTTTAATGCGCTCTAGTTGGAAAAGAGCTATCACAGAGAGATTCAATTGCAGGTAAAATTTGTTGACTTAATTGCCCAATACAATGAGCTTAGGCCTCAGATTGACTCAGCTATAGCTAGGGTTTTAGAGAGTGCTATTTTTATTGGGGGATCGGAAAAGACAGAGTTTGAAAGCAGCTTTTCCCGATATCTGGGAGCTAAACATTGTATCGGGGTGGGTAATGGTACCGATGCCCTGTATATAGCCTTGAAATCCACTGGCATTGGTGCAGGAAACGAAGTCATTGTTCCAGCTAACACCTTTATTGCCACTGCTGAGGCGGTAGAAATGACCGGAGCGAAGGTGGTTTTTGTTGATTGTTGCGAGCATAGTTACAACCTGAGTTTAGAGGACTTGAAAAGCAAAGTTACCATAAATACCAAAGCGATCATTCCTGTGCATCTTTATGGGAACCCCGTAGATATGGAACCTCTATTGGATATTGCCAGGAAAAATAATATTGCTATCATCGAAGATGCGGCGCAAGCACATGGTGCGCAGATTAATAATATCAAGGTAGGAACCATTGGGCATGCCGGTTGCTTTAGCTTTTTCCCGGGTAAAAATTTGGGTGCTTATGGTGACGGGGGGGCAATTGTTACTAATAGCGATGAACTCGCTTTAAAGGCTCGGATGTATGCTAACCATGGACGAAATAATAAGTATGATCATGAATTTGTAGGAGTTAATAGTCGACTTGATAGCTTACAAGCCGCAATACTCAATGTTAAATTAGAATTTCTTGAAAAATGGACCCATAGACGGCGAGCTATTGCCGAATATTATAATGAAAAACTAAAAAACATTGTTGAAACTCCTGAAGCTTCTCCAAAAGCAAAGCATGTCTATCATTTGTATGTCATTAAAGTTCCAAACAGAGATAAGGTGAAAATGCTCCTTCAGGAAAAAGAAATTTCAACAGGTATTCATTACCCAATCCCCCTGCCTTTTACCAAAGCCTATCGGTTCTTGAATCACCAACCTGATGAGTTTCCATTGGCCTACTCTCTGAAAGACCAAATTCTTAGTCTACCCATCCACGGCAGTATGTCCGATTTAGAGGTGGAATATACAACTCTACAACTGATAGACATATTAAAGCATAATGGTGCTTAAACCAATATAATGGAAGAGATAATCAGATTTGCTTTGATCGGATGTGGAGCAATTGCTCACAAACACGTTTGTGCATTAAATAGAATTCCAAATACTAAAATTGTTGGTGTATACGACAACGATTCTGATGTTGCAAAATCATTTAGTCAGCGGTACTCAATCCCATGCTTTCCCGATGCTGAAAGCATGATCAGCAAAACAGATCCGATGGTTTTAAATATTTTAACTCCTTCGGGATATCATTGCCGGGATATTTTAAGTCTTGTAAAATTCAAAAAACATTTCATTGTAGAAAAACCTCTGGCTCTTAACCTGAATGAAACTGATCGAGCTTTGAATAAGTGTAATGAATTGGGGTTGAAAATATTTGTCGTTAAACAAAACAGATTTAATCCGCCTATAAAAAAGCTAAAGGAAGCATTGGATAAAAATCGATTTGGAAAACCTGTCCTTGGTACCGTAAGAGTCAGGTGGTCTCGAGATCAAGCTTATTATGACCAAAGACCTTGGCGAGGAACTTGTGAATTGGATGGTGGTATTTTTGCCAACCAAGCAAGTCATCACATTGATTTGCTGGTGTGGATGATGGGTGCTGTGGATAATGTTATTGCCTCAACTGCTACGCGACTAATGAACATCGAAACTGAAGATACGGGTGGGGCTTTGATCGAATTCACCAGTGGAGCCCTTGGAATTATCGAAATTACTACCGCGACCCGACCAAAAGACTTAGAAGGCTCAATTTCTATACTTGGCGAAAACGGCTCTGTTGAGGTTGGCGGGTTTTTTGTGAATAAGTTAAAGACATGGAACTTTGATAAACCTCATCCCATGGATGATGATATCTGGGAGAAATATTCATCAGTTCCTGACGAATTGGCTTGGAACCATACAGAATTGTTTAAAAATATTGTTAAGAGTCTGCGTCAAGGGACCAGTGGTTTGATCGAAGGTAATGAGGCGCGAAAGGCGGTAGAGCTTATTGATGCAATTTATCAGTCAGCCAAGAAAAGGGAAAGAATATATTTAAACCATTCGGGCGCAGAGATCCTTGTTGATAATCCCTTGAAATAATTATTATCCAATAATCTTCTTTTATGAAAATTTTGTTTGTTACCCATGCTTTTCCGCCGTGTAATTCTGCCGGGGGAATACGAACAAGTAAAACGGCAAAATATCTTATTAGTGCTGGCCATGAAGTTAGAGTTCTTAGCTGTGCAAACCAATCATTACCAAATAATTTAGCCTTAGAAATTCCAGAGCAAAACGTTGAATATACAAATTGGTTAAATGTTAATAGCCCCGTGACATTTCTTTTAGGAGGTACAAAAAAAGTTGCCGAGAAGGGATATATACCCAGCGTCAAGTTTTTCCCAGGATGGGCATATTATTTAGGTACTTTCTATAGGGATCTTTTGAATTTCCCAGACGGCCAAATAGGCTGGTTTCCTTTTGCCAAACGAGCGGGGAATCAAATGATTCGCCGATGGAAGCCTGATATGATTTTTGCCAGTGCGATTCCTTGCACATCACTTTTAGTAGCCGCTTCACTATCCAGGAAACATAATATTCCATGGGTTGCTGAATTACGAGATTTGTGGGTGGATAATCATCAATGGGTTCGGCCATTCTGGCGTTATTATTTTGAAAATAAGTTAGAGCATTATGTTTTGAGCTCTGCTTCTGGACTGGTCACCGTCTCACGTCCTCTTGCCGAAGTATTACAGTCAAAATATCCTCAGCCTTGTGAGATGATCACTAATGGTTTTGATCCAGATGACTATCCCCACTCTCCCAAGGTTTCCTTTTCAGACGGCATGATTCATCTTGTGTACACGGGTCAACTTTTTGGCGACTGGCGTAGTCCATCGCCACTTTTTTCTGCTTTAGCATTAATGGGTGATGAGGCAGAGAAAATCCGAGTACACTTTTACGGGCGTTATCTTGATTTGGCTCGTGATATTGCCTTGAAGCACCGCGTAAGTCATCTGGTGGAAATCCATGATGCTGTGAGCCACATAGAAGTGCTTAAGATACAATCCGAAGCCGATATTCTTCTTCTCATCCCCGGAACCGGTCAAAATATGAACGGAGTGTACACAACAAAGCTTTTTGAATACCTGGGTGCAAGACGCCCTATTTTATGTGTTGGAGGCAGCGATGGGGTTGCCGCAGATCTCCTTCGGGACCGAGGAGCAGGAGTTACCTTCAATGAACCTGAGGCGATAGCTACTCAATTGAAACAATGGATCAAACAAAAACATGATGAAGGCGAAATACCCCGATTATCTTCCGCTGTGGGTGAAGGTTATACTAGAAAAGAACAAACCGAAAAATTAGTTCGATTCCTTGAGTCATGTCTAGATAAATCCTTACCTGCTTAAAATTCTAAAAACTGGTTGTAGTTATAGAAATTCTGAGGTTTAAACTTATAAACTCTGACAAATGAGTTTTTATATAAAAGACTATTTTTTCAATTGCAACAACATGTTACAATTGTTCAGCATTTATAAACCTTAGGATGGAATCAAAGCTCCACGGAATTCCAGAAAAATTAGAGTACCGTATATACCCTCAAATAGTGGCTTGGGATGATTGCATCCTGCAATTTCGTAATACCAAGATTCTAACCTTTTTTTCAACAAATTCACATGTTTGATGCGATTTGAATAGTTTGAATTCATTAAAAGACGCTGATAGCAAACCAAATACTTCTGGTTCTTTTTTTTGTGTGGTGCTAGGGGTTTTATTTTTGGGATTGGTATTATCTCTCCCATCGGGGATTAGGGCCATGTTTGATGGCTTACCTTGGACGGGCGAAGCGGAGACTTTAGTCTTGGCAGTTATTATTCCCTCCTTATTGATTCTGGGGTGGCGGTTTCTTTCGTTGCGTTTTTCAATTTTATATCTTTGCGCGCTATTGTTTCTGAAAGGAGTTTTATTTTTAGGAAGCCCTTCCAGTGGTTGGGTTGTCAAAATGCACCCCAATATATCCAAAGAAAATTTAGCTGGATTTTATCCGTTCCCAACGGTTGAAGAGGGCAATTGGGTAAAGACTTATGCGACTATTTGGAATGAGGAAGCTTCAGGGATTCTTAAAAGTTCTTGGACGGAAAAAATGGATTTTCCTTTGGATTGGGTGTTGACGCTTGCTGTTAAATGCGGCAATTCAGGGGTAAAATGTTTTGATAAATTGAGTCCAGTTGTTGAAATTGATGGGGTCATTGAGATTCAGGCTGGAGAAAAATTTGCTCTTATCGCAGAGGGAGTGCAAGACGGAACTCTTTTGGCAATAAACGAAAAAGATGAACGTGTTGTTATTTTACCTGCAAAAAATAGTGAAGAGGTGGCTAAATTACAATATCAGTTTCTTCATGGCGGGAAGTGGGAAGTGTCTGGAAAACTTCATTATAAGGGTAAGAAATGGTCCCTCATCCCGACAATGGTGGATGCCGGTGGTGAGATAAGTTTGGACTTAGGTAGGGGGGTTCTTTGGCAAAATAAGGAAGACTTGTCCAACTCTCAAGACTATATTGATTTTTATAAAATCCTTAGTTTTATTGTCGATGGCGGGATTATTGTTTTTCTACTGGCATGGTTAGTGTCGACCGCTCTTTCATTGGTTGATCAGCAAATCCTCAACTCTCCTATTGCGTTATTTAGCATTTCAGGACTTTTTCTTCCTATCATCTTAGCTCCGATTTATAGCGGACTGTTAAACATTGTTAATTCACCAGACGTTACTACTATTTCTTATCTTGGTTTTTCAATCTCCCTAGTCAGTGTTTGTTTTTTGGTTTGGACTCAGTGGAAAAGAGATTTCCGAAATTATCAGGTGGATAGAGTTTTTCCCTCTGTATTTCTGCTTTTTGGACCAGCTATGCTGTTTTACTTTACCCGCAAATGGTGGTTTGCTTTAGGTCAATGGCAAATTTGGGGTTCAGGAGATGATTGGACAGTTTATCAGCAGTATGGGCATAAAATTGTGGTGGAGGGCGAATGGCTTAGAGCTGCAGAAGATGTTTTGTACATGCAACCGCTTTACCGTTATTTTGTTGGAATCTACCATGGATTATTTGGGCAAAGTGCCTTTGTGCAACACATGGCAGACGTTTGGTGTGTGCTTGGAGCAACAATAATTATCGTGGCCTTTGCGATTAAATTGCGAATATCACCCTTAGTAGTTTTTATAACTAGCACTATATATTTGGCAATTAACCTTATTGCCGCATTTAGATATCATATTGGCAAGGGTTTGGTTGAAAATCATGCCATGATTTATATGATGTTAGCTGCCTGGTTTTTGTATAAAGCCCGTGAAGGGGGTATGATGCGTATAACCTTGGCAACCATTTTTGGAATATTTGGGTATTGGACAAGACAAGATCATTTGGGGGCTATTGCAGGCATTGCCTTTTTAGCTTTGGAGCCTGTTGAAGGTCCGACCAATGGTTGGAGAGGTTATTGGGATCGTTTTAAACTAAATTGGAAAGTATTTGCCGTATACTGGGGAGCAGGTATACTCAGCGTATTAGCATTATGTTTTCGAAATTGGTGGTTGGGAGGAGTATTTTTCCCCACCTCTAAGGCGCATACTAATATAGATTTTTCTACATACGATACTTTTCCTGATAGTATTTATACGGTTTTAACGGGCAAGTTTTTGCCAGCCTTTCCTGGTTTACCCGGTTATATGGTAATGTTGGGTGTAATAGTTGCCTTGTTGGCAATGGTTTGGCGTCCGAGAGCCCTTTCAAACTTTCCTTTGGGTCTGTCAATTTCGATTCTGGGCTTGTTAGCACCCTATATATTATTAGTAACTTGGGGGTACCCACCGCGTTACACCATTCATATTCTTCCATTGGCTATTTTGTCTTGCGGAATTATTTTAAACAGCTTTTTTGATAGCCATAAATTACGATCAAAACTGAATGATTAAGGAAAATTTATTATCCGTCAGGTTTTCAGGAATATGAGTGCAGTCAAAT
>Ga0233434_1004086_pt1 | contig 11393 bp, 12 predicted proteins | sample SI_122_August201_4_FD_182738 | JGI IMG/M metagenome (GOLD analysis project Ga0233434, IMG submission 182738) | Seawater microbial communities from Saanich Inlet, British Columbia, Canada - SI_122_August2016_120_MG | ecosystem: Environmental > Aquatic > Marine > Inlet | place: Canada: British... | reverse complement strand
AAGATCTTCCAAATCTTTTTTTAATTGTTTTATTTCATATCCCTTATCAAAATTATTTATTATGATTCCTTTAACTGGAATTTTGTATTTTTGACACATTTTTACAGTCATTATGGTATGATTCACAGTTCCAATTTTACTACTAGTTACAATAATGGCAGGTATTTTCATATCTTTAATTAAATTTGTAATATGATAATCCTTGAGAATAGGAGTCATGACTCCCCCCATTCCTTCAACAAGTACAATGTCATGAAGTTTGGATAATTTTTTGAAACTAGATAGCACTGTGGAAATTTTAGGTTTAATTTTTAATTTTTTCCAAGCAGTATATGGAGATGCAGGAATTTTAAAGAATTGTGGATTTACAAGATTTTCAGGATCATGCACCATTGCAGCATGGGACAAAATATCAACGTCTTCAGATTTGTAACCTTTTTTTTGAGCAGTACCAGCAGCAAATGGCTTCATTACGCCAACATCAATGTTTAATTTTCTAAGAGACACTGTCAAACCTGCAGTGATGTATGTTTTTCCAATATCAGTATCAGTACCAGTGATGAAAAATGATTTCATTGTAATTTTATAAAAATATTAGTTGATTAATTCATCGGTTGGATTTAAACTCCAATAGGCTTAAGTTTGTAATTCTTACAGAAAATTTATGGATCTAAATGAGTTGCATCAAAAAGAAGTCGATTCACTTAGAGATGAAAATGTAGAATTACGAAAAAAAGTAAAGGAACTTGAAGTAAAAATAAAAGAATTGGAGAACTCTAAAGATTAATCGTTCAATTATTAAGATCTGAAATAATAGAAAATCCGTTGAAAAGTTCTGTTTGGCATCCAAATACTCAGATGAAAGAATGGGGTTCTTTTGATAAAATTACAAATGCCAAAGGAGTTTGGTTAATTGATTCAAAGGGCAATAAAATGATGGATGCCGTAGGTTCTATGTGGTGCAATGTTTGGGGGCATTCAAACCCACAACTAGTAAAAACAATCACCACTCAAAGCAAAAAATTACAACATTCATCTATGTTTAACCTCACTAATGAGCCTGCAGAAGAACTAGCTCAAAAACTAGTAAAAATATCACCTGGAATGCACAAGGTATTCTATTCAGATAATGGTTCATCTGCAATGGAAATTGCAATTAAAATGGCATTACAGTATTGGAAAAATATTGGAGAGAAAAAGAAAACAGAAATTGCAACACTGGAAAACGGGTATCACGGAGATACTTTTGGTGCAATGTCCGTAGGGTATGTTCCAGAATTTTTTAGTAAATTTAAAAAACAGTTATTCTCAACAATACAATTTCCAGTTCCAAACAAATACAGAGTGCCAAAAAAATATTCGTTCTTAGAATACCAAAATTATTGTATTGAAAAAATTGAAAACAGATTTTCCAAAAATAACAACATTGCAGCTTTTGTTATGGAAAGTGGTGCACAGATGGCAGGCGGAGTGATAATTTATCCAAAAGGATTTCAAAAAAAGATAAAACAGTTATGTAAAAAATATAATGTTTTATTTGTACTAGATGAGATAGCTACGGGTTTTGGAAGACTAGGTTCCATGATACAGTATGAAGAACAAAAAAGTATTCCAGATATTGTAGCATTTGGAAAAATGTTAACTGGAGGGTATCTTACAATGGCTGCAACGTTAGCTAGTAAGAAAGTGTATGATTCATTTTTAGGAGAATTTAAGGATTGGAAGCATTTGTTTCATGGCCACACATATACGGGAAATCCAATTGCAGCCTCAGTTGCAAATGAAAATCTAAAAATGTATCAAAAAAATAACCTAATGGAAAAAATACAAAAAACATCCAAAGTGTTTGAAAATTTTTATCAGGAGATTTCTGAAATAGATGTTGTAGGAGATATCAGGCATAAAGGAATGCTTATGGGTATAGAACTGGTAACTGATAAATCAAAAAAGACACCAATTCATCCTAAAAAATCAATAAACAAAATATTTTTTGAGCAGGGTAAGAAAAATGGAATTTATCTCAGAACTTTAGGAAATATCATCATGCTGGTTCCACCATTGGTAATTTCAGAAAATGAGTTGAATTCACTCCTAAATAGAACAATAAAGACAATAAAATCTGCAAAATCAAATATACTTTGAGTGTTAACCCCCATATTTTTCTAGGTTAACCTTTCCATTATTTTTATAAATGGAAAAACAAGCAAAGTGATTGTGAGTGTTTTAGAATTTATCAAAGAGTGTCAAGAGAAAGTTTTTGCAGGAACTCATATTTCTGCTGAAGATGCAGAAAAATTATTAAATATTCCAGATGCGAATTTAAAAGATCTTGCCAAATGTGCAAATGAAATTACTAGGGATTTTAATGGTGAAAAAGTAGATGTCGAGCAGTTAAACAACATTAAAAAAAATGCATGTAGTGAAGACTGTACATTTTGTGGTCAATCGGCATTTTTTGATACAGGAATAGAATCTTACCAATTACCAACACCTGAAGAAGTAGTAGAGAAGGCAAGAAAAGCAAAACAAGAGGGTGCAGAATCATATTGTCTAGTTGCAGCATGGAGAGAGCCATCTCCAAAAGACTTTGAAAAAGTTTGTAAAATTATTCAAGATGTTAATGATAAAGTTGGAATAAGTGTAGAGTGTAGCTTAGGTTTTCTCACCATACAGCAAGCAACAAAATTAAAAGAACTCAATGTTAAAAGGTACAACCATAATTTAGAGACTGCAAAATCAAAATTTCCAGAAATTTGTACCACGCATACGTACGATGATAGACTAAAGACACTCGGAATTGCAAGAGACGCCGGATTAGAATTATGTACTGGGGGAATTATAGGATTAGGAGAAACAAGAGAACAAAGATTAGAATTAACATTAGAGTTGGCAAGATTATATCCTGAAGAAGTGACAATCAACATTCTAGTTCCAGTTCCAGGAACACCATTAGAATTACAAACTGAATTAAAAAATTCAGAGATTGTCAGAATGTTTGCAGTGATCAGATTCCTGTTACCTGAATCAGTAATCAAAATTTCAGGAGGTAGAGAAACGATGCTCGATGATGCAGGAGAGGAACTACTTCAAAGTGGTGCAAATGGGATTATCACTGCAGGATATTTAACAATGGGTGGAAATGCGTCTGAAAAAGATATGACCATGATCAAAAAAATAGGTCTTAATACATAGATGTATTTTAAATTTAATTATTATTAAAATTATTTAAAACTAAGATACAAAATCTATGTTGTACATGCATTATTTGCATATTCATCTCCACCATACAAAACTTGTACATCATATACATCACATTCTGAGATATATGGAAGAGCAGTAAGAATTATTGGAGCCATTAAATCATCAGGAGTACTTGAATGATCAAGACCAAGAGCATGACCAAATTCATGTCGTACAATAGTTGTCAAATCAGATATCCTCATATGATCAACATCATAAATTGTGATACGAGATTGAACAATTACGTCATTTTGTAGAATAGATTGAGTGTATCCAGAATAACCTAAAGGATCCTTTTGTTCTGAAAATTGGATTGTAATATCTCCATCACCAACAGATGAACGAAGTATATTGTAATTAGAAGGGATGGTGTTAACAGATTTATTTTTTTGAGCTTCATTCAGAGCCCCAGTCCACCCCAAATAATATTTAGATTTTGAATCAGAGTTTTCTTTATTAAAAAAATCATCATTCAATTCAATTGAATCCACAGATGTTATGACATATACAACTGCATTGTATTGTTCAACAGTCAACAAATCACTATTTAGTAAATTTACAGTCAAAGAATCACTAGGAGTTAGATTCCAAGAGGCCGTTGCATCAGTCTTATCAGTATCCGTATTTGATGTGAGGAAATTAGATTTCATAGGAGTATCAGCATCAATACTTTGAGAAAAACCAGATAATGAAATAATTAAAACACTTAGCAGAACATACCAGTGAATTTTAGAATTTAACAGGTTTTTCAACTTTAATACCAAATTCCCATAAATGGGATTATAGATAAACATTGTCAAAAACCCACAAATGGGAATTTGTGTGATAAACAAGATTTTTGATCTACTAAAGTAAAAAATTAGGCACAAATCAATACACAAATTTAAAAAATAACAGTATGAAAAAAGAAAATCGATCGTCCATAGGCATATAAGATTTCAATCAATAACATGTACACATGAAACCTAAACTGGATTTTATTGATTCAGAATTAGATAAAATTAAAAAAAATAATCTATATCGAAAATTAAAGTATGGAAAATCTCAAGGATCACACATTACAATTAATACAAAAAAATTATTAAATTTATGTTCAAATGATTATCTAGGAATTCCAACAACTAAAATTCAAACAAAACAACTACAATCAAGCTCACGATTAGTATCTGGAAATGATGAATCATATAAAAAATTAGAAGACAAACTTGCAAAACATAAATCACAACAAAATAGTTTGATATATCCTACAGGGTATATGGCAAATCTTGGTGCAATATCCACAATTGCAAATAAAGGGGATATAATTTTTAGTGACGAGTTAAATCATGCAAGCATTATAGAGTCATGTAAATTATCAGATGCAAAAATCTCAATTTATAAACATAATGATATGGATAGCTTGGAAAAGAAATTAAAACAAAAAGCAAAAAAGAAGTTTGTAATCACTGAAGGCATATTTAGTATGGATGGGGATTTGTCATCGCTAAAACAGATTACAGAATTAGCAGAAAAATCAAAAGCAATTACAATTGTTGATGATGCACATGGGGATTTTACAATAGGTAAAGATGGAAAAGGTACTCCAAACTATCTCAATGTTGGAAAAAATATTGATTTGTACATCAGTAGTTTAAGTAAAGGGTTAGGATCATTTGGAGGTTATGTTGCATCGCAAAATAATGTAATTGATTTGTGTATTAACAAATCAAAATCATTTATCTACACATCAGCACTACCTTCATTTTTGATTGAACATTCGTTAAATAGATTTGAATCCAATAGAGAAAAACAAAAAAAGAAACTAGAAAAAAATATCATTCAGTTATCAAAAGGTCTACAAAGTATAGGATATGAAATTAAATCTAAAACACACATCATACCAATAATTATAGGAGAAGAAAAACTTGCTATGGAGTTTGGAGAATTTTTGATGAATAATGGAGTTTTTGCACAACCAATTAGATATCCAACAGTTCCAAAAAATCAAGCCAGATTGAGAATATCAGTTACAGCGTGGTTGACAGGTAGAGATATTGAAAAAACACTCGATATTTTTGAAAAAGCATATAGAAAATTTTACTGATTAACGCATAGCATCAAAGCCACCCATAGCAGGAGAGCCAATAATTACAGCCAAAGTGATTACTATTGCTAGAACAATCCCTACAATGACAAATCGCTTATTCATGGTAAAAATAAGTACAACCCAGTTAAAAATCGATAGTCTTGGAATAAGGGTGAAATGTGGAACAATCCTTTAAAGGAAAAATCATGAATTTATTTCATGACAGATCCAACAATACTCGTAGCTTTACTTGCAGGGCTCGGATCATTTGTTGCACCATGTATTCTACCAATGATTCCAGCATTTCTGGCATACATATCTGGAACTACAGTTACAGAACTCGGTTCAAAAAATGGAACTGTTTTAGCTGTTAATAGATTAAACATTATATTTAACACAATATTTTTTGTCTTAGGATTTTCAGTAGTATTTTCAACTTTGGGGGTAATAATCAATAGTGTTCTTGCAAATGCAGCAAGTGAACTCACAGAATCTCTTAACTTTGTAGGTGGAATCATCATCATATCTTTTGGAGTATTTTTATTACTGTCTACTAAAATTCGTTCATTAAATGTAGAGAAGAAATTCTTTCCTAAAAATTCAAAGTCAAGTTATCCAATGTCTTTCATATTTGGTTTAGCATTTGCCGCAGGATGGACTCCATGTGTTGGCCCTATTCTTGGAACAATACTTACATTGGCAGCAACTACACCTTCACTTTCATTTACTTTGTTACTTGTGTATTCACTTGGATTAGGGATTCCATTTATTATAATGGGGGTATTCTTCTCACGTGCAACTAGAATAATTCATTCAATGACAAAACATTTGAAATATTACAATGTAATTTTAGGGGGCTTTATCATTGTACTTGGAATTTTGGTATTCACAAATCAACTTGCATATATTGCAAATTTTCCACTACTCAGTGAGTTGGTATTACTAGGGTGATTAAATGAATTCGGAAATAAAAACAGGATTAGTTTTAGGAATAGTGATTGTTGTAGGATTAGTCATACTAGGCACCATATTCTCAACTCTTGATGAACAGATTCAGCCTACAAGTACACCTACTGAGGAAAATGGCATTACAAAAATAGATAAATCAAAATTCAAACAAGTGCCGGATTTGGTAGGAATAGCACATCATCTAAACACAACACCTGAAGAATTAGAAAAAGAGATTGAAGGCAAAGTTGTATTGTATGACATTTGGACATACAGTTGTATCAATTGTATTAGAACGCTACCATACATTACTGCATGGGATGACAAATATGCTGATCAAGGTTTATTGATCATCGGAATCCATTCACCAGAATTTGAATTTGAAAAGAACCCCGAAAATGTTAAAATGGCAATTGACAAACATGGGATAAGTTATCCCGTTGTTTTAGATAATGATATGAAAACATGGAAGGCATTTGGTAATCAATATTGGCCAAGAAAATACATTGCAGATCATGAAGGGTACATCAGATATGATCATATAGGAGAAGGGAGGTATCAAGAAACTGAAAAAGTTATTCAGAAATTATTAAAAGAAAGATCAATAAATCTTGGAATTCAAATTACATCAGTTGAACAACTAGTAGACATTAAAGAATTTGAACATACCAATTTTAGAACACCAGAACTATACTTTGGTTATAAATTTGCACAAAACAGAAATCAGTTAGGAAATGAAGAAGGATTTCAACCAGAACAAATAGTGACGTATTCAAATCATAGCAATGTAGATGTACATAAATTCTATCTTACAGGGAACTGGAAAAATTTTGAAGATAGTATGGAACTAGTATCAGAAACTGGAGAGATTAAATTATTGTATAATGCAAAAGAAGTAAACATCGTTACAACAAATAATGCAGAATTAGAAATTTTTCTAGATGGTAAACCCCTTCCATCAGAATATTCTGGAAAAGATGTAGTTGGAAACAAAATCATGGTTTCAGAGGCAGGCCTATACAATATCATAAACAGTGAAAATAGCGCATCTCATCTGATAGAGATAAAGATCAAAGGTAAGGGATTTCAAATGTTCACATTCACCTTTGGATAATGTAACCAAGATAAGGTGTAACTGGAGTTACAGTGTCAGCGGTTACAAATCCCTTTAAAACAAAATTTTTGAGTGAGATTGGTGAATTTAGGGTATGATAAGTAATTCTTGGAACAAAACAGAGGGAACTTCAATATCACAGAAAGTAATTGATAAAGTAAAGCCTGATGAACCACTAAAAAACAAAATAGATTTTGCACAAAAAAAATTACAGTTTCAAATATCAAAATTAGATGGCATTAATCAAAAATTAGGTAAAAAACATGATGTGATATTTGAAAAAATTGTGAATGCTCAAAGAAATAATAAAAATAGTTACGCTCAAGCATATGCTGGAGAATTAGCACAAGTTAGAAAAATGAAAAATATGGTAAGTGGAGCAAAACTATCCATGGAACAAGTAAAGCTTAGACTAGATACGGTATCAGAATTAGGGGATGTTGTAGTAACACTCAGTCCATGTATGTCAATTATCAAAGGATTGGCACCATCACTTAATGGAATAATGCCTGAAGCTAACGCTTCAATGCAGGATTTATCATCAATATTGGGAGATGTAATGTCAGGATCATCTATGGGAATTACAAACGACATGAATGTTAGTCAAGAAACTAATGCAGATACGTTAGCAATTCTTGAAGAAGCCCACAGCGTGATTGCAGGTCAGACAAAATCATCAATACCAGATATACCAGATGATCTCAAACAACAAATGAACAATAAAAGATCAGATATTCTAATTTAGATTTATTATTTTATTTCGTTCTAAATTATTAGAATGATGATTTACTTTATAATAGATTAAAAATCGCGGAGAAATATGAAAAATATTTTGTTAACAATATTTACAGTAATTATTCTAACTAGTGTGCCGTCAAGCTTTGCAGATTCACAAAGAAATGAAAAACTAGAATTTGCTGGAACACTTGAAGAAACATTAGGGCATTTTTGGGCATTAGAATTGAATCTTGATGAAAATAATTCTAAGCTTGCACTAGTTCATGCAACACATCCAATTTCAGAACTATATGAGACAATGAGCAAACATCTTGAAAATAATTCAGATTTTAATAAAAAACTTGAAACAACTTTGGTTGAACTAAAAGATAAAGCAAACACGGATGTTAGTAAATCAGAAGCAATAGTTGCAATAGATGAAGCTAAAACAATAATTCGAGAAGCAAGAAGTATTGTCGTAGGAGAACAACAAAGTAATGAAGATGAATTTAAAATGCAATTAATCAATACACTACTGGAAACATCCAAAGTTGAATACAGAGAAGCAATTGAAGATGGAATCATAGTAGAAGTTGCAGAATTTCAAGATGGTTCTGCATTTGTATGGCAATCTCAACAAATATTTTCAAGTATTGAAAATAAAATAGAACCAACAGATGCAGATAGAATTAATGAATACTTTGAACTTGTATGGACAGGTTTTAAAACTCAAGAAAGTCCAGAAACAGTAGAAAATTATGTCGATGCAGTGATTTATGAATTTGAAGAACTTTCAGGAATTCAATCAGAACCATCAGGACATGAAGAAGAAGTGTTTGGAACAGAATCAGAACATGAAGAGGAACATGAAGAAGTATTTTCAAGTATGGCACCACTAAAACAACTCAAAGAAGGAATAGAGTCAAAAGATATTCAATGTAAATCAACACATGGACTTGTATTCAAACAATCAGGAGAACCTGCATGTGTAAAAACTTCAAGCGTTCAAAAATTAATTAGTTTGGGTTGGTCCCAATAATCCTATTTAGATTTCTTTTTACTTTTTTGAATTAAAATTTTCTTTATTCTAGATATAGTGGGATAACTATAACCACGCCTTCTGTAATTTGCAATCATCATCTTCCAATTTTTTAATCGCCATTGAGCTTGCTCAGTTGTTACAGAATGTATTTCTTTTTGAACTATACTTTTTCGTCCAACCTTTAGAGTTCCCGCATCTTTTGCAGACCACCTGTTTTTTGCAAATTTTAAACCAGTAAGAATTTCAGATACAGGCATTTCCTTAAAATATTCTTTTAATTTTTTTAATTCAAGATCGGTAGGTGTTTTAGATATTGATAATTCAATTATTGGTTTTGCCATGAATTTTGTAATAGTTTATGCTTTAAGTAATTCTTGCTAAATTAGAATTAACAAAAATGGAGAATTATTAAAAAAGATGAAGTAAGATCAGTTTATCCGAATAGAGGATGAATGTGTTACGATCTTTACTCACGATAAAACAATCATTGCCCAAACCCTTAAGTGAAGAATTTATTGTGAATAATTATGGGATTAAAAAACATGCTTGCAAAATTTTGCATTATGAAAAAAGTTAGAGAGAAAGCAAAGGATTCTGAAAATAATAAAAAAGATTAGAATTTAATTTACTTTCAAAATTTGCTGATGATTATGTCAACGGGTTCTATCGGATTTCCTCAAAAATGACGAATATTGCCGATTAATGAAGCAATGAAATTAACAATTCAAAGGAATCATGGAATTTTTACACAATCCCACATACAACATCACACCAAAAATAATCACACCAAATGCAGATAACGGTATCAAAAGAAATACTTTGGTTTTAAGACCCATAATCAAACTGAAATTAATGCATATAAAATTGTCACAGTTTTAATTCACAGTAATTGTAAAGGTGCCTTTTGTTTTTGGATCTTGTAATAGTGTAACAATTTCTCTAGGAAGTAAATCGGATGCCTTATCACATTGTATAGCCAAAGTTCGAGGACAAATAAAATCACTCCTCCTAAGTACGATATCTTCAGAATGAGTTAAAGTTAGTTCAGGATGCCCCATTCCGTTAATGACAAATTTATGATTATCTACTTTAATTGTAAAAGTAACTTTGGAATTAGGATCTTTGAGTTTTTTTTTTAATTCTAAAGGTAAATCATTACAACTTGCAGTGGCATTGACCCCAACAATACAATCACCTCTAGGTGTCAAGTGAGATTCTTTAGTAATTTCAATAGTTTTTTGATGGTTTGATCTAATATTTTCATGTCCTGAGAATTCAATTTTAAAATTCATATCAAATTAACCATTCCAGACTTGAATTAAACTTTCAGAGAAAATATTCCAAATTAATCTAATTCCAATCTAGATAAGTCAGTCTCAAAAAGATCTAACCTGTTTTCCAAAGACAGTAGAGTATAAATTAAAGAATTAGGGCATTGGAATCAAATGCTTCCTGCACAACAAGGTTATGATCGAGCAATTACAGTATTCTCACCAGACGGTAGACTATACCAAGTAGAATATGCCATTGAAACAGTAAGAAGAGGAAGTATCGCTGTAGGCGTAAAATGTAAAGATGGTATTGTTATTGCAGTTGAAGAGAAATCTAGAAAATTGCAAATTGCAAATATCGCTCAAAAAATATTCCAAATTGATGATCATGTAGGAGTTGCAGCAGCAGGATACATTCCAGATGCACGAAGCCAAGTAGATAATGCAAGATTCTTTTCTCAAAGTAATAAAATGATTTACGATGAACCAGTTGAAGTTGAAACAATTGCCAAACACTTAGCAGATCAATGTCAACAATATACACAATATGCAGGGGTAAGACCTTATGGTGTTTCATTAATTCTTGGAGGAGTAGTAAATAACAAACCAGAATTATTCTTAACTGATCCTAGTGGAACTTTCATCTCTTATGATGCAATTGCAATTGGTTCAGGATCTGATGAAGTGACAGACTTTTTAGAAAAAACATACAAAGAAGATATGTCAGTAGATGAAGCATCAGTATTAGCTGTTGCAGGAATTCAGCTATCCCGTGACGATAAAGATAATCAAAGTCACATAAGAATGGCACATATCAAAGTAGTAGATGGATTATACGAATTAGTATCTGATGAACAAATTACAAGTTTTGCAAATACAGCTAAAGAAAAATATCCACAAGATAAAAATTAGTTATTAGTTTTTGAGAGATTAAATTACATTGAAATTATCTGTAGCCATTCCCGAGTCAGCTTTATCTGATGATTCATTAAAGAT
>Ga0233434_1004084_pt1 | contig 11396 bp, 9 predicted proteins | sample SI_122_August201_4_FD_182738 | JGI IMG/M metagenome (GOLD analysis project Ga0233434, IMG submission 182738) | Seawater microbial communities from Saanich Inlet, British Columbia, Canada - SI_122_August2016_120_MG | ecosystem: Environmental > Aquatic > Marine > Inlet | place: Canada: British... | reverse complement strand
AACGGGTTTGCGTCCCAGCTCGAGCAGAATATTCCCATTCAGCCTCTGTGGGAAGCCTTCGACCTACTTTTTTGCAATATCGTCGTGCCTCACGCCAGTCAATATGGGTAATGGGTTGTTCTGGTTTGCGAAAAACAGAACGGTTGATGCTCATCACAGCATCCCATTTAGTTTGTGTCACCTCAAATCGGTCCATATAAAATGACCCCAAGCACACTTTATGCGCAGGTTGTTCTCGGGAATTGTCATCGGTATCTTCATAGATATAGTTGTCGTTGGTGCCCATCATGAAGCAACCAGCCTTAATCCGAACCATATCTGAAGGCAATTCGGCCCCAAAGAGGACCTGAGGAGATAAAATCAGGATGAGTAATATGATTATGGGTGAGATATTTTTCATTCGGTGAATTGTACTGGTTGCAAAAGGTGGGGTCAAGTCATGAGATAATAAATTTACATCACCTCAATTTAATATTTGATGGCATGATGATATAGATTTAAGGAATTTGGTCGATATACAATATAACTCAAATTATTCTATCGATAAAACCCTATGAAAATTAAAATTTGCTTCAAATTGATCATTTTGGTGCTTTTTATTTCCTTCTTTTCTAGTTCTTCTGAGGCATTTTATAAGAAAAAGGTGCTGGTAGGGCATTTTCAAAATCCTGCCGAATGGGATAAACCCTATGATCCGGGGATTATTATTTCAGAATTACTGAGTCAGGAGCTTATGCATCAAAAAAATGTTCAACTAATTTCAATATCTGAAAATATGCGAAAGTTAATGAATAGCAGAAATCCATCTACAGATGAAAATTACTTTGAACCCACTATTTTTGATATTAGAAAACCGAATTTTCCTGAGATTATATTCATTCAAAACACTGAGTCCGAAATGAAGGAGCCTTCACGAAAAATGCCTCGACCGATGATCCAGGAAGATGAAGATCCTCTTTGGCCGGCTAAGTTGGGGGAAAAGGTTCATAAATCTAATTTCACTGAAGTCAGGGGAACAGTTATTAAATTCCTACCTGATAATAGAATGGGTGGTTCTGTGCAATCGGATACCAGAGAAAATGCTGAAATAGAGGTTCATGTAGAGTTGGTACAACATAGTACGGGAAGAGTTCTTCATGAAAAAACTTTTAGAAAAGTTTCTCGTTTTGGAAATGAACCTTTCTCTATAGAAAAAATACGACTTACAAACATGAATCGAAGAGATGGATTAAGCTCTATGAACTCTGCATTAATGTCTTTAAAAAGCGCTGTGGGAGAATTTGTTTCTGACAAGATAGACGACCTTCCATTGGAAGGAGAAATAATAGCGACCAAAAAAGAAGAAATATTGGTCAACATTGGTTCGTCAAATGGAGTTCGTATTGGGGACCTGTTTCAGGTAGATGCCGTAGGGTTAGGGTTGAGTGACCCTTACACAGCGAGCGACCTTGGGGATGTCTATGTGAAAATTGGAGTCATTCAAATACTACAAACGTGGGAGGGGACGGCAAAAGCAATGTCTCTAGCAGGAAAGAATTATGAAAAAGGTTTTCTAGTCCGATCTGTGACTGCTCCGGGAAGAGGAGGGATTTCATCGACGAATAAAATATCTACAAGGCAAGAAGAAGAGAAGGTGCCTTGGTGGGATTTTCATGGCATCCAATCCGTTAACTGACCTGAGTTATTTTAGATTTTTGCACCATACTCCTGTATGGATGTAATCGTTAAGTCATCTTCCTTTATAGCTTTTAATGCACCCAGCAAAGCTAAAGCTCCAGCCATAGTCGTGCAGTAGGGCAAGTTTTGGTTAAGTGAACTTCTCCTGAGAGAGAATGAATCTTTTATCGATTGCTCACCGAATACTGTATTGATAACAATAGAAACTTCCTTTGCCTCGATGGCTTCCACAATATGTGGGGACCCTTCTTTGAATTTATTGATGGGTGTTACTTCAACTCCATTCTTTTTGAGATAATTAGCAGTGCCCTGGGTAGCGATTAAATGGTAGCCCAATTCCAGTAACCCTTTGCCAATGACAACAGTTTTTTGCTTATCAGAATCTTTAACACTGATAAAAGCAGTGCCCTCACGAGGAAGTTTAACCCCGGTCGCCAATTGTGATTTTGCAAAAGCCCGACCAAACTGTGTATCAATCCCCATGACCTCACCGGTAGATTTCATTTCAGGCCCCAACAAGACATCTACATCCTGAAATTTATTGAAGGGGAAGACCGACTCTTTCACAGCAATATGAGAAAAGGTTATCTCTTTCGTAAAACCTAATTCCTTTAAGCTTTTACCGGCCATGACTCTGGCAGCAATTTTCGCCAAAGGAACCCCAATGGTTTTACTCACAAAAGGAATTGTGCGCGATGCCCGTGGATTCACTTCAATGATAAAAATGGTTTCATCTTTAACTGCAAACTGAATATTTATCAGCCCAATAACTTTAAGCTCTCGTGCCAATGCGCAAGTCTGTATTTTTATTTCGTTAATCGTCTCAGGTGAAAGAGAAAATGCGGGCAAGGAACAGGCACTGTCGCCCGAATGTATTCCCGCCTCTTCAATATGCTCCATCACTCCACCAATCACGACATCTTGCCCATCAGAAATGGCATCAACATCTATCTCAATAGCGTCTGATAGGAAGTCATCTATCAAAACAGGATGTTCGGGAGATGCTTTAACCGCGTGTTGCATATAATATTCTAGGCGATCCTGGCTATAAACAATTTCCATAGCACGTCCACCCAATACATAAGAAGGGCGCACCACTACGGGATAGCCAATTTCTTCAGCAATTTCACGAGCTTCCTGATAGGAAACAGCAAGTCCATTAGCCGGTTGGTGAAGTCCCAGTTTTTCCAATACTTCTTTAAACAACTTTCTGTTTTCGGCTCGATCAATGTCGATGGGGTTTGTTCCAATAATAGGCACTCCGGCATTCATCAAGTCCAGCGCGAGTTTTAATGGAGTTTGACCTCCAAGTTGAACAATCACACCATCTGGTTTTTCGACCCTTACGATATTCATGACATCTTCAAAAGTCACAGGCTCAAAATAAAGCCTGTCAGAAGTATCATAGTCTGTACTCACGGTTTCTGGGTTGCAGTTGACCATTATTGTTTCGTAGCCATCTTCTTTGAGGGCAAAAGAGGCGTGAACACAGCAATAGTCGAACTCAATACCCTGACCAATTCTGTTGGGTCCTCCACCCAGAATCATGATTTTTTTGCTTTGAGTTATATCGGCTTCGCACTCTTCCTCATAGGTGGAGTATAAATAGGGGGTGAAAGCTTCGAACTCAGCACCACAAGTATCAACTCGCTTAAAGACAGGATAAATTCTTGCTTCGTTTCGACGTTGATGAATATCCTTCTCATCACAGTTTAGAAGCCCCGAAAGGTAAATATCAGAAAACCCCATCTCTTTTGCATTTAAAAGGGTTTCATTATCCAGATTGGAGATTTCCTTCAGTGCTATTATTTTTTTCTCGAATTTGATTATTGTATTGATGTTGTCAAGAAACCAGGGGTCAATGCCTGTAGTCTGATGAAGTTGCTCTATTGAGATATCTCTTCGTAAAGCAGCGGCAACATGCCAAAGCCGATCTGAAAAAGGGATCATCAAAGCGGCTAAAAGTTTTTCCTTTTGCTGTTCTGGAGACAATCCAATATGGTTCAGGCTGAAACGAAAATTTTCTTCGAAACCATAAGATTCTGTTTCTGTAGAACGAATAGATTTCTGCAGGGCTTCCTTAAATGTACGTCCAATAGACATGACTTCACCGACAGATTTCATTTGTGTCGATAAAATCGGCTCTGTTTGAAAAAATTTTTCAAATGTGAAACGTGGAATTTTAACCACACAATAATCAAGGGTCGGTTCAAAAGAAGCCGGGGTGACCTGAGTAATATCATTCTTGATTTCATCCAGGGAATAACCGACCGCTAGTTTGGCCGCAAACTTAGCAATGGGAAAACCAGTAGCCTTAGATGCCAAAGCAGAGCTTCTGGATACGCGAGGGTTCATTTCGATAACAATCATCTCACCGGTTTTGGGATCGATAGCAAACTGGATATTAGAGCCGCCCGTCTCAACACCAATTTCACGAATGATGTCAATCGCCGCGTTTCGCATTATTTGATATTCTTTGTCGGTAAGCGTTTGGGCTGGTGCAACTGTTATGCTGTCGCCAGTATGAACGCCCATTGGGTCCAGGTTTTCGATTGAACAGATAATGACAACATTATCTTTCACATCCCGCATCACTTCCAACTCGTACTCTTTCCAGCCAATGAGAGATTTTTCGATCAACACTTGCTTGACGGGGCTTGCACTCAGGGCAAACTCAACAAGCGATTCAAAATCATCTTTTGAATAGGAGATGCTTCCACCAGTTCCTCCTAAAGTAAACGAGGGCCGAATGATTGCGGGAAACCCTGTCTCCTCAACAACTTTCCAGGCTTCTGCTAATGTTTCGGCATGACCACTGGGTGGAACTTTCTGCCCAATTGCAAACATAGCCGCTTTAAAAAGCGTTCGATCTTCGGCTTTGTTGATTGTGGTAACATCTGCTCCAATCAACTCCACATTGTATTTATCCAGAACACCATTTTCAGCAAGTGCCAAAGCAACATTCAAGGCAGTTTGACCGCCCATAGTTGGAAGCAAAGCATCGGGTCTGTCACGTGCAATAATTTTTTCAACCACTTCAGGAGTAACGGGTTCTATGTAGGTGCGATCAGCAAACTCGGGGTCAGTCATAATGGTAGCGGGATTACTATTTACCAGAATAACTTCATAACCTTCTTCCTTTAGTGATTTACAAGCCTGGGTTCCAGAATAGTCAAATTCGCAAGCTTGTCCGATAACAATCGGGCCGGCCCCTATGAGGAGAATTTTTTTTATATCAGTTCGTTTAGGCATTATTAGTTTTTATATATATCTGAGATTTCAATTTGTCTGGAGCGTTCCCATTTCAAATTCATATAAGCCAGTTTGTTGATCAATTCTGAAATCAGCTTTCGTCCCTCAATTTTTATTGTTTCAATCTTTAAACAATTGATTTTATTTTCTGTCTCCTGAGTGCTGATTGCCATTTCACTGCCATTTTTTTCTAGGACTACAAGTTCACTTATCAATGGGTCTCTTCTTTCACTCATATCCGTGGCTTCGATTTTGGATTTAATTTTTTCAATATGTTTAGAGTTCTTTGACGAAGTTTTTTCTTTCTTCGACAACTCTTTTTCAAGGCCATTGAGTTCTTTCTGCCAGGATCGTTGGAGCAAAAAGATTTTTTTTGCTTCAGCCTTTAAAAAGCGTTGAGTCTTGGTAGGATGAAAACAGAAGTACCCGGTGAAATTCCATTTTTCATGATGAGGAACAATCCGTCCTTGGAAAATATCGTTTTTTCTAAATGCCAGTTTTGAGTCTTCCTCATCGACCAGGTATTTTTCATCATTGAACAAATCTAAAACCGTTACCGAGTTATCGCGAACTTTTTTAACCTCAAAAAGTGCTTGAATGTTATTGGTGATGTCATGACAAGTTTCCAAATGACTTTTATCCCATAAGGAATGGTATTCCTCAATTATATTTTCCAGAATAGTTTTTTGAGTACCGGGTATATAATTATCTAGTAAGTACCATTCTAGAAACAAAGCCATTCTCGTATTGTATGAGTTGTCATCCTCATAAATTTCCCCAGTTGTCTGCTGGTATTCTTTTTTGGCCTGCATGATTTGTTCTGCGGGGATATGCTGAGCAATAAACTCGAAGAGTTGCTCTAAGTTATTCTTGAGCATCAAACTCCTGCTTTCATGAGTTGTGTGAATCGCTGAAAAAGATGACTGGAGTCATGTGGGCCGGGCGATGCTTCGGGATGATATTGAACTGAAAAGACAGGCCACTCTTTGTGACGAATACCTTCAACGGTTTGATCATTTAAATTTATAGAGGTCACATCAATCGAAGGTTCAACAGATTCTTGATATACGGCAAATCCATGATTCTGGGATGTGATTTCTACTTTTCCAGTAGGAGTATCCATCACAGGTTGATTTCCGCCATGATGTCCAAATCTAAGTTTGAATGTTTTCCCATTTAACGCCAGGTTCAGGATTTGATGTCCTAGACAAATACCAAAAATCGGGATTTTGCCCAAGAGATGTTTAACATTTTGAACCGCATACGGTACGCCTTCAGGATCACCCGGTCCATTGGATAAAAATACGCCATCAGGCTTTATTGCCAGCACCTCTTCAGCTGGAGTGGATGCAGGAACAACCCGCACACGACAACCTGCTTCAACTAGCATTCGCAATATATTCCTCTTTATTCCGAAATCGTAGGCAACCACAAAATGTTTTTTTTCCACCTTTGGTTTGAGGGCGGTTTCACCATTTCGGATTTCCCATTCCCCTTCTTCCCAATCATAAGGCTCCTGACAGGTTACCTCTTTAACCAAGTCCCGGCCTACCAGCCCTGCCGAGTTCTGTGCTTTACGAATCAGTTCTTTATGATCTTGGGGAATTGTCGTCAACACTGCTTGTTGAGCCCCTTTTTCACGAATACGCCGAGTTAAGGCACGCGTGTCGATTCCTTGTATACCAATGACGCCAAATTTCTTTAAAAAGTCGTCCAGTGATTCTCTTGACCTCCAATTACTGGTGACGCCACTCAACTCTTTGATGATAAAACCAGAAAGGTGAGGGCGGTCTGACTCAAAGTCTTGCGGATTAATGCCATAATTTCCAATGAGGGGATAGGTCATCAGCACCATTTGTCCGCAATAAGAGGGGTCGGTGATTATTTCTTGATAACCGGACATGCTGGTGTTGAAAACAATTTCGGCGTCTACTTCCCCCTCGGCTCCAAAATGGTACCCCTCGAAAACTTTCCCATCGGCCAGTGCTAAATATGCTTTTTTCATTATTTTCAAAAACTTAATATGTGGTTATGCATTGTGATCTGAATATACAGATTTTCCAGCGACTAGGGTATGAAGGATTTTACCTCTTACCTGCCAGCCTTTGTAAGGGGAGTTTTTACTGCGAGACTTAAACTTTTCGGGATCTATTGTAAATTTTGTGTCGGGATTAAAAATAACAACATCGGCATCTTTCCCGACTCCTAAGGTTCCTTTATCTAATTTAAAAATACGACAAGGTTGATGAGTGAGAAGGTCTACCGCTTTTTGCAAAGTTATTATCTTTTCATCGACCAGTTTAAGAGTCAGGGGCAGGGCAGTCTCCAAACCAACAATACCAAAACAAGCGTTGTCGAACTCTACTTGTTTGTCCGCAAGGTCATGAGGTGCGTGATCGGTAGCGATGATATCTATTGTTCCATCTCTGATACCTTCTTTAATCAGATCTATGTCTTCGTCAGTTCTCAGCGGAGGGCTCATTTTTGCGTTGGTGTCATAATTGAGGCAAGCTTCTTCAGTAAGAGTGAAGTGATGTGGAGCGACTTCGCAAGTGACAGGAAGACCCTTGGCTTTGGCCTGACGAACCAAGTCTACAGCTCCACCACTGCTTATGTGTGCTACATGAAGACGGCCTCCAGTTTTGCGGAGCAAGGCAATATCGCGAAATACCATTATATCTTCCGCCTCAACCGGCATACCCTTCAAACCCAATTCTGTAGAGACAATACCCTCATTCATACAACCGCCACGCGTTAAATCTAAAATTTCACTGTGTTGTATGCAAGGGAGGTCAAACATTCTGCTGTATTCCAGCGCCCTTCGCATCAGTTCACTATCCATGACAGGCTTTCCATCATCAGAATAACCAATGCAACCGGACTCTTTTAGCTCCCCCATATCCGACAAGGTTTCACCTTTTAGACCTTTGGTGATAGCTCCAATGGGATAGATATTGACCAAACCTGTTTTCTTAGCTTGAGAGAGAATCAGTTCTGTAACAGAGCGGTTATCATTGACAGGTGACGTATTGGGCATAACCGCAACAGAGGAAAAACCTCCAGCCGCCGCCGAGGCACTGCCGGTTTCAATCGTTTCTTTGTACTCGTGCCCAGGTTCCCTGAAGTGTACATGCATGTCGCAGAAACCGGGAGCCACCACACAACCTTTTGCATCTATAACTAGAGCATCTTTTGTTTTGCTCCCAGAAATTTTTCCATGAGGAGCAACGGCTTCAATTTTCCCATCGCTGATCAAAACATCAAAAGAGCCGTCGACCTGATTTGCCGGGTCAATGACCCGACCACCTTTAATTAGGGTTAGCATTATTCTCCCCAAGTAATAAATAAAATAGAGCCATTCTAATGGCAACTCCACTGGTTACCTGATTTAAAATTAAAGATCGAGGACTTTCCATCACATCCAAGGCAATTTCCACCCCTCTATTAACCGGGCCAGGGTGGATTATGAGAACATCATCACGCGCTTTAGCCAGACTTTCTGAAGTCAGGCAAAAATAGTTTGAGTACTCCCGCAGGCTGGATAGAAGTCCTTGATTTTGTCTTTCCAACTGGATACGAAGAACCATGACTACATCCACATCCTTCACGGCTTCTCTAAGATTGTGACTCACCTCCACACCCAGGCTCTCGAATTCCGGAGGAATAAGCGGCGGAGGGCCAACAACGCAAACCTTCATACCCATGGTTTGCATGGCCTTGATATTGGAACGGGCGACCCGGCTATGACTGATGTCACCAACAATTGCAACCTTGAGACCTTCTAAATCTCCCTTTTGAGAGTGAATTGTCAGAAGGTCCAACAATGCCTGGCTGGGGTGCTCATGCGAACCATCGCCGCCGTTGATGATCGGACAATCGACAAATTGTGATAACAGTGCTGGTGCTCCTGAACATTGATGACGAACTACTAGTATGTCAGGGTTCATAGCTTCCAGGTTTCGTGCTGTGTCTATAAGGTTTTCCCCTTTCACCGCACTGCTTGTGGAGCCAGAGATGTTTATGACGTCAGCGCTCAAACGCTTACCAGCAATCTCGAATGAAGTTCTGGTTCGAGTACTTGGCTCAAAAAAAAGGTTGATGATGGTTTTGCCCCGAAGGGTTGGAACCTTTTTAATAGCCCGGGTAGAAATCTCTTTAAAAGAGTCGGCCGTATCGAGAATTTGTTGGATGTCCTGCTTGGTTAATTCTTTTGTGCCCAATATGTTTTTAGTCGAAAGAAGCATTACTTAGTTTGCTCCTGAATCATCACCTTATCTTCACCATCTTCTTCATTAAGGAGAACTTGAACGCGTTTTGATTTGGGTGTGGGAATATTTTTGCCTACATAATCTGGTCGGATTGGTAATTCTCGGTGACCTCGGTCTATCAATACTGCTAATTGGACGGAAGAGGGACGTCCGAAATCCATGAGAGCGTCAATGGCGGCACGAATGGTCCTTCCTGTAAACAAAACATCATCGCAGAGAATAATATGTTTATTTTCCAGCGCGAAAGAAATCTCAGTTTTTTTCAACTCGGGTTTTTGGGTTCCCTCTGCCAGGTCATCTCTATAAAGTGTGATGTCCAGGATTCCGTGATCAACGGTTACACTCTCAATGTTCTCTATTTTTTCCTTCAGCCTAAGGGACAGTGCGACCCCACGGGTTCGAATTCCTACCAGAGCAATATTCCCGGCACCATTATTTCGCTCCAGAATTTCATGAGATATGCGATTGATCGCACGGGAAATGTCTTTTGCGTTTAGAAGAATTGAGTTCATAAGTTAAAAAGCAGGCAAAAAAAAACCTCCAACGAGGCTAAATAAAGCCCGAACAGGAGGTCATAAAAGTTTTTATTAAGACAAACATTGTTTTTCCCTTCATAGCCTCACAGGACTATATTAAAGAGTTTATTTTTTAGAAATATAACTAATTCCAGGTAACAAGTCAAGTTGTCCGTCGGTTCTCCAGTAGTTGTTAACGATTTATCAATTATATCCGAAGATTAACCCTGCCAGTCTTTGTTATATTAAGCTCCCCCGCAAATGGGGGGAGAGGGAAGAAATAGATACAAATCATTGAAATCTCGTGTAAAAAGGCATAATGCTAATCACACTTGATGCGATTTTAAAATGGGTTAGCATGAAACCATAGTGGCAGTTGATGCGTCTGGACTTTATTTTCCGGTCCTTAATTACGGGAACAGCCTCCAATGTATTTTTCTGTTGTAATAATTATTCTATTAGTAGTCATTTTAGGTTTGGTGGTCATCTTTGGAAGACCTAAAACTGATGACAAAATAGACTCAAATAGGAAGTCCGACGAAGGTTCTCCTGTTGGAGTCGAATCCAGCTTTAATTCTCCTTCTACCTCCAGCGGCAATAGTAGTTCTAGTTTACTCAGTCAATTATCCATGATTAATGCCCGCAATTTTCCGGCATTATCTAAGAATCAGCTCCCCCTAAAGTTCTCGCATTTTTTGGCAGGAAAGACATAATTTGGGAAGTGATGGGGCGACCCTGGGAACGGGGCGGAACGATTTGTATGTTTGGAGAAAAAGGCGTGGGGGACAAACCTTTACCTGTTAGTAAGGCTATGGCTCATGTTCTGCGAGCGTTATTTCCAAAAGAACCTATCCCTGATGATCCCGCTGAACTGACACAACGCTATAATACGGCATTGAAGGGAAAGAGGTTTCTCATGGTAATTGAAAATGTCTCCAAACCAAGCCAGGTCAAACGTCTTTTACCTGGGAAGTCAGGTTTGGTGATATTCACCTCAGCCGAAAGAGTTATACTTCCTGGCTCTTTTGCCAAACATGTCAAAGAACTGTTTCCAGGTGTAGCAGAGCTCCTTCTTTTCCTTTTGGCTCCATCGGCAAAACGTTGGGCAACAGAGATCAATGAATTATGCGGTAATTCTCCACTGGCAATATCACTAGCCGGTTCTTATTTAAGGGAGAGTCCTGATCTGCCTGCGGAAATGTTGATCCGTGAGCTTCGTGAAGAAAAATCATTGCTGAAGCCTGAGGGCGAATTTGAACTGGTTGAAGATAAAGGTAAACTGGAGGTTATTGACCGAAATGTTCAGCCAATTTTCAATATTATTTACAGGGATATGAGGAAAGAAACGGCGACTGTATTCCGAAAACTGGCACTCTTTTCTGGATTCTTTGATGAAAAGGCCGTTGTTAATATCGCTGGTGACAAGGATGGGGATCATGTTAAACGGCTTGTGCTTCTCAAGTGGGTGGAATATGACACCCTTAACAAAAGGTATTATTTTCACGAACTTATACATAAACTTATTAAGGCTGAGATCAGGACATCAGAAAAAATTCTAACCCATCGAAATGATCTTGCTCAGTAAAAGTGGACACAAAGAAAGTGATGAATATAATCATTTTTGGAGGTGTTCTTTATGGGAAAGAAGCGGAATCATTATACAAAAGAGTATAAAGTTGAAGCA
>Ga0233434_1004083_pt1 | contig 11397 bp, 6 predicted proteins | sample SI_122_August201_4_FD_182738 | JGI IMG/M metagenome (GOLD analysis project Ga0233434, IMG submission 182738) | Seawater microbial communities from Saanich Inlet, British Columbia, Canada - SI_122_August2016_120_MG | ecosystem: Environmental > Aquatic > Marine > Inlet | place: Canada: British... | reverse complement strand
TTTGAATTTCACATATTCTTTGTAAATTTTTGTTAAATTATCTAGTAAGTGTATGTACTCTACTTCTTCTACATCTTTCATTAGAGATGGGTCTTGTAATCTTTTTTGAACAAACACTTCAAGTTCTTCAGGTGGAATTAACGCATCATTGAAAACACTAATCCCGTCAATCATCTTTTCAATTATTTCAGATGCATTGTTTCCAATTTCTATATGTTCATCAAATTGAAATTTATCGATATTTTGAACTCCCCATACCAAAAACATCGGTCTGTCAATTACTCCACCTTTCATTCCAAGTCCAGTATGTGTGGTGTTATCTAAAAGCAAATGTCTGCAAAAAGAGTGGTATGTACTGATTTCCATTTCAGAGATGTCAATTTTTTCTTTAACGTCATCGTCTTCTTGTATTCTTTCTTTGAGTTCGTTTGCTGCTTTTTCTGAAAATGTCAAACATAGAATTTCTGATGGCTTTAGCCCAGTTTTTAGCAAAAACTTGATTCTTTCAGTAATTACGCGTGTTTTTCCACTTCCAGGCCCTGCCGTGACTAGTAGAGGAGAGCCAGTATGCTCAATTGCTGCTAGTTTTTCGGTATCAAATTGCAATACAATGAATAAAATTAAGAGTTAATTAATTTTTGAGTTATTATTTTTGATACTGGATTTTACATATTAGCGATAATACAATGTAATAATTTTATTTAAGAATACAAAAAAGGTATAAAGTATTTTTTTAATTGAAAATAGTGAAATGTCAAGTAATAAAGTAATTGATAATTATAAAGGAAATGATTTAGCAAAATATCTAAACAGTGTTTTGCCCCGATGTGAATCAGGTAGATTTGCAATTGGTTATTTTTTCATTTCTGGATTAGATGTTATAATTGAAAATGTGAAACATTTGAAAGAATTACGAATTTTAATCAGCAATACAACTGATCAAAAAACTGCAGAAACACTAATTCAAGGATTCCAAAGACTTAAAGAAGTTAAAGAAAAACTTGAACCCGATAAATACCAAAGTAAAGAAGATATTAAACAAGTACTTGACAACACTGAAAAAAATCTAAAAGAATCATTAGCAAAAATGAAACAAGAAGATGTTGAAGAAAATACAATCAACATATTATTAGATCTAATGAGTCCAGAGAAAAAAATTATTAAAGTTAAAGTAATTACAAAAGAAAAACTTCATGCTAAAGCATACTTGTTAAAAGCAAAAGAGGATAGTGATTTTAGACAATTCTCAAGAAGTGATGGGTATGGAATAGTTGGGTCAAGTAATCTATCTATTGCAGGTTTACAACATTCATCTGAATTAAATCTTGTTACATTTGATGAAACAGATTATACACATCTTTCTAATTGGTTTGACAGATTATGGGATGAAGCAGAAGAATTTACAGAAAACTTTGAATATATTTTGGGAAATTCTTGGGCTGGAAAAACATTTTCTCCATATGATGTCTATGTAAAAGGAATGTATCATGAAATGAAAGAAAGACTGGGCAAAGATACTGAAAAAAGGATTAATCCGTTTGGAACAATTGGGCCTCATCTGTTAGATTTTCAACTTGATGCAGTTCATCAATCAATAAGTTTACTTGAAAAATATAGGGGAGTGATAGTGGCGGATGTTGTAGGTCTTGGAAAATCCTTTGTTGCAACTGGAATCTTAAAGATTTTACAAATGACAGAAGGTGTTGTACCATTGATTATTTGTCCTCCTGTTTTGATACCTATGTGGAAAGATTACATGGACACATATCAAATCCATGCAGATTTTTTATCTAGAGGGGAACTTTCACAATCAGATTATGAGTTATCAGGAGACTTTAGACGTGCACAGCATTCCCTCGTAATTGTTGATGAAAGTCATCATTTTAGGCACTCTAATTCTAATCAATACACAAATCTAAAAAAATACATGGATATGGATGAGGATCGTAAAATTGTTCTAATTACTGCCACACCTCTAGGTACCTCAATGAATGATATTTTTAATCAAATTGAATTATTTCATAAAACCGACACTCTGGATATTCCAGTTGGAACAACTAGTTTTAAGCAATTTAAAAAAGGAGTAGAAGATAAAAAATATGATGTTAGAGATTTATTAAAACAAATAATGATTAGAAGAACTAGAAAATATATTTTAGGAACATATGGTGAAAAAGATAAAAAAACTGGACGTTCATTTATTTTTAATCCAAAAACTAAACAGAAAATATTTTTTCCAGATAGAAAATTAATGACTTTAACTTATGATGTCCAAAAAACATTCAATGGTAAATATTACGATGTATTGGAACTCTTAAAAAAAGAAAATTTAAAATTCCCACGATATGGATTGGGAAAATATATCAAAGAAAATAAAATAAATTCAAAAACAGTTTATTCAACTTTATTTGCCAATGGACCTTCTTTGATTGGTTTAATTCGCATATTGTTATTAAAGAGATTAGAAAGTTCTGTTGCTGCATTTAAAATAACTATCAGAAAAATGGTATTTATCAATAAATCTTTTCTTGAGGCAGTGAATAATGGATTTATTCCATCTGGAGATATAGCTCAAAAGATCCTATACAGTTCAGCAGGAGATGCAGATATATTTGATATTCTATTGGGAGTTGAAAACTCTGAACCAAATGACGAAACTTTAACGAAAGTTCTCAAAGAAATCAAAAAATCAAAAAGTTATTTTCCTACAGATGATTTTAATGTAGATAAATTAAAACAAGATGTTGAACAGGATATCGAAACATTAGAAGAAATTTACACTATCATTGAACAAATAGATTTTGCAAATGATGATAAATTTGATAAATTAGTTGCGTTGTTAAAAAAGAACCCAAAAGAAAAAATTTTAATTTTTAGTGAATATGCAGATACTGCAAAATATGTTGGAAAACGACTCAAAACTGCATTTCCTAAAAACGAAAAAGAAATAGCGGTAATAGATGGCTCTATAGGAGGTCGGAAAAAACAAAACAAGGTTATTTACCAATTTTCCCCGAAATCTAATGAATCACTTATTCCTCCAGGTGAAAAATTTGAGCCCATTAGGATTTTGATGGGCACTGATGTAGTGTCTGAGGGTGCCAATCTTCAGGATGCAGGAGTGGTAATTAATTATGATATACATTGGAATTTTACAAGGTTAATTCAAAGAGCAGGAAGAATTGATAGAATTGGTCAAGAGAGAACCGAAATTAATTTAGCTAGTTTTTTACCTGATCCAAAAATCGAAGATTCAATACAATTGCATAGTAGAGTAAAAAACTGTATTGATGATTATATGAGAGTTATCGGTGATGATAGTAAAGTTCTAGAAGAGTCTGAAAAACTTAACCCGAATGACATGTATGCGATTTATGAAAAAAATGACGATGGTGCTCTTGATCCTGAAGACAGTTTGTTATCTGCAGATAAACTTGAAAAGAAATTAAAAGAAATTGAAAATTCTGATTCGGAGTATTACAATTTTATTTTACAAATGCAAGACGGTGTAAGAACAATTGTTAAAAAGAAAATAGCTGGATTTAAAAACAATTTTGTACTTGCAGCATTTCAAGCAGGTACATTTAGGAAATATTATAGAATTGATGAGACAGGAAGTGTAACAGAAATTAATTGGACAGAAATGGAAAAATTTCTAGAAGAAGAGAAACAAATAAAATCTGTAGATGAAGTCCCCAAAAATTATAACCAATTAATTAAAAAGGCATTTAGTATTTTTGAAAAAACTGTAAACCAAAATAAAGCTAAAATTTATTCAGGATTAAGTAATGAGCAAATATGGGTTTTAGGAATATTACGAAAACAGTTTTCAAATAAAATACAAAAGAAAGATCAGGAACAAATTGAATATTTAATTTCAAACTTTAAAAAGAAAATTACAAGTATTTGGATTAAAAAAGATTTAAGACGATTAAAGTCAGACTACATAAATAAAAGAATTGATGACAAAAAAATTAGTACAGAATTAATTGATTTAATTCAGAGTTATCCTCAAGAATTTAATAAAATAGATACACAAGAAATTCAAGAAGATATTCCAACGATATTGTATTCTAAATATGTGAAAACGTTATGACTGATGCTAATTGTCCTAGATGTAAGTTAGAAGCAAAAGGGGATAAGGAAATTGAGGCCAAATTTGGATTTAGGATGATACAAGGGAAGGTAATTAGTCAGTCCTGGTGTAAACAATGCAGAAGTGGTAACACAATTGAAGAAATTCCTGAAATTGATAAAAAAGAATATGAGAAAATAAAATCTAGCATTCAATCATATGTAAATAGACTTGATGATCTTGATTCACTAAAGGAATTATTCCTCAAACCTGACGGTTTGAATTATAATTTCAAGAATGAAATTATTTCTACAGAGGATTGGTCAAAAGAATCTCAAAAAATTGCTGAACAGTTTGATGTGCTAATAAAACAAATTGCTGAAAAAGCAAACATCGAAATTATTTATGTTGACATCAATACAAATGATGAAAAAGAATGGAAAAAAATTTCAAAAGAAATTTTCAAAAGACGTGCAGGATATTGTTTAATTGTAACTCATAATTCTAGAGAGCAAAAAAAATGGTTGTTTACAGGAAGTAATGATTCCGGAGAATCAACAAAAAATATTTTGTTAGAAATATTTGATAGAGGAGTTTCAGCAGATTTCATTAATTGGTTAACTAAGATCAAATCTTCAAATAACGAAACATTTACAACATTAATTTCAAAAATTAATTCGTCATTTGATGATTATGCAATAGACATACAAGATAGATTAGGAGAAAATGTTTTTAATGCATTTGAGAAATTGATAAATGAAGTTATTTTTAATCAAGATAACAAATTAGAATTTAGTAATGATGTTTTAAAAAGAATTAATGACCCATTGTTTGCTTTATTGTATAGGTTAGTTTTTGTTCTTTATGCAGAAAGCAGAGAAATATTTGATACAAATAATCGAAAATATTATGAGAATTTTAGTTTAAAAAAAATCATTTATGAAAACATGAGAAAATTTGAGAAAGATCCAAGTTCAATAAAATTTAAAAAATATGAATTATGGGAACGTATGCAAAATCTTTTCTCATTAGTTGAATTTGGCAGTAAATTCTTGAAAATTAATGAAAATGAATTGAACATGCCTGCGTATAATGGTTCATTATTTAATTCTGAAAAACATTCTGAATTAACCAGATGGAAATTTAATAATGAATCCATAATTGCTGCATTACATAGTCTTACACGTATTAAGGACAAGGAAAAGAACTATTCTTTTGTAAATTATGCTGCCATTGAAATTAGACATATTGGCACAATTTATGAAAAATTACTTGAGTTTCACCCTGAAAAAGTAGGTGAAAAAATTGAAATTTTTACACATGAAGGTAAAAGAGAATCAGAGGGCACATACTATACTCCAAAATTTATTGTAGATAATATTATCAAAAATGCATTAGGACCACTAGTAGATGAAATTATTGAAAAAACTAAAAACCCACGAGATCAAACTGAAAAAATTCTACAATTGAAAATTCTAGATCCGGCTATGGGTTCGGGTCATTTTTTGGTAGGTGCTGCTGAATATCTAGGAAAACGATTAGTTGAGATTGACAAAGATGACTCAGAGTTAAATTTTATAGAAAAAAAAAGAGATGTTGTAAGAAGATGTCTTTACGGAGTTGATCTTAACCCCTTATCTGTAGAGTTAGCCAAAATGTCTCTTTGGTTAGACACTTTATCAACAGAACATGCACTATCATTTTTGGCAACACACTTGAAAAATGGTAATACGATTTTATCATCTTGGCGAAAAGAAATTTTTGAAGAACAGACTACCTTACAAGATGATCCATCTAGAACATATTTTAGAGATTTTGTAAAACAATATTCTGCATTTGAAACAATTGATGATCGTCGAGCATCAACAGTAAGAGCCAAAATTGAAGAAGAGCAGGAAACTAGGAAAAAAGGATCAGCTTATGATCATCTGAAATATCTGTTTGATGTACAGTTATCAAAATATTTTGGAAATGAAATTAAAGATTGGAGAGAACTTAGAGGAAAAATCGGTACAGAAGAATTCAATAAGATTGTCAAGGGATTGGATTGGTCTCTAAATAGGCATTTTTCTGAGGCTAACAAATTCTTTCATTGGGAATTAGAATTTCCTCAAATTTTTGTGGATGAAAAAGGGGAAAAATTAGAAAATCCAGGATTTGATGTCATCATAGGAAATCCCCCATATGGAGTGAAATACATAGGTGAATTTTATGAAAAATTTGGATTAGATAGTAAGGAAAGTTATGCATTTTTTATGAAACAAGCAATTGAATTACTCAAAACAGATGGAATTTTTTCAATGGTTGTTAGTGATACATGGAGAACCATTAAAACACATTTAGAACTTAGAAAATATATTTTAGAAAATTGTCAAATTCAAAGATTAATAAAATTAAGTAGATATGCGTTCAAAACTTATGGTAGAAATATAGATGCATTCACGATTATTTGTCAATTTAAAAAATCTAAAGAACACACACATTATGTTTTTTATGATTTTTGGCAAATTCCACCATTAAAAGAAAAAGAATATTTTTTGAATTTAATAAAAGAAGCCAATTATAAAAGTGAAAAAGATGATTGGATTTTTAATCCTAAAAGAGCTATGCGATATTACATTCAACAAGACAACATTTCATCTTTTGAATTAATGCCTGTTTTTGATGGTGATCAAGATATTTTTTTGTTATTCAATAAAGATGCTAAAAAAAAGATGGTGACGTAAATATGATCATATCTAGAAAAATCAAAATTTCAAAAGAAGAAATTGATATTATGTATTTAGGTGAGTTTGCAGAAATTAAACAAGGGATTGCAACAGGTGAAAACGCATATTATATTTCAGTTCTAAAACCCGCTAACAAATCTTACAAAGTTACAGATCCCAAAATAATTTTAAAAGAAGATGAATTGGATAAAATAAGAAATAATCCTGATTTAAAAAAACAAATTTCAAATTATGGAATTCCAAAAAAAATGTTTCAAGGAAGAACTGTAATCCCTTTTGATAAAGGTGGTACATCTGAAATTGAATCAGGTAGATTAAGTAACTATTTTTCACCTACAAATTACTTCATTGATTGGTCTGAAGAATCAATAACACGAATGAAAACTTTTACTGTACAAGATGTAAAAAAGCATTTAGGAAAAACTAACATTACAAATAAAAATAAAATAGAAATTGCATCAAGATTTCTAAACACAGATTATTTTTTTACAAAAGGCATTACTTTTTCTTTTACTGGGATATATAGTCCCACATATAGAATAAACTCAAATAGTGTTTTTCAGGATGCAGGTTCAGGTATATTTACAGATATGTTTCCTTCTGAATATCTTTTAGGAATTTTATGTTCAAAAATTTCCAAATATGTTTTAAAATCGTTTGTGAATAACTCTATAAATTCTTCAATTGACAGTATAAAATTAATTCCAATTCCAATAAAAAATAAATTTCAAAAACAAATTGAAAAATTAGTGCAAAATATCATCAATAAACAAAAAAAGAATCCAGAATATAATTATCAAACAAATGAGCAGATAAAAATAGATGATTTTGTTTACAGAAGTTATGGATTAAATAAAAACCATATTGATGAAATTGAAAATTGGTATGATAGAAAATTTCCAAAACTAAGCATAAAAAATACTAGTAAGTTGTAAGAAATTATAATTTAATTTTTCTTATTTAATTTGCAACGTTCCCATCTGCAACCAGTAATAATTGCTCTATGCCTATATCTTCAATTACACTTAGATCAATGCCTATTTCAACACCAAATGTAAGCGAAAATGCAGATAATGCAGCTGCATCAACAGCACAAGTAATTAATTTAAGCATTGGAGGTGCAATTTTGTTATCTATCATTTGATGCTTCACCTTAGAAAAACCTTCCAAAGTAGGGATTCGAATTTTCCGAGCAAGTGAAATAAATTTTTTACCATACGCAACTATAGTCCCTTGCAAATTAGAAGAAATTGTCATAAATTCTGTAACTGCAGATACTATTGGTTGTCCAAACTTGGAAATTTCATTCAAATGTTTGGAAGAAAATGGGGTATTATCCAAACCAGAAATTATTTTATCTGCAGTGGTAACACGAAAATTTTTAAATAAACTTCTGGCTTTTTTTGCAATTTGGAAAAATTCACCTTCATCTTTTAATTCTCTATCAATTTTTTGTAAAATTTTAAAATTTTCCATATCAGTAATTTCATTATCATCAAAAATTTTTTCATTTAAATTATCTTCTGAATCAATAAAAGATTTCAAAAAAGTAGGCAAAATTATTGTGGTCTCAGCATCACTCAAATCAGTTAAAACATTAGGTAATTTTTCAATACGTTTTTTCCTGGTAAAAAAACTAGGATCAATGCACAAGTAGTCACGAAAAGCAGCCACAAATACTATTTTCAATAGTTGTTTTTATCAATTTTGTGAGTAGGAATTATACTTTCAGAGTTATACTTTCAGGATGAAAACCACAAACCTAGATCTTAAGTTTTTTAATTAATTCCTTGTGTTTCTTTGAATAATTTTACAGCTTCGACGTGGTAACATGTACGGTCTGATTTCTTATCGCCATGTTTGTAAAGTTTGTAACCCATACAATTGCATTTATTTTCCTTAACATCATAACTTTTTTTATCTGAATTTACGGATTTAACTTGAAAAAAATTATCATCTATTTTTTTAATTCCATTATTTTCAAATATTTTTCTTGCTTTTTCTTCTGTTCTTTTTTCAACCATTAGGACTTATGTTACATTAAATCTTTATTAAAACTATATACGATATTTTGATGGAGTATGATGCATTCTAATTTTATTACCATCGTGGATAAGAATGAAATTTCTCAGGCTCAGACTTTATTTACACAAATAATGAAGAATCATGCTACAGAAATAAATTCATTTACTCTCTATTTTCCAAATAGGATTAGTGCGGAATTTCAAATTTTTTGGTATAAAGAACTAAGTTTTTGGTATGCATATAAAATAATTGAAGAAGAAAAAATTAAAAAACATCGAAATGTATTCGGTAAAGAAAAATTAAATAAAATTACAAATAAAAATTACGATTTACAATGCAATATTCCCATTTCAGGTTATAGGAAACAACTTGCAGCTACATTTGTTAAAAATGATGAAAATAAAATTTTTGTTGCACATAGTGGACGAATTGGTGGTGTGGGTGATTTTGGAATACAAAGTAAAGAAAATGAAAATAAATTTAAACAAAGTACGTCCTTTTCTAAAATTAAAGATAACAACGGTCGAGATCTTTTTTTAATTTCTGAAATTGATGAAACATTAATCCAAAACTTTGCAAAATTCATTAATGAAGTTCATTCTATCAAGTATTCATCTGATACATTTAATGAAAAATCCATGTCAAAAAATTCTATTCTGGATGATTTAGAAAACAAAGGGGTTTCTAAGTTACATGTTCAAATTTTAAGAAAATTTTTGGTTTATGAAGGTCTAACAATTACTGATAGTACAAAACGTAGAGGAATAAAGGGCGTTTCTAAAATCCCATCTGATTCTATTGTATCTGAACCTCACTATATGCACAATCTTGTTAGAGGTGTTTACAAACCTGAATCTGATGAATTTGCACTAAGTATCCAAATGAATCCCGCATCTATTTGGGGTTCTGAGATTGATTCTGAAGCTGGAAACTGGAAAATAAATTATGATTTTGGAAATGAAACAAAATATTCTGGAGATATTTCATCCCTAACAAAATGTTATGAATTAGATATTCCAATTGGCGTAATTTTGAAACCTGAAAAAGGAAAAAATAAAATTTTAGGATTGGGCATTATTTCGTCTATAGATGGTGCAAAATTTACCATAATTCCACATACCATCAAAAATAAAACATCCGAAGTTCAAAAATTATCATCTACATATGTAAATGATGAAATTGATCAAGGGGATTATTCTGCTCAAGGTTCTGAATCTACAGTATATGTCAGGGCAAAACAAGGGAGATTCAAAGAACTTCTATTGCAAGAGTATAAGGGGAAATGTGCATTTTGTGAATTTGATGAACCAGAATATTTGATAGGTGCACATATTGTTCCATACAATGTCATGAGAAAAGAAGATCCTCAAAATGCCATGAATCCTTCTGATGGAATTTTATTATGTAAATTATGCGATATTGCATTTGAACGAGGTGATATCTCATTACAAGAAAATCTACAAATTATTGTTAGTGAAAAACTAAAAAATTCAAAAAATAATACTGTGAAATCATGGCTTTCTGAAATTCACAATATTATCCCAATTAATTCAGAATCAAAATTTAAACCTCATCTAAAATTTATTCAAAGAAAATTAGAATTAGTTCAAGAGACATAAGAAAGCAGTACTAGAACAAGTGCAAGACATGTTAGTAGATCCCAGATAAAGCAAAACCACAATCTTAAATCAGATTAGATCCCATATTCAGTATTGAAAAATACGACAATACCTCACGACTGTGAGATGTTGGAGTATTGGACTGAGAAGACATTTCCCGATGGGAGCACTTTCTCTTTAGACATCATAAACAAATCTAAATTTTCAATCCAATTTTTTAATTAGATACAGCATCTGGAATTGACATATCTGCATAATCCAAAGGTGTACTAAAATTTCGTGCCATATTCAATTCATCATTGTATGCAGATTCATCAAAATCAAAATACATGTCATGTGAGTCTTTAGAAAAATTTGTATCCCCCATTGGAAATACCTGTTTGGCTGGAGGAAGTTTTCGATTATCAATTTTTGCAAATGAAAGGATCTTCTTCTCAGATGGCAATACCAGTCCAGTTGTAGGGGCAGGCAAAATACCAATATGCATCATCTTTGGTTCATGGAGTTTTTTTATATACAAAGCAAAGTCATCAACAAGACTGCCATTGTTTGTCTTACCAAGAGATTTTTGATATCTAAACAAATCATTAAGGGGGTCACGATTCATATTTTTAACAGCAAGAGAGACAAGTTGCAATTCCAGTTGTTTTGAGAATTCAGATTGTTCAGCAGGTTTGTCTGCAGGAGTGTATAGCTGATACATTGACATCATGCCAATTATGTCATCATCAGATGCACCACCTGATTTCATCACATACAATTGATAAATCAGATTTTGTCTAACAAGGTCAGTTTCATTCATCCACAGTATAAGCAACATAGTTTCAGATATTGTATCAGCAGGTTTTTCAGGTTTTTGTTGTGAAAATATGTTGTATTGTATTCTCAACTTTGATGCATGTTCGTACAATCCCATGTTTTCTAATTGTTTAATTTTTAAATTAAGAAC
>Ga0233434_1004078_pt1 | contig 11403 bp, 9 predicted proteins | sample SI_122_August201_4_FD_182738 | JGI IMG/M metagenome (GOLD analysis project Ga0233434, IMG submission 182738) | Seawater microbial communities from Saanich Inlet, British Columbia, Canada - SI_122_August2016_120_MG | ecosystem: Environmental > Aquatic > Marine > Inlet | place: Canada: British... | reverse complement strand
TGAATTTTCGGGGTTTAAAAAACCTTCATCGGAACTATCATCAATTAAAGATGAAGTATCATTCAAAAAGTCTTCAACACTTTTAATGTTGTGAGAGGGAGTCATCTTCCACTCATCATCTTTGAAATCTGTCATTTTACCTATTCCTAGTGCTAGTATTCAAGGATTACAATACTTTGATTGTCCTTGTTTCCCCGATCATTGGCAAGGGCCAAAACCATATCGCATAGCCCTGAGGGATTGCCTTTATTAGTTTGGAAAAGACTTAAAAGCTCGATTCCCGAAACTCTTTGAAAAATACCATCTGTCATCAAAAAAACACTTTCGCCTTCTTTAAGATCAATCGTTTTGACGCTATAGCTAAAGTCTAATTTTTCTCCAAGAAAAGAATAAGGAAATACTTGAGCATTTTTTTCGTATTTCATCATAGAAAAACTATAGTTTGAATCTGGAAGAAAAAATGGCGATAAATCATCGCTACTCACTTTTACGCCCAAGCAATGCCCAACGGAAACACAGTGAAAAGAGTTTTCAACTGAAACACCGGATATCATCGATGCACCAGCATGACTTGATGCACTTTTTCCTTCATTAAGCTTAAGAAGTTCGTCGTTTGCTAATAAAAAAGTATTCATTAGCGCATTAATCTCCACTGAGTTGGAAGGGTCAAAAAAAAATGGCATTGTTGCATCCGGATCAGATACAAGCGTTCCATAGTTTCTCACCATTGTATTTTTAATTAATTCAGACCCTTTATCACCAATACCAGAACCACCGTGTCCGTCAATGACACCAAACAAACTATTTTTTATATCAACAACACAGTCGTCCTCGTTAATATTTAAAATTGGCCCACTGTTACTGTAACTAAAAACTCTTTTTAAACCACTCATCTAGTTTTATTACTCCAAGTAATCCTTAAGTTTTAAGGAGGCTTTTTTATAATATTCTGAATCTTTTGGACTTATCTGCTGGACCTCTTGAAACTTTTCTTTGGCTTCATTCCAAAGCTGGAGTGACTCCCAGATTATTCCCTCTCGATAAATGTTTTGAGACCTGGCGGATAAAGTGTCCCTTATTTCGTTCATCTCATCTAACGCTTCTCTATTAATAGGGTCGTGATCCAATACTTTTAAGTACTCTTCATAAGATAACTTTAAATCTTGTCCTTCTTTTAGGCTTCTCGCTTTCCCAAGAAGAGGACCTGTTTTTTCCTTTAGTTTTCCTTTCGACGTTTTAAGCATTTCCGTTGCTTCTTTAACAAGGTCTTCATCCATATCTTTTATTCGTAAGAACTCTTCAACTTTTAAAATTGTTTTATACCATTCTTCCTTTCCATAAAAAGTCCTGCTTGGCGCAATTTGTCCCAACTTTCTTTTCCTCTCAGACTCTTTTTGTGCCTTCTCTAGTGCCTTTCTTTCTTTTTCTTTTTTCCAAGCATCTAATTCCATTCTCAAAGAAGGGACATCCAAGTTCTCTGGATCAATCGCAAGTATTTGGCTAAATGTAGACTCCGCAGGCGCGACACTTTTTTCTTTAACGTATCCTCTTGCTTTATTAACAAGAGAATTAATTTTCTCCTGCCTCTTTTTTTCCTCAATCTCGGCGAGCCTCTTTTTTTCTAATTCCTCTAACTCTCTAAACCCAGAGGACGCAACTTGAATTAATGACTCCGTGTCTTTGTATTTGGGAATTAACTTTTGAACCTTATCTAGCTCTCTCAATGCATCCTCGTATTTAGCCTGTTGAATAAATTCGAATCCAAGTTGATATGTAGAGATCACAAATTGTTGATCCTCTGGGGAAAGTGTATTAAATAATTGCTCCGCTTTTGTTTGCGGTTTCTTCTTGTCGGGACCGCCCTCTTTGACAACTTTCCCGTTAACTATTTTTTCTTTCCCAGGCTTTTTCCCGGCAACTTTCTTTGGAGGATCATCAGATTCAAGCAAAGTATAAATAGCAAAAAGGCCAACAATCCCATAAATAATTTGCTTATTTCTTGGTAGTTGTTTGTACTTCCAGATTAACTTTTTAACTATAGACTTTTGTGCATCTTCAGGCATTTCACTAGCTGAGTCACTATCTGATATATCAAGCTCATCAACTTCAACGACCTCTTGTACTTCAATTACTTGGTTTTCCTCAACAGGCAAAAATCTATCAGACTCAGCCGAAAGAAAATCATTTTTGGCCCTAAATGTGAAAGTCGTACTACCAATAATAAATTCATCACTATCTTTTAAGGTCTCTTCATTTATTTTTACACCATTTAACAGAGTGCCGTTGGCGGAATCAAGATCGATTAAATAGATTTTCCCTTTAACTTTTTTTAAGTTCGCATGTTTTGATGAAACCTCATGATCCAAAAGTGGTATTTGAGAGTTCTCTTCATCTCGCCCTATAATGTTATCGCCATCTTTAATAGTATATTTCTCATAAGGTGCGTGTTCACCAAAAATTTCTACATAAAAATTCACATGGCCTGAAAAGACTTGAGTTTTTTCTCCTGCTTCTTCCATGGCAAATTCATCATTATCTTCTTGAAAGTCATCTGTTTGTTCAAAACTATCTTCAGAAGAAAACTCATCATCTGAGGAATAGTCGCCTTGTTCAGTATCTGCATATTCAGACTCATCAGAGTATTCGCCACCAGGTTCATTTTCAGAAAAAGATTGTTCATCTACTTCGTCAGAGAAACCATCCTCAATTTCAGCGTTAGAGATTTCAGTATCACTAGAAATAACATCACCTTGACTCTCTTCTGGCGACACAGAACTTTGCAAAGTAGAGTTAGATTTGTCTGTCGAAACTTTAGTTTTGGTTTTATCAAGGGTAGCGTGGGAGTGCTCCTCATTAAACTTAAACGAAAGTATATACCCTCCCACCCTAAGTTTTTTATTAGTTGCAAATTCAATTTTTTTTATCTCATTATCTTTTTCATCAAATGTTGGTTTAAACTCTGAAAGATTCTCGTAAAACCATTGTCCGTTTTCAAACCCAATTGATGCTTGCTCCCTTGATACAAGCCTATCATTTATCTGAATATAACAATTCTCAGCTCTCCCGATGAGAGCACTAAATCTTTGATCCTGTTCTCCCGTGATTTCAGTCGAGAAATCAAAAGATGCGAGAACTTCATCATTTTTTAAGACATCTAAATTCACCTTCGTCCATCCCGAGTTTATTCTCTATAAAATTTATTTGACCCTCTGCTAATTCATATCTTTCGTCATCATCATAACCACGCAATAACCTAATTATAGCACAGTAAGAGCTCGCTGCCGCTTTAAGCTTTCGGCTTTCCATTTCTCTTCTAGCTTTTAAGAAAAGCTTTTCAGTACTTTCATCCAAGGCCTGTTTTGTTTTGCGCTTATAAAACATTGCTCGCCCATTTCCAGGATCTAAGATAAGCGCTTGTTGAAATTCCTCCAGCGCGCGAAAGTAGTTTTTCTCTCGAAACTCGCGCTGTCCTCGATGAATAATTGCCTCAACATTTTTTTTATCTTTTAAGTTTTCGGCATTTTTTTTCTTATTTTGTTCTTGCTCGTAGGCTGTCGTTACATCTTTTAATTTTCTTCTTTTTGTTCTTTTACCATCAGATCCATCTTCATCGTTATCTCCTAAAAATAAAAATGCTAAGACAACTCCAACTAAGATAAGACGCATATTATTTTTCTTCTTAGGCTTAGTCTTGGAGTCATTTTCTCCTTCTGAATTCTCCTCATCAATCCCTTCACTAACCTCTAATTTATATTCTGATTCGACATTAAAAACTTCATATTTAAGAACTGTCGCACCAATTATTATTTTATCTCCGCTTGATAATTTGTGCTGTGTCACTTTTAAGTCTTCAACCACAGTCCCATTTTGACTTTTCAAATCAGTCAATATGAAATCACCACTCACGTTAACTATTTCGGCGTGTTCTCGACTAGCCTTTTCATCTAAAACCTGCACATCTATTTTGTCCGACCTACCAAGGACAACACGTTTTCCTGATATGTAATACGAAACCCCTTTATTGGCCCCTGTCAAACAAAGCAGTCGATGATGAACTCCAGCTTTTTTTGGAGCCCTGAAATTATTTACAATTTTTACGGCTTTAGAATTACTCATCTATTACAAACGAAACATAAAAACATTTTGCAAATCCATCCTTTCCCATTAATGCATTTACAAAAACATTATAGTCGTTCCCTTGAAGTTCATAATTTCCAGTTTGACTTGTTCCAGAATTGTCCGCCGAACCATCACACAGTTCAATCACAGTTGCGGCTAAACCTTGCTCTCTTGCCACATCCAAAAGACTCATTCCCTCGGAGCCACTTTCTCTTATTCCGGTACAGTCCTCTGCAGGTGTATTGATACGAACAACATTTTTATCTTGATCGAGAACCATTATGGCCCCATGTGCACCGTTCATAAATTCAATCATTGTTTCAATATATGGGCCTGATTCTTCTACCTCATCGAATGTATCCTCATCGGAATCTCTATCAGCTTCTCTATACCTCTGAATTAAAGAGTTGATACTATTTTTAAGAGGGTTTAACTCTTCAAATTTTAATTCAGGCTCAATACCTCTTTTTCCAGACCTTAAAGCATCATCAAGTAAGTATTTAATCTCCTCTAAAGGTCTAAGCGTTAAGAAATAAAATATTCCAAAAAATAGTACCGCAATAGCACCTGAAGTAATCAAGGCTTCCAAAAAGATCATCATTGTTTGCCTTGCTTGGATAGATTGAGGTTTAAACCTTAATGCAATAACACCGACAGCTTCTGATGTTCCTGTTCTTGGGTTATAGGCCATAATTTTTGCCGCAATACCAATAACTCCATCTCCAAGAATTTGAACTTGAGTTGAATCACTTTCATTCATCGTCTTTGCAGCCCACTCTTGAGCCTTAACACTAAAAGCAGCTTGAATATATTCATTCATTCGGTCAAAAGGTCTTACAACTCTTCCCTGAAGATCAAAAAGTTCAAATTCAACTTCTTTATTATTTTCAATAAAAGAAGTATCAACCATATCAAGCTGTTTTTTCTCCAGGGCCTTTGCATTAAGCCTGGCAATTTCCTCTGCATAAAGTTTACCTCTTTGTGCTACTTCGGAAATTAATATTGTGTCACCATATTCAATTGCGGGAAAAATAGTTAAATACATTGTGAGGAAAACAAAAACAACAAAACTAACTGCTGTCATCACTCTCCATTGATACTCTTTATTTAGACCATTAAGATGTATGACTAGTTTATACTTAAACATCCATAATAAGGATGGCCCTAAATTTTTTGGTTTTGGAGGTGGCTTTGAGAAGTCATCTACGATTTCCTCTTCTTTTCCCTCCGCTACTTTTTTAACAATAATTTTCTTTTCTTCTACATAAACGACTTGAAGAATAAGGTCTGGAAGAGAAATTTTATCTCCATTTTGCACTGTCGCACTTTTTACAAGTTTTCCATTTAGGTAAGTACCATTTGAACTATCTAAATCTTTTAAAAAAGCTGTTTCACCTTTTACACTGATACTAAAATGCTGCTTAGATACCCCGTCAACCTCAAGAATTACTGACAAATCCTCTTCGCGTCCACAAACATTATCACCTTCAGCCAGAACAAACTCATCACCTCTTAGTTTTCCCGCGACGGCAATTAATTTAAACATCTCTTAACTCCAATTTATCACCTGTATTTATTTGAGAAAATGTATTTGCATTAGCTTCGACAACTCGTTTCACAGACAAGTATGGCCGAGTGACCCTCCAAGGTGGCATATTTCTGAATACTTTAACGACTGTAAAGTTTTTATCAAGAAACAAGACATCAATATTAAATTTCATAAAAAATGTATGAATGGAATTACAAGGCTCAATAAGTAAAGACTCTCTTTCACTAAGTCCTTTACAATTCAAAAGCCCTACCATTCTCGAGATTGTATCACTGGCCACTCTTACATTATCTGAGATGATATTCTCTCCTAAGAAAAGTTTCATCACCGACCTCCTGTCACTTGTTCAACAACAATAGGCGCAAAAATAATAATTAAAACAGCTGGCATTATAAATGCCATCATTGGAAATAAAATTTTAGTTGTTGCCTGGGCACCTTTTTTCTCAGCCTCAGAACTTCTTTTTTCCCGTATTTCTTTTGATAAGTTTTTTAAGATGGGGCCAATTGATGCACCAACGGAGTCCGCTGCAATAAGTGTTGCTGTAAAAGAAGTAATTTGAATAAGGTCTACCCTATAGGCCATGTTCCTTAATGACTCTGCTCTAGAGGCACCAATTTTTATTTCTTTAATTACATTTGTAAATTCATCAATTATAGGACCCGGCTTTCCTTTTTCAACAACCTTTGACATGGCCGCAACGAAATCCAGTCCAGCCTCAACGCTCAAGGCAAGCATATCAACACAAAATGGCATCCCAACCATAACTTCTTCTTGCCTTTGTTGAATTTTTCCTTTTATCCACATATCTGGGTAAAAAAATCCTACTCCACCCAAAACAGGAATCAAGGACAATGGCCAGGTTTCTTCAAGGAATGTTCTCACTCCTAAGAAAACAATTGGAAAACCAATAATCAAAAATAATTTAAAAGCAAAAAAATCTTCTGGAGTTAGAAGTTCATTCAATCCACTTGAGGCTAAGGGCTGTTTATATTTTTCTTTTATCTTTTTTTTCATCTTCATAGATGAAACGACAGGAGATATATAATGCTTAAAAAATGGCCTTGAGTATTTTAGAATTATTCCGTGCTTAGATATTTCATCTTTTTTCTCGCTGGCCCCTTCTTCAAGTTGCTCCGTCGTTTGCATTTCCGACTGCTCTTGAAAAAGCATTCGAACAAAAATAAAAACGGACAAAAATATCCCGGCCAATGCTGTATATAAGATCAGTGACCATCGGTCCTCTTGATCTTTAATTGCTTCACAAGCAGACTGTATTCGGCCATCACAAGCTCTTGTAAAAAACTTGTTTGCAAGGTCTGTTTCCTCTTTTGTACGTAGAATCAAACCAACTCTTTGACATGCTAAAAGCCTATCGCGAGTACAAATTGGAACATTTTTCAGACTAAATAACTTTTCTTCTTTAAGTGTTACGCACCCATACTTTTTTAAATGATCGACGCCTTTTTTCCTAAGCTTTTCGTCACTTGACCTTAGTGCCTGAGCCTTTATAAAGTCCCGCCCGCAAGCTTTTCGGTAGTACTTTAAAGCACCATCTAGTTTTTGGTTTTCTAGTAAGTAATCTCCATAGGCAAGACAGCTTCCTGAATCAGACTTTGCAAAACTAAACTCTTGTCCTGGAAAAAAGTCTTTACAATTTTTCAACCATACAGGAGCTTTTGAGAGCCTATATTCTCTTTGTCTTTTTGATTCGCTTTGCTCTTGTAAGTCACGTGATTTTTCAGGTGGACCCTTTTTATAATAACGATTAATTTTTCCACGCCACTTACTATGTGTAATATCGACATCAATTTCCTCTTTCGCTTCGTCATAAAGCGTTGAACAAACATTATAAACTTTTCTACTTTTAGTCTCATTGATATTACAAGCAAGTCTATGACGCTTACTTATGGTTATTTGTTCTTCTACTCCTCTTATCCGAGGTCGTACTTGAGCAAATAGTGAACTTGAGTTCACAATCAAGAGAAATAAAATAATAAGGCGCGAAGCATTTAAAATCATTTGCTTTATTTTACCAAAAAGCAGTTTTTGATTTTTAATTAGGAAATAAATGATGCCTTAAAAAATTAAAAAATAATTATTATTTAATATTTCTAAATATCTGACAAAGACCTTTGAATATCGTCATTCAGTTTTTGCCCATTAGAAAAAACACTTTCTTCAACCAAACATTTGTTATTTAGAAAATTATTTTTTACATTACCGATAATCTCTTCATTCTTATTAATCAATGGAAGTAATTCCTTATCATCAGACAAGCTTGTCACAACTTCATATGCTCTCTCGAAACTTCTATACTCAACTATCGTAGCACCAGCCTGAATTGCCATTTTGGCGGCCTCTACCCTGCCATAGTTTTTTTCAATCGCACCCATCTCCATATCATCTGTGATAATTACCCCATGGAACTTTAAGCTATTACGGCAAAGATCATAAGCTTTTTTCGATACTGTAGTTATACGATTTTCATCAATCGCCGGAATTTTCAAATGCGCCATCATAATAAATGCACTCTTTGATTTCACCGCCCTTTTAAAAGGATATATATCTCTATCTAATATCACATCCAAAGAATCGTTTATTACTGGAAGGTCTTCATGAGAATCTACAGAGGTATTTCCATGGCCTGGAAAATGCTTCAAACAAGAAATCACGTTATTTGTTTGAAGGCCACGAACAGCAGAGGAAGCAAATTCAGAGACAACCTCTTTTGTTAATCCAAAACTTCGATCTCCAATAACATCACAATTTTGATCAACTAAAATATCTGCGCATGGGCTTAGATTTACATTTACCCCACAGTAAGTGAGCTCTTTTGCCATTTGCTCATGAACTTCAAAGCAAAGTTTCGGAGAGCCTATTTTTGCCACATCCATCATTGGTGGGAATTCCGTAAACCCCTTTCTGAATCTCTGAACTCTGCCACCTTCATGATCCGTTGCAATTAAAATGCTTGGACTATTTTTTTTTATTTCATTACATAAATTCTGTAGTTGAGATCTATTTTCATAATTTTTTGAAAATAATATGACACCACCTAATGAAAAATTCTTTATAAATTGTGCTTCCTCTTTTTTAAGAGTTGTACCGGAAATACCGGTAAAAAATAATTTACCTATTTGATTCAAAATAGTTCCTTGTATTAAAAACCTTCTCTCTCTTGAGAAATTCCTTTTGCTACCCAGTAAAAATTTTTTAATCTAAATTTATTGTCTAAAAAATAAAATAAAATTTGGTCATCTACCTCTAATTGATACTTAATCATACCTTTTGAGTCTTCGACGTAAACCATGCGAGCTCTCTGAACAGCGTTATTAGATTGATTTAAATATTGCTCATTAAAAAATGGATATCCATCCCAGATAATATTAAAATTCATTGCCCCAAGCTTTTTTCTTGCACTTAATTCAAAAAAATTAGTTGTTGCAATACACTCAACTAGTTGTGAATAAAAACAGTGTACTCTATTTGGCTCAATAACCTCTGAGCTTTTTTTATAAATTTTACTTTGAATAGAGGAGGTAATCTCTAAAGTTTTATTATTAACTTTTAAAAAAGACTTGTGTCTTTTCTTATCTAGCCAAAAGATTGACTCTGATACCTTGGGTGAAAGATAACTTGTTTTCTCATTAAATTTTTTAGCAGTACTAATTGAAATAAACCTTTCAAGAAACCTTGGAGAAAAAGGCGATCTAAGCTCTTTTTTTAAAATATATTCACCAGATTTATTTTGCCCAAACTTTCTTTGAATAGTGAAGTTACCAGTTTGATCTTTATAATTGTATTCGAAACTACCTTTAAGTGTAGTTGGGTCAGTATCAGACATTGTTAATACTTCAATGTATGCACAAGATTGAAAAAGTAAAACTGCCCAAAGCAAGATGCTTTTCATATTAACTAAGAGTAGTGACCTGCTTTAGCAATGAAATTGACTCCAAAGCTTTACCGCAACCACGCACAACACAGGTTAATGGATCTTCAGCTAAAGTTACCGGCAAGCCTGTCTTCTCCTTAATTAAAAGGTCTAAGTTGGCCAAAAGAGCTCCTCCTCCAGCGAGTACGATACCATTGTCAACAATATCAGCCGCTAACTCGGGCGGTGTTTTTTCAAGGCTTACTTTGATTGCTTCAACCACTTCACCAATTGGATCAGATAAGGCATCTCTTATTTCATCACTGGTAACTTCAATTATTTTTGGAGCTCCACCAATTAAGTCACGACCCTTTACTTCAAAAGTTTTAACTTCATCATCAAAAGGATAAGCATTACCGATATTTATCTTAATCGCCTCAGCTGTTCTTTCTCCAATTAAGAGGCTGTACTTTTTCTTAATGTAGCTTGAGATTGCTTCATCAAATTTGTCTCCAGCAACACGCTCAGACTTTGAGAAAACAATACCTCCAAGGGAAATGACAGCAACCTCAGTCGTTCCACCACCAATATCAACAATCATACTTCCAGAAGGTTCTGTTATTGGAAGGCCCGCTCCTATTGCTGCGGCCATTGGCTCTTCAATTAAGTAAACCTCTCTAGCTCCAGCTTGCTCAGCAGATTCTTTAACTGCTCTTTTCTCAACTTGAGTAATTCCAAAAGGTATACAAATAATAATTCTAGGCTTTATTAATTTGGAGCCCGAAATAGATTTTTGAATAAAGTATCTAAGCATCGCTTGAGTGACTTCAAAATCAGCAATAACACCGTCTTTCATTGGACGAATTGCCTTAATCGAACCAGGGGTACGACCAAGCATTTGCTTGGCCTCAGTCCCAACAGCGAGTACTTTGGATATTCCCTTCACTCCTTGATGAACTGCAACAACAGAGGGCTCATTAACAATGATCCCCTTATCTTTTGCACAAACAAGAGTGTTTGCCGTTCCTAAGTCTATTGCCAAATCATTTGAAAACCAATCGAATACTTTTTTTAACATAGCCATAACCTTTTAGTTTACCAGGTGTAATGCCTGATTTTCTCCCCTCTTGTTGCAATTTCTTTCATTGCTTGAATACCTAAATCAATATGTTTCGCTGTGTATTTTTTAAATACTTCTTTTGCTGACTCTTTTGTTTTGATGCCACCTTTTTGCATTGGGCAATCACTTACAAGTAATAGGGCTCCAATATTAACCTTCGAAACAAAGCATATCGTAAATAACGCGGCTGTCTCCATCTCAACGGCTAAAACTCTCTCATCAATCAAGTTATCTCTAAACTTTTGGTCAAATTCCCAGAATCTAAAATCAGTAGAGTGAATAGTCCCTGTTCTATACTCAATTTTTTTTTCAACAAGAATCTGACTTACAAACTTTTGAATTTTAAAGGTAGGTAGAGCAGGAACCTGCGGTGGCATAAAGTGGCCAGAAACTCCTTCGGCTCTAATTGAAGCGATTGGAAGAATAAAGTCCCCTACTTTTAATGATCGGTGTACAGCTCCGCATAAACCTAAGAACAAAACGGCTTTTGGATTGACTACAGATACTAACTCTCCAACAAGTGCGGCCATTGCAGAGCCAACTCCAAACTCGATAATCGTTACATGCGCTTTCTTAGAAGACGAAGCCTGAAACGCCGAGCCCTTTGTATGGTAGGCATCGTCAAAAGTTTCATTGAAAGTTTCTATGTATTTATGAAAATTAGTTAGGATTATTTGTTTTTGGAAGTCCTTGATATCATGTCCCGTGTAACGTTCAAGCATATCAATTGCAATTTTATGT
>Ga0233434_1004074_pt1 | contig 11411 bp, 11 predicted proteins | sample SI_122_August201_4_FD_182738 | JGI IMG/M metagenome (GOLD analysis project Ga0233434, IMG submission 182738) | Seawater microbial communities from Saanich Inlet, British Columbia, Canada - SI_122_August2016_120_MG | ecosystem: Environmental > Aquatic > Marine > Inlet | place: Canada: British... | reverse complement strand
TTTGCCATCAGTGTTTTAAATGAAGAAGAGGCTCATCGGGTTTTTGATACGCTGAATCAATTAAATACTTTGGGTGACCTCGAAGGCGACCTTTCATGAAATATGTCGACGAGTATAGAAACTCCATGGAAGCTGAGCAGTTTGCCGATGCCATTAGGCAATCCACGACCCGACCTTGGACCCTGATGGAGGTCTGTGGTGGCCAAACTCATTCCATAGCGAAATACAGTTTGCAGGATTTATTGCCAAAAGAAATTTCTTTGCTGCATGGCCCCGGATGTCCTGTTTGTGTCACTTCGATTACTTTGATCGATAAAGCTATTCATATAGCAGGCCAGCCCGATGTTATTTTCTGTTCGTTCGGGGATATGCTACGTGTTCCCGGTTCTAAGGAAGATCTATTGACGGTAAAGTCCAAAGGAGGTGATCTTCGAATCGTATACTCTCCTATGGACGTGCTCAAAATTGCCCAGGATAACCCTCAAAATGAGGTGGTTTTTTTCGCTATTGGATTCGAAACAACAGCTCCTGCCAATGCCATGGCTATTTACAGGGCCAAAACGGATGATATAAACAATGTATCTTTTCTGGTTTCTCAAGTCATTGTGCCACCAGCCATTCGAACCATTTTGGATTCTCCAGAAAACCGAGTCCAGGGTTTTTTGGCGGCCGGGCATGTTTGCACTGTAATGGGATACAAGGAATATGAACCCCTTTCACAAGAATATGGCATTCCGATTGTTGTCACCGGATTTGAGCCTTTGGATATTCTGCAAGGTATTTATCTGTGCGTCAGGCAATTAGAAGATGGGCGTGCCGAAGTGGAAAACCAATATTCCCGCTCAGTCCAGAAAGAGGGAAATCTGCCAGCTCAAAAAATCATTCAAGAAGTGTTTCAAATAGTTCCCAGACAATGGCGCGGTATCGGTGAAATCGCGCAAAGTGGATTGAGCTTGAGGGATGCCTATGCCCAGTTCGATGCGGAGAATAAATTTTCATGTGATGTTCAAGGTCAAGAAAGATCGACGGAATGCATTAGCGGCCTCGTTTTGCAGGGAATCAAAAAACCTAATGAATGCCATGCCTTTGGGAAATCCTGCACTCCGGAATTTCCTCTCGGAGCCACTATGGTTTCTACGGAAGGCGCTTGCGCTGCATATTATCGTTATCAATCGGTGCAGTCATGAATGAGAAGGAAGAAAATACTTCCAATGACGCGTTTAATTGTCCTTTTCCAATAGATTCATCTTCTTTCGTTACTTTAGCGCATGGTGGGGGTGGAAAACTAACGCAGCAGCTGATTGAAAAGTTATTTCGGCCGGCCTTTAATAACTCTGAACTTGAAACGCAGCATGACGGAGCTGTGTTAGATATCCCGTCTGAGAAGCTTGCCTTCACAACTGATAGCTACGTTGTTCGCCCTCTCTTTTTTCCCGGTGGGAATATTGGGAGTCTTGCTGTGAATGGAACCGTGAACGATCTTGCCATGTGTGGTGCTAGGCCTCTTTTTCTGACCGTAGCTTTTATTTTAGAAGAAGGTCTCTTGATGGAAACACTTTGGGATATTGTTCAGGCTATGAAAAAATCTGCCGACCATGCGGGAGTTAAAATTATAACCGGTGATACTAAAGTGGTGGATAAAGGAAAGGGAGATGGAATCTTTATCAACACATCGGGAGTGGGAATAATAGAGCATGGTTTGAAAATTCACCCCAAGAGCATTCAACTGGATGATGCGGTTTTGCTCAGTGGAGATATTGGAAGACATGGAATTGCCATCATGGCTGTTCGTGAGGGCCTAGGGTTTCAAAGTCAAATTGAGAGTGATTGTGCTGCAGTTTCAAACCTTGTTCAGAGTTTGGTCGACGCGGATATTGAAATTCATTGTATGCGAGACCTGACACGTGGAGGTCTAGCGACGGCTTTAATTGAAATGGCACAAACGGCCAGAGTTTCCATAAATATCACCGAATCTGAGATACCTGTTCGGGAAGATGTGAAAGGTGCTTGTGAAATTTTAGGATTGGATCCCTTGTACGTTGCGAATGAAGGCCGATTTGTTGTTGTGGTTAAAGCCGAGGATGCAGAACGCGCATTAGAAGTAATGCAAAATGATCCACTGGGAACTCAAGCCAAAAAGATTGGAGAGGTTAAGGAAGCGCCTCAAGAAACAGTGGTCCTGAAAACAAAGGTTGGCACCTCCCGCGTGCTCGATATGTTAAGCGGAGAACAATTACCCCGAATTTGTTAGGGAGGCAGTTAGTACGACTCAGGGCAGCTTTTACAACAATTACCATGCAATTTTAAATAGAAAGGGCCTAGTTAAATCGACTAAGTCCTTATAAATAAAAGTGAAGCTGGTTGGGGTCGGATCCCTAGCTTTTTGTGATAACTTACTTGCCATAAATTTCTATCATTGCTCTACCTTCATTGCCCTTAGATTCAAGTTCTCAATTTTCTTAACCAAATTATCCTTGTACCTCCAAGTCGTTGTGTTTTCGTTCTTCCCATTCGCTAAAACCTCACTCGGCCACTGACCCAACCCCGCTGTATATGCCAGATTTAGGGCTCATTGGTTAGGATGTCACAACCAAGAAGGAAACCACAAAGAAGGAATAAAGTTAGTCAAGACTTGACCTTATATATAGGCTGGGGCCTTGAAAGAGGCTCCGGTTATTTTAGCAGTGAAGGGTATGGCTATTAGATATGACGGCGGGAAGAAAACTCTTAAATGGTGTGGACAATTTTGTTTTCATCTGCACTAATTCATAATCAGCAGATTGGCGGCTCAATTCCGCCCGCTCCAACCAGTACAAACAGGTATCTATGGCTTCAGGTGTAGATCCTTTTTCTGTTTGTTGAAATATTTATAACTTATTCGCAGAATAGGGGTCGATTGGATGGATTAGAGAGGGATGCAAAGATCCCCTAAATTCAATAGCTGGGAGGGAGGGAAAACGGAGATACGGTGTGTTTAGATCTTAATCCAATCTTTACAACTTCTTTAAAATAATGCCGTAGAATGTTTCTAACAAAATATTCAGGGAATATGAGTAATGGGGAAAACTAAAATAGTGGTAATTGAGGATGAAGCCGACATTCTTGAGGTCATTGAATACAACCTTTCCAAAGAAGGATATGAAATTTGTTCTGCATTGGACGGAGAAAAGGGTTTAACTCTGATAAAAAATGAAATCCCAGACCTTGTTCTCCTGGATCTTATGTTGCCTAACTTGGACGGAATTGAAATCTGTCGGAAGTTAAAGGCAGACAATGCTACTCAATCTATTTCTATCATCATGGTTACTGCGAAAGGTGAGGAGAGCGATATTGTGTTGGGTCTCGGTATGGGCGCAGATGACTATGTAACAAAACCGTTCAGCCCCAAGGAACTCATGGCTCGGATAAAGTCGGTTCTTCGTCGAGGCCCATTAAGAGATGATGGCGCGCAAGAGCAGATATCTCGAGATGGATTGGTGATCGATATAAACCGACACGAGGTACTTTTAGAAAAGAAAAAGATCACTTTGACAGCCATGGAGTTTCGACTTTTGCATTTCCTTGCTTCTCATCCTGGGCGAGTATTCACCCGTGACGATCTATTGAGCCATGTATCCTCCGAAGATGCTTTTATCATCGACCGAAATGTGGACGTTCATATTCGAGCAATCCGAAAAAAACTGGATAAACATAGAGATTTAATAGAAACAATCCATAGAGTTGGCTATCGGTTTCGAGACAAAGAGGACTCATAGATGCTTCGCTCCCGAATATTATGGAAACTATATGCAGGATATGTGGTTCTTATATTTCTGTCTTCAATCGTAGTTGGAGTACTTGTCTCTAAACAGGTAGAAAAAGAAACTCTATTAGAAATTGAACGATCTCTCGATGTTCGCGCTTCTCTTCTACGTGGTACGGCCCTAGAGTCCTTCTCGCTAACTTCAAACCTTAAGGTTCAGAAACGCGTTCGAACTCTTGGAGAGAAAACCAATACTCGGTTTACTATTATCAAATCTGATGGAACGGTACTAGCCGACTCAGAAGAAGATCCAAGTACGATGGACAATCATGTCAATCGTCCCGAAATTCTGGCCGCTCGCTCTCATGACTTTGGTATGGCTACTAGATTAAGCAAAACGATTGATACAAAAATGATGTACTTTGCCCTCTCGATAAAAAAGGAAGAAACTTTATTGGGCTATGTAAGAACATCTCTCCCGCTGTCGGCAATTGATAATCGACTTTCCCGTATTCGCAATATTGTGCTTTTTGGGATGGGGGTCTCTATATTTATAGCGCTGCTATTAGGATTTTTTGTGGCCAGTGGGTTTGCCAAACCTCTGACAGCCATGACGGCAGTAGCCGAGTCGATCTCTGACGGAAACTATGACCAACGAGTTTCTATTAACAGAAAAGATGAAATTGGATCCCTGGCCAAAACACTTAACAAAATGGCAAGGAGCTCGCAGGAACGCATGGAAACCATCGCCCTGGATAATAATAAACTACTAGCCATTCTCGCGGGGATGGTTGAGGGGGTTGTCGCTGTAGATAAAAACGAAACAATCATTCATTTAAATGAAGCAGCAGGAGGCATATTAGGTATTCCCCTGCAGGAGAACATAGACAGAAAAATTTGGGAAGTTACCCAATCACAGGAGTTATGCCAGATTTTTTCTGACGCATTAAGCAAAGAAAATGAAATCAGAAAAAAGCTGCAAATTGGAACAGTTTCAAAAGATCAAATAGTAGAGGTTCACGCCTCCCCTTTTCGCGATGCAACAGGAAGTTTAGTAGGCATCGTAGCAGTTTTATACGATGTCTCAGAATTGGAACGACTGGAAACTATCCGTAGGGATTTTGTTTCTAATGTATCACATGAACTTAAAACACCGATTACTGCTATTCGCGGTTTAGTGGAGACCGTGATAGATGACGAGGAAATGTCTCCTGAAAAACAAAAGAGTTTTTTGCTTAAAACAATGGACCAAACCATTCGTCTTTCAACCATTGTAACGGACCTGCTCGCTCTTTCCCGCCTCGAGTCAGTTGGGCTCGATTTAAATAGAGAACCCATTGACCTTCGAGATGTCGTAAATGCTTCCATACAAGCACTTCTTCCAGTATGTGAGGACAAAAACATTCAAATTGGAAGCGAAACTCCTGACAAACCTGTCGAAGTGCTTGGTGACAGAGAGGCACTTTATCAAACCATCAACAACTTGCTTGATAATGCCATTAAATATAATTCAATAAATGGTACGGCCAGTGTTCACCTTCGAAAAGAAAATGGAAATGCTGTAATTGATGTTCAGGATACAGGCATTGGAATTAAGCCGTTAGAGCAGCATAGAATTTTTGAGCGTTTTTATCGTGTAGATAAGGCGAGGTCAAGACAACTCGGAGGCACCGGGCTAGGGCTCTCTATAGTCAAACATACAATCTTGGCGCATGGAGGCCAGTTGTCTGTTGAAAGCCTCCCCGGAGTCGGAAGCACTTTTCAAATATCCATTCCATTAATTAAATCATCGTAATTTAAAAAAGCTTTATCCCACCTTTATATTTTCTTCATATCATATCCATAAACTCCTTCTAAAAGATATTCGAGCTGAATATCAAAATTTTAGGAGGAGTAAAAATGTTGAACAATCGTTTTTCACCTAAGTCCCTTTTCATAATAATTGTGTTATGCGCTATTCCCTCTCCCGTTCTAGCTGACACTTCTGCAAAAGATTTTTTGCACATCGCAAAAAGAGTTCGGACGCTGGAAGTGAAACAGCAAGCTGACGCAAAGATTCTTGAAGTTTTAAGTCGGTTTTCCTGGTATGGAGATTTCCGTACTCGCTTTCAATCTGAAAGCACAGAAACTTCCGGTGCGAAGGATGATAGAAACCGCGGTCGCATTCGCTTTCGCTTAGGGGCAAAAATCCATTTGCTCAAAGATCTGGATATCGGGTTTCGTATGGCAACAGGCGGGTTGACCAGCAGGGATTCAGGCAACGTAACCCTAGATGGAGGTTTTACCCATAAATCGTTTGATCTAGATCAGGCTTTTTTTAGATATAAACCAGTGATTTTAGGATTGAAAACGGTATTGCAGGGAGGAAAGTTCAAACCTCCATTCATGACTTCTGAAATCATATGGGATAGCGATGTCACGGTTGAAGGTATCAGTCAAAAGTTTTCCAGAAAGTATGGAGATACAACACTAGACGCCAGCTTTGGTCAGTTTATTTTTGACGAGTTTGATCCTGGTGAGGATATCGTAATTCTTGGGTATCAGGGTGTCCTTACTCAAAAAACAGACTTAGGACAATTCAAAATTGCAGTTGGATATTATGACGTAAAGAATACAGAAAATTCTTCCACAACATTTTCTGGAACCACTCTGCTTTCCAATACCTCCGAAGTAAAGATGCTAAACCTTATAGGGGAGTGGTCTGAAATAATCCTGGGACAAAAAATTAAATTGTTAGGCGAATACACCCAAAATGTAGGTACCTTGGCCATTGGGAACTCCGATTTGGATACGGCCTGGCAATTAGGGGCTAAATACGGAAAGTCTGGGGAAAAGCTTGGCGATTACGACCTAAAATTGATTTATCGGGTGGTTCAAACTGAAGCAGTTTTTGATGTGATCTCCGACTCGGATTTTCATGGCGGCAGAAGTAATGGCAAAGGATTTGAAGCCGGAGGGAGCATTGGTTTGGCCAAAGGGGTGCAGATGGCGTTTACCTACTTTGATACGCAGGAAGAGCGAGGAACTCAAAGAGAGAATGAAACCTTCCAAGCGGATTTAAAGTTTAAGTTTTAGCCCACAAATTGAATATTCACATAATCTTTATATATTCTTAACAAGTAAAAGATAGATTGGATAAAAAGGAGAAAAAATGAACCGATTATTAGTTTGCCTCACATTATCAGCAGTTTTTCTATTCTCAGTATGCGAAAAAAATTCTGACGCAAATGACAGGTTAAAGGGAAAGATTCGCATTGATGGGTCCAGCACCGTGTTCCCGATCACCGAAGCTGTTGCAGAAGAATTTCAAAAGTTAAATAGAAGGGTTCGAGTAACCGTTGGAATCTCGGGGACGGGAGGCGGGTTTAAAAAATTTGGTGCCGGTGAAATAGATATCAACGATGCTTCAAGATCAATAAAACAATCAGAGATACAAAAGGCTGAACAGAATGGAATTGAATTTATTGAGTTACCCATTGCTTATGACGGATTATCTGTGGTTGTAAACCGGGATAATGATTTTGTTGATCACCTTACGGTTACAGAGCTTAGAAAAATCTGGCAACCTGGAAGTACGGTAATGAATTGGAGCGATATTCGTCCAGAATGGCCAAAGAAATCAATTCATCTCTATGGCCCAGGAACCGATTCGGGGACGTTTGATTATTTCACAAAAGTGATCAACGGAAAATCCCAAGCCTCGCGCCCAGACTTTACAGCCAGCGAGGACGATAATGTTCTTGTGATGGGTGTAGCCGGGGATGAAAACTCTCTTGGGTTCTTTGGATATGCTTATTACTGGGAAAACCGATCCAAATTAAAACTAGTTCCTGTAGACGGAGGACAAGGCCCGATTGCACCCTCGGGAAAGACGATCAATGATGGTACCTACAAGCCTCTATCTCGACCCATTTTTATTTATGTCAACAAAACAGGATCGAAACGCCCAGAAGTTCAGGAGTTTGTTAGATTCTATATCAAAAACGCACCTCTATTCAGCAAAGAAGTAGGTTATGTACCTCTTCCCAATAAAGAATATCAAGCGGTGCTAGAGCGGTTTGAGAAGTGGTTAAGCGGTTCCTTGCTCTCAGAAAAAAGCAGGCCAGGAGCGAAGATTAAAAAAGTTTTATTTAAAGGAAACTAGGTAATTGAACTCAAGCTCCAAAACTGAAATCCGGTCACGTTTGCCCTTAGAGACAAACGTATTCCAGAATCGACAAGCAAAAAACTGGCGGGAAGAAGTTATTAAAACAGTCTTGTTATTTTGCGCTTTAATATCTGTTTTAACGACTTTCGCTATAGTTTTTATTCTTGCTCAAGAAACAGGAGTCTTCTTTAAAGATGTTTCTGTTCTAGATTTTCTCTTTGGAACTCAATGGACACCTCTTCTGGAGCCTCGATCTTTTGGGGTTCTTCCCTTAGTTTGTGGAACTGTTTTAATAGTAGTGGGGGCCGGTTCGCTGGCCCTTCCGATTGGTTTGGCTACCGCAATTTATTTGAGCGAATACGCATCCACCCGAGTTAGAAGCCTCCTTAAACCCATCCTTGAAGTACTGGCTGGAATTCCCACAATTGTTTATGGTTATTTTGCTCTTACCTTTATTACGCCATTGTTAAAAACATTTTTCCCGAAGATACAAACTTTCAATGCAGCCAGCGCCTCTCTAGTGGTGGGTATCATGATCCTCCCTATGGTGGCATCCCTTTGTGACAATGCTTTTCGCGCGGTTCCCGACTCTTTACGTCAGGGAGCATATGCTGTAGGGGCTACTCAATATGAAGTGACAACAGGGGTGGTAATCCCTTCTGCTCTTTCGGGTGTTATGGCAGCTTTTGTATTAGCACTCTCGCGGGCCATCGGGGAAACGATGGCAGTTACTCTTGCTGCGGGGGCTACAGCGAAACTGACGATGGATCCTTTTGTAAGCATACAAACCATGACTGCATATATTGTTCAAGTAAGTCTGGGCGATACACCGGCGGGAACCATCGCGTACCAGACAATTTTTGCAGTCTCCGCATTGCTTTTCATCATTACCCTTTGTATGAATATTATTTCTCATCGCCTACTCCATAGATTTCGAGAGGTGTATGAATGATATCCCAGAATCTGACACACCGGCACCGTGTCGCCATATTATTCCATGGATTTTGCTTCATGGTCTCCTGGACTGGTGTTGTGATTCTGGGCATCCTACTATTTCATGTAACGGGTGAAGGACTACATTGGCTCGACTTACAATTTTTAAATGATTTTCCATCGCGTTTTCCAGAGAAGGCCGGTATCAAATCTGCTTTGTTCGGCACAGTCTGGCTGATCAGTTTGACAGCGCTCATCTCAATTCCACTTGGAGTTGGTGCAGCTATATACTTGGAAGAGTATGCACCCAAAAATGCTTTCACTCGATTCATAGATCTCAATATTTCTAATCTTGCTGGCGTTCCTTCCATTGTTTACGGAATGTTAGGCCTGGTGATTTTCGTACGGTGGTTTAACTTTGATAGAAGCGTTCTTGCCGGCAGTATGACAATGAGTTTACTTATCCTGCCGATTATAATTATTGCCTCCCGAGAATCCCTTCGGGGAGTCCCCAATACTATTCGACAAGCGGCGTTTGCTCTTGGTGCAACACGCTGGCAAACCATCTACTCTCATGTGCTTCCTGCATCCTTACCCGGAATTCTTACCGGATTCATTCTTGCATTATCTCGATCGATTGGGGAAACCGCTCCTCTCATAATGATCGGAGCGCTGACTTATGTTGCGTTTGTTCCCGAAGGTCCTATGGATGAGTTTGCAGCCCTTCCAATTCAAATCTTTAACTGGGCCTCACGACCGCAACAAGAATTTCATGAACTCGCTGCAGCTGGAATTCTCGTACTATTAATTGTTTTATTGTTAATGAACTCAGTGGCAGTATTCATCCGCCATCGGTTGGAGAAAAAAAATCAATGATGCCAAATGTCATGGAAAAAGCATTACCAAAAAATAAAGAGGAGCGTAAAATTAGCACTGTTCTTCAAGCAAAAGATCTAACGATCAGCTACAACAAGACCGTGGCGGTCAATAATATTTCTATATCTTTGCCAGAGAGGAAAATCACCGCTATTATTGGCCCATCCGGATGTGGGAAAAGCACATTGCTCCGTTCGTTTAACCGCATGAATGATTTTGTCCCAGGCGCCAACTTAAAAGGACAAGTCATGTACCGCGGTACAGATTTATATGGGAGGGATGTGGACCCTGTAGAAGTCCGTCGAAAAATTGGAATGGTGTTTCAGAAACCCAATCCATTTCCAAAATCTATTTTCGAGAACGTATCCTGGGGACCTCTAATAAATGGCTTCAGAAAAGATATCCATGAACGCGTAGAACAATCCCTTCGTCGAGCAGCATTATGGGACGAGGTGAAAGACCGGTTGAACAACTCAGCATTAACTTTATCTGGAGGGCAGCAGCAACGATTGTGTATGGCCCGAGCCCTTGCCATGGAACCTGAGGTCATTTTGATGGATGAACCCTGTTCAGCCTTGGACCCTGTCTCCACAGCCCATATCGAGGATTTGATGTTTGAGCTAAAACAAAATCACACGATAATCATCGTCACCCACAATATGCAACAGGCCTCACGAGTTTCAAAGTTTACAGCATTTTTTGATGCAGGCAATCTTATCGAGTTTGGAGAAACTCAGAATATTTTCACGCTTCCACAACATAAAAGAACCGAAGACTACGTAACAGGACGTTTCGGATAAAAGAGGTTTTATATGGGAAAACATTTACAAAAAGATTTAGAACATCTAAAAAAGTAAATTTTGGCAATCGGCTCAATCGTAGAAAAAGCATTGAGCGATTCCATTCAAGCTCTCGTCAACCGGCATTCAAAACTTGCTGAAATGGTTATTGAAGGTGATGGCGCTATCGATCAGAAAGAAAATCAGATTGAAGAGGAATGTCTGAAACTTTTAGCCCTGCATCAACCTGTGGCAACCGACCTCAGGTTTATTGTTTCCGTTCTAAAAGTAAATAATGATTTGGAGCGCATAGGAGATCTGGCAGCAAACATTGCAGAGCGAGCCATATACCTTTCAGACCATGAACCCCTTGCTATAGCTCTCCAGTTTGGTCGAATGGTGGGGGGGGGTTCAGGCAATGGTTCGTAAAAGTCTCGATGCTCTCGTTAAAGTAGATGCAAATCTTGCCAGGTCGGTATTGGCTATGGATGATGAAATCGATTCTTTAAATAGGGGAATGTATGTAGTCTTGCAAGATGAAATGCGGCGAACACCAGATAGTATTGACCGGGCAGTGCAAACCCTTTCTGTGTCTCGTTATCTAGAGCGAATAGCAGATTTATCCACTAATATTGCGGAAGACGTAGTTTTCATGGTCGAAGGCGAATTGATTAGGCACCAAGCAAAAAGTTAGATCGCTAGACTGTATCCAGTCAACGGATGTGGACCGAGTGAGTTGAAAATCTAAGAGATACTTTCTGTTAAACTTTACTCAGACGAATGTCCGCTATTGGCGGCGGTCTCAACCGGTCGATGCAACACTGTATCTTAAGAATAAAAAGATGGAGTGTAATTATGGCATACCGAGCTCGAAGATATTATACAGCAGTACAAATGTCAGAGTTGTGGGATCGATGGCAGAAAGGCGAAACAC
>Ga0233434_1004067_pt1 | contig 11427 bp, 12 predicted proteins | sample SI_122_August201_4_FD_182738 | JGI IMG/M metagenome (GOLD analysis project Ga0233434, IMG submission 182738) | Seawater microbial communities from Saanich Inlet, British Columbia, Canada - SI_122_August2016_120_MG | ecosystem: Environmental > Aquatic > Marine > Inlet | place: Canada: British... | reverse complement strand
ATATAATGATGTTTAATATATCAATTAATATTAAACATGAAAAAAATAACTCGCCTCATTAATTCTTTAGAGGGCGCTTATGCGCCCAATACAATTAGATCTTATAGATCAGATTATATGCATTATGCCAACTGGTGTCATAAATATCAATACGATCCTTTAAATATTCATGAAGATAAATTTGCAGACTACATTATGGATATGGGGGAAAGCCTAACTGTTGCAACTATTCAAAGGCGAGTAGCCAGCCTTAGCAGTATATTCAATCTCACTAAAAGCATCAACCCCACAAAAGAGCCTGTGATTATTCTAACAATAAAAAAGCTTAGAAGAAAATTTGGAAAACCTCAAAAACAAGCAACACCTCTAACTTATGACATCCTGACAAAACTTAAAAATGTGTGCTCTAATGATATAGTCGGCCTCAGAAATAGGCTGCTTTTACAACTGGGTTATGAAACCATGCGTCGACGCTCTGAAATATGTAAATTTAAATTTGAAGATCTACAGCATCTTAGCAGTCATAAATATGCACTCCTACTGAGATACTCTAAAACTGATCAATACAATCAAGGGAAAATAATTCCAATATCTAGCGAGCTATCTGAGTTGATCTCTAGCTGGTCATTAGCAATTGATCATGATACTGGCTACATCCTTAGAAGCTTCAAAAGAAATCTATCTACCAATCCATCGCTTACGCCTGCATCAATTAATCACATATTAAAGAGTCTTCAAAAGCAGGCTGGACTTAATCAAATAGGTGAACTATCAGGCCACTCATTTAGAGTTGGTGCGGCACTTGACCTATTAGACAAAAACATCCCGTTAGAAAAAATTATGCTCAGGGGTGGCTGGAAATCAGAAACAAGTGCAATGAGATATCTTCAAAGCTGGAGCGATAGCAACTGGTTGATTGTTAATTGACTATAGAAAATCAATTTAACGCTTTACCAATTGCATTATTTTTGATATGTTTTTATAAAATAATGCAAAAAAAGGATTATTTATTTTATTCTTCCTCATTGCGCGCAAATCTTCCTTAGATTTATCCAGTATGTTTTTTATACTACGATTACTCTCCCCTCCTAATCTCATCTTATAAATCACTTGAGGAAGGTACTTAACAGCTATATTAGCTTTCAAAATTCTCAGCATAAAATCATAATCGCCGGCAATTTTGAAGCTTATATCAAAAGCACCATATTTTTGATACACTTCACGACGTAAAAATAAAGTTGGATGAGGTGGCATCCAACCTTTGCTTAAAAGAGAAGGTGAAAAATCACAACTCTTCCAATATCTAAAAACTTTATTCACATCTGCTTTATCTGTATAAACTAAATCGCCGTATACACCTTGAGCGCCATTATCAAAACAATTTACAATATTAGAAATTACAGTCTCATTTGCATATACATCATCGGAATGCAAAAAAGCTATTACATCACCAGTTGCTAACGAAACACCCTTATTCAAGCCATCATAAATCCCTTTATCTGACTCACTAACAATCTTTGTAATCTTGTCACTATAGTTTTGTATTATTTCAAACGTACCATCTGTACTAGCGCCATCTATTACAATATATTCTATGTTTTTATATGTTTGACTGAGTGCAGAATTTATTGCATCTCGTATAGTTTCTTTATTGTTCCATACAACTGTTATGATTGATACTTTCATAAATCATAACCATATTCATTTTTAACAACCTCTTTGATTGTTAAGTTATTTTCTTTGGATTTTTTTTCAATTTCATAAACTTTAACATCTACTAAAAAACGATACCAAAAACCTTGCAGAAAATTCCATATCAAACCTTGATAGCCATCAAGAAATCCCAATCTAATAAAATAACGATAACTAAAATATAAAAATGCTCGTAATGATTTTGGAAGTTTTTCATAAACTGAATACTTTAAAAACCTTTTAAAACTATTTTGAGAGTTTGGAATGGTGTCGCCATATTTATTTTGTAACTGCATAATCGCTTCTTTAGTCGAATAACTATTATGTTTTTCAGTCCACCAAGTAATATCGTTAAGATTATGGTCCCAAAATGAGCCTTTCAACACCTTGGCTTCATAATCTTTATTAAGGACTATATGCTCATCCATTAGCTTATCTTCACAATAGCCAAAACCATACTCCCAAATCCGTAACAACTTAACAGGGTAGTTTCCACCATGGATCATTTTCTTTCCTAAAAAAACATGTCCTCGATTTAATATATAACCCTTTATATTATTATCTACTGATAATTCGAACTGTATCTCTTCTGCTAAATCAGGGTCAATCACTTCATCTGCATCAAGTCGCATCACCCACTTAGTTTTAATATCGCAATTTTCCAATGCCCAATTAACTTGCTTTGAATGACTTTCAGGCCACTTATTCCGATAAATAGTAGCGCCTTTATTCTTAGCTAAATTTATGGTTTCATCAGTAGAATAAGAATCAACTATAAAAATATCTTTGGAAATATCTTTAACACTATCAATACATCGTTCAATATGCTGCTGCTCGTTATATGTAAGGATAACTATAGAAAGTGATGGTTTACTCATTATCCAATACCTTTTGATAAACTTCATATGTGAGATTCACACTATTTTCCCAAGTTAATTTTGATGCAAAATCAACACCCTTAGTTATAATGTTCTTTCTGAAAATATCGTCTTCCAATAACTGTAATTTTTGGCCAGCCTCTGCTAAATCATCCAAGGCATACCCCAGCTCCTCATACCCCATTACCTCTGGTAGAGAAGATGTTCTTGCATAAACTACAGGACATCCAGCCATTTGCGCTTCCAAAGCAGGTATGCCAAACCCTTCATATTTTGATGGAAACAACAAAGCATAAGTCCGATTATATAAAATATTCAACTCTTCATTTTCTATAAATAAAACTTGTTTTATTTTATCTGCAACACCAAACTCTTTAAACAAATCAAGCTCATCTTTGGTAAATATTCCACCACCCACACACAAAATATAAAACCGTTTATCTCGTATAAACTTTGACTCCGTAATAAACTTCAATATAAATTTAAAATTCTTACACCCCATACGATTTCCAACATAAAGCAGAAAATCTTTTTTTTCATTACTCTCGGAAAGAACTTTAAACTCTTTATCAACGCCATTTGGCACTATATGTAAAATTTCCTGATTGACTTCTGGATATAGCTTTATTAGATCTTGCCTAGTATTCTCGGAAACACAAATAATTGCATCAGCCTTTAGCATTGATTTTCTTTTCTGCCAAATGTGAATTTTCTTCTTTAAACCTGTATCAAAGAACTCATACATAAAATCATGCACAGTAACTATCTGCTTCAATTTAACATTTGTAAAAAAAGGGGTTCTGTAATAGCTAGAGTGGAAAATATCGCAATCATAAGTCTTAAATACAGGGAGATATCTTCTAATCTTTATTGGCAACCAGTCTTGGCTGTATGTTTTATGTTTTATTTTTTTAGGGCAGAATACGTTCGATTCTACATTTTTTCCTTGTACGTTTATCACTTCAACATTATCATTTAAAGAAAAATAGTTTGTTAATTTACTCCAATACTTACTGATTCCTCCTGCTTTTTGGATTTCATAAATTATGTCATCAAATAATATTTTCACTTTTACTTTGTCCAATTGTTTGATATTAACTCAGCCAAATTAAATTCGGCACTATTTAAAAAATACAATCCTAAGGCTATATCTATGTCGCTATATTCTTCAAAATCATGCCTAAAGTCAGCATAGGTAATTTTGCTGTTTTCTTTAACGAGTCTGTGATTTTTACCTAGCCAAAATGCTATTTGATCGACTAAATAAGGCGACTTGTCTTTAGATCTCTCCCAGTCAATAATTAAATACTTTCCTACACTGTTTTTGAAAATATTTTCACTGCCAAAATCACCATGAACTCTGACAACTTTCACCAAAATATCTTTATCTAAACTCTTTATATAGTCGTTAAGAGTATTCTGTTTTTTTATACTGTTTCTATCTATTACTTCATCAACCAACAGATTTTGGACCTCCCCTGAGATCTCATTAGAAATCTTCCCTGGAAAAGTATTACTTTCAGGATGACTTAAAGAATAACCTATACCTATATACTCAGTTATTAATGAGCAATACAAATTCCCCTTTGTAAAATGCACAATCTTAGGCACACTAAAAGTCTTAGCGTTTAAAAAATATTCTAAACTATTTTTTTCATTTTCTAAAAGCTGATAATTATCCTTTTTTGCAGTGATTTTAGCAAAATATCTTCTATTGCCTTTTTTGTCTAACAAATGCACATAATACCGCTCCCTACCATCAACTAACGACCATATAAAAACAGGATACAAGCCTTTTGATACTTGACTGCGTTCAAACCATTCTTTTAACAAATTATCTATTTTCCCAGACTTTAATGGCACGAAAAAATACAGAGAAATTCTCAAAAGCATATAGATTTTAAATGCTTTACGAATAAAAGTATGACTTGGAAAGCACCCAACACTAATAAAAGCCACCTTTAATCCCGCACCTACAGGGACAGCAATTACCGGAGCTTTACCCTTATAAAAAACAAAATGTTTCATTCACTTATTATCTAATATCTTTATAATTTTCTGCATAGTATCATCAACTCCCATCTTGCCATCTATGGTGTAAGCATATTTTTTACTCTTCAATAATTTACCTATTTCATATTGTTGTCTTTGAATTTCTGTTACTGACAACTCGGGTTTCAAATCAAAAATACTTTGCGCATCTCTTGTTATGGTAAATATAAAATCAGGCTTTGGGACTAACACCTGTAGAATATCCAAATACCAATGCGGCGTATTAATGTGCCCTCGTTGAAAATAATAGTCATAAAAAAATCTAGCAAATATCACTGCATCATTATTTCTATTCCAACTGTATAGTTTGAATCTGCCAAGAAAATAATCCATAGCATACCAAGTAGCTAAAACTACGCCTTTCATTTGTGAATTTGGCTTGTCTTTCATCCCCACATTCAATTCACCTTCAATATGAGTATCTACTATCTTGTTCTTTATAAAAGGATTTACAATATCCCTCAACTTTGGCAATATCTCGAAATTCATTGCAAGATGATGAGTAGAAATATTTCTTTTAGATAAGATTTCACACAATCCATCTGCGATAGTTGTCTTTCCGCAACCATCTGGACCTAATATTACGATTAGCATTCCTTGACCCTCCTATTAATATTATTCTGATCAAATCCTTGAAATACTAACAACAAACTAAACAAGCCAAATAAACTTGTCATAGATAAAATAGAATTTTCAAAGATACCGTACACTAAGATCGACACAAATATTGATTTATGGCGTGGCTCAAGACAAGAATGCACATGGTGTACAATTAAATAAAGGATAGACAGACCCAACAATCCCGTTCTAATAAAATACTCAACATAAAAAGAATCAATATGGAATTTTTCTGAGTCTCTATCAGAAGAATATTCGAAATAAACTGTTGGTGAAATATTCCCTAGCAAGAGATCCCAAATACTATGTAAATTTGCATCTATTTCTATTAGCCATATTTTTATTCTGCCGCTTGAGAGGAGATCAACAGAATCTTTGTCAGGGTATTTGTATCCAAATAAGGATAGATACAACATCACAATAATAAATATTAGCAGCGTCAATCGATAAGATTTTAACAAGGAACCCCAGTATAAATTTACATATAGAACAGACAATGACAGAAGTGCAGCCCTACTATCTATCATTAAAAGCAGCATAAAAATTAATGACACCACTAGTGCATGCACAATTCTATGTTTAAATGACAATAAAGCAATATACACAATAATTAGCAGATATTCAGCTGCATAACTAGGCTTTACAAAGCCTAGTGTATATCTATCCGACCTTGCGTATGTTTCTACATAAGAAAACCACAAAGATGATGGGCTATAAGTGTAGTTATAAATAAAGAAAGCTAATAAAAATACTGTCATAAATACCAATATTCGATGTAAAGCTTTTTTGTCAATCAAGTGTGCCACTTGCAATGAAAAGATTAATGTTATCGGTACAATTAAAATTTGGTACGGGTTTCCAAAGCTTGTAGAATAAAAAGATATGATAAATGCCAATATATAGATAAATGCATATGTATATATGTAGTAATCAACTCTCAATCTGTCAAATACTAAAGTAGACATAAACAATAAAGCCAATAATGAAGGAATAGTTGCGAGAAATAAACCAGAAGTCTCTATATCAATGTGAGATTTCCATAATATGAATAACACTAAATTTATCAATAAAATAGGAAGTAGCAACATAAATTAATCTTTTTTAATTTTTTTTATTAGCCATTTTAAAAATTCAAACGGTCTTAAAAATCTTGCTAGTCTTGGTTTGACTTTTAATTCAGATGAAAATATTTCATTATTCTGGATCTTTTTCAAAAACACATCGGTATTTTTTTTTGAAAAGTAATTGTCAAACATTGAAAAGAAAATATGCCTGTCTAAATCAGAACTAGCCGATTCCATTCTCTGACTATACTTTTGCCTAACTTTAGAGTAAGTTAGTATTTCTTTGAATACAATTATGCCAATCTCATATTCTATCAAAGGGATAAAGAAATTGTTATATTGCCTTCTGGTAGACAAAATAAGATCCCTATCTGCATATTGGACCCAACCTTTTACAATATCCGTAAGCAAATCAATTAATAATATATTGTTATCGATATTAATGTACACACCAAAATAACAATATTTTTTTATAATTCTATCTATTTTGAATCCATATTTTTTAGTTATTTTTTCTAGTTGCTGAATGCATTCTAAAGCTTGATTTTTGCTAATCAATATATCTATATCATTCCCATATTCAATTGGTAGCTTCTCATAATTTCTTAAAATTACATACTCAACAGAATTATTAAGATACTCAATAAAATCATTAATAACAACAATATGACTTTTTTTGTTTTCAGGAATTGGCATATCTTACTCCCTTATAAAAATAGATTAACGATGCTAAATATATTAGTTGTGCCAACAGCATAATTGACAGTGCACCATCAACCCCATAAAAGTTAATAACACCATATGAAACAATAAGAACAAATAACAATGTTGGCAATGCTGCCTGATACATCACCTTGGTTTCGCCAATGGTTTTAGCCAATATCAATATTGGCCTGGTGCAGAACATCAAAAGACTCGATATTAAAAAATAATATAGAAAGTAGCCATATTGAGCAAAATTTTCGCCAAAGATAAAACCCATCAATTCATTTGGAAAAAACGCCACTAAACTATACATAAATATCAAAATTGAGCCAATTCTGATGAATACAGGTAGTATTTCACGTTCTATTGCCTCCCTTCCATAATCCATATAACGCTTTGCGTATTTTGGTATTAAATAATTATCAAGTGCAAGAAAAACAACTGTTGCAAGCCCTATAAGTGTCTTGGCAGAATTTAGCGCACCGATTGCACTTAAAGGCAATAACATGGCCGATATAAATAAATAAAAATTCGAATTAATATTTTGTAATGTGTTTGACAAAAACACCCACTTTCCGAAAACATAATTATCTTTTTTTATCTTTTTTAGGTATGAAAGATCAATATTTAACGCTGTAATATTTTTAACAGAAACCAAAAAGAATGATAAATATCCAATTGCCATTGATAATAAGATCTGGTCTATATTTAACGTTTTATTGTCATCTAGCAACCAATAAACAATACAGCATGCTAATACTAATTTAATAATTTCGGCATATGTGGCCTTACCATGATAATTGTTGACAAACATTATCCTTTTAATAAATTCATAAACCTGTAGTCCAAAAAAATATATTGCTACACTCCATAAGCTCAAGTATTGCTGCAAATTAAAAAAGTTATTTATATAAACAACTAAAAAAATAACTAAAAAAATAACTAAAAAAATAACTAAAAGTATCAAATTATGGAAAAAATACTTACTAATATCAGGCTCCTTAGAAGAGTTTGACATGATCGGCATTGTAATAAATGATTGGGGCACTATAGAGATTAACATTGAAACGATTATCAACATTGAGATAAACCCAAAGTCTGCATTTGTTAATAATCTTGCAGAGATAATAATCATTAAAAATGAAAAGCCACTGGCTAGTATTTGATTGATTAAACTATACGATCTATTATCCACGCTGTATAAAAATTTTAAAATTTTAAAAACCAATCATATGTTTTCTTAAGGCCTTCTTCTAAATTTGTTTCATACTTCCAGCCCATATTATTTAACCTAGTCACATCAATTAGTTTGCGTGGTGCACCATCAGGTTTAGTTATATCAAAAGTCAATTTACCCTTAAAGCCAACCACCTCTTTCAGAGTCTCTGCCATTTCTCTAATGGTTACATCTTTACCAGTGCCCACATTAATATGCGATAACATTGGCTGTGTATTAGCTTTGTAAGTTTTCTCATCCAGCTCTAATACAAATAAAGATGCTTGTGCCATATCATCTACATATAAAAATTCTCGCATGGCATCACCAGTGCCCCATGCTACCACTTCAGGATCGTTATTGATCTTTGCTTGATGGATCCTTTGCATAAGCGCTGGAATAACGTGAGAGTTATCCGGATGGAAGTTATCATTAATGCCGTATAGATTGGTTGGCATTACTGATCTAAAATCAGTGCCGTGTTGACGATTGTATGATTCACATAGTTTAATACCTGCAATCTTTGCTAGTGCATATGGTTCATTTGTCGGTTCTAGCACATCTGTGAGTAATGCTTCTTCCGGCATGGGTTGTTTTGCTGTTTTAGGATAGATGCATGTACTACCTAGAAATAGTAATCGTTTAACCTTGTTTTCGTAAGCTGCGTTTATCACATTAGCTTCTATCATCATATTTTTATAGATGAAGTCTGCTGGATAGGTATTGTTGGCATGAATGCCACCTACTTTAGCAGCTGCAAGGATGACATAATCTGGATGTTCTTTTTCAAAGAAATCTTGCACTTGTGCTTGGTTAGTAAGGTCAAGCTCCTTGTGGGTACGCATTAGAAGATTTGTAAATCCTCGTTCTTCTAATTGCCTAACAATAGCAGAACCGACTAAGCCTCTGTGACCTGCGACATAGATTTTGTCAGATTTATTCATGGTAGTTCATCGTTTTGTAGCCGTGTGCTTTTGTTATTGCATCTCGTTTAGCAATGTTGAGGTCGTTTTCCATCATTTCATGCACCATCTCTTCTAGGGTTATTTTTGGCTCCCAGCCTAGTTTTTCTTTAGCTTTCGATGGATCGCCTAGTAATGTTTCAACTTCTGTTGGGCGGAAATATCTTTCATCGACTGCTACGATTAGATTGCCAGATTCAGAATCATAACCTTTTTCGTCCATGCCTTCACCTTCCCAGCGGATGGTTTTATCTAGATGCGCCCAAGCAAAGTTAACAAAGTCACGCACTGAGAACTGCACACCTGTGGCGATACAAAAATCATCTGGTTCATCTTGTTGTAGCATTAGCCATTGCATTTCTACATAGTCTTTTGCATGCCCCCAATCACGCTTGGCATCCATATTTCCTAGGTATACAGTATTTTGTAACCCTAAGGAGATACGCGCTAATGCACGAGTGATTTTTCGAGTAACAAAAGTTTCGCCACGTACTGGAGATTCGTGATTAAACAAGATGCCGTTACAAGCATACATGCCGTAAGCTTCACGGTAGTTAATGGTTATCCAATAAGCATATAGCTTGGCTGCTGCGTAGGGAGAACGTGGGTAAAAAGGGGTGGTTTCTTTTTGCGGGGTTTCTTGCACTTCGCCATATAACTCCGAGGTAGAGGCTTGATAATATTTAGTTTTCTTCTCAAGACCTGAGATGCGAATCGCTTCTAATATTCTAAGCGCTCCAAGACCTACTGTATCTGCTGTGTACTCAGGTGTTTCAAACGAAACTGCAACGTGGGATTGTGCACCTAGGTTGTAGATTTCATCAGGTTGTATTTTTTGAATAATGCGCACTAAGCTCATTGAGTCAGATAAATCACCATAATGCAAAACAAACTTACGGTCAGTTTGATGAGGATCTTGATATAGATGGTCGATACGATCAGTATTAAATGACGATGAACGACGCTTGATGCCGTGAACCTCATAACCCTTGTCTAATAAAAACTCTGCTAGATAAGCGCCATCTTGTCCAGTGATACCTGTAATTAATGCTACTTTATTATTTGTCATGTTTAATTCCTAAAATAATCCTTTACGTATTTGTGTACTTGTTTGCTTTCTAATAATTCACTAATACCGAACCATCGGTATTCATTGTGTTGCTCTATTGGTAAATCTGAAATTTCTTCCACTTCATATTCGTAAGCTAGATTTACATAATGTGTTGATACGTTTTCATAGATACTGTCATCATAAAAATGCTCAAATACGCCTATAAACTTAGGTGTTGATTTTAACTCAACATTTAGCTCTTTTTTAGCTATACGACCCATCGCACTGTCAATTGTCTCATTTTTATTAACCCTACCACCAGTTGAAAAAAAATAACCTTGTGCAGGCTTGTTAATCCTCTTTCCTAATAAAATTTTGTTATCTTTCTTTAATAAAATATCTATAGAGATGAGTGGAGCTGAATCTATGATCGTTTTAAACGTTGTATCATCCAACATTAATCCTTGACCCTACCGTAAATATCCTCGAATCTTACAATGTCATCTTCACCTAGGTAAGTACCACTTTGTACTTCGATGATTTCTAATATTTCATCAGTGTGGTTTTCCAAAGCATGGGTTGTGCCGATTGGAATGTAGGTTGACTCACCCTCTGTTAATATCAGCGTCTCTTTTCCATTAATGGCTGTGGCTATGCCACTGACCACGACCCAGTGCTCTGCACGCTTATGGTGCATTTGCAAGGATAGTTTTGCACCCGGCTTCACATGCAGCCTTTTCACTTGAAAATGCTTTCCCATTTCAATAGAGTCGTACCAACCCCATGGCCGATAAACCTTGCGATGACAAGATTGCTCCTCTCTGTCTTGACGTTGAAGCTGTTCAACAATATTTTTCACTTCTTGCGATTTATCTTTGGTTGATATGAGTGTGGCATTAGGCGTATCTACAATGATTAAATCTTGCACGCCAATGGTTGCAATCATATGGCCATTGGCATGGATGTAAGTATTGGTTGTGTCTTGCATAAAAACATCACCATTAATGACATTACCATTAGCATCTTTTTTGCCAATGTCATGTAGTGCTGACCATGAGCCGATATCATTCCAACCAGCGTCTAATGGCACAACAACAACGTTATCAGATTTTTCCATTAGGGCGTAATCGATAGAATCAGAGGGAGAAGATTCAAAGGATTGCTTATCAAGGCGGATAAAATCAAGATC
>Ga0233434_1004065_pt1 | contig 11429 bp, 10 predicted proteins | sample SI_122_August201_4_FD_182738 | JGI IMG/M metagenome (GOLD analysis project Ga0233434, IMG submission 182738) | Seawater microbial communities from Saanich Inlet, British Columbia, Canada - SI_122_August2016_120_MG | ecosystem: Environmental > Aquatic > Marine > Inlet | place: Canada: British... | reverse complement strand
CATCAAGCTTCTTAATGCTGGTGCTTACTTAGATATCACAGATAATGAAGGTAGAACCGCCTTAATGCACGCTTTTCAAAAAGGAGTCGATAACGTTACTATTGCATTAATAGGGGGCAGGGCAAATCTAAATCTACAAGATAATGAAGGTAGAACCGCCTTAATGCTTGGAATAATAAGTTTGCCAGGGAAAAAGATAAGCCCAGCAGTAAAAAAACTTATTCGTACTGGTGCCAATCTAGACCTCAAAGATAATGAAGGAAATACCGCCTTAATGCTTGCCACAGAGAGACGTCAGTCAGAAGTTGTAGACGAGCTTTTAGGGGCTGGTGCTAATGCCAATCGTAGAAATAAAGACAATGAAAGGGCTTGGGATATTGCTAACAAGTTGCGCCTTCATGATATTGCCACGTCTTTATCTCCATATACAAGTGTCAGTTTCGCTGGAGGCTTACGTTCCTTCAAAGAGATGTTTGCAAAAAAATAATTTTATGCTCGCTTAAAAAGCCATTGCATGTATTCTATACATAACTTAATTTATGTAACTAAAGGTTTTTAACATGCTAAAAAGAGTTAATTTTGCAATATTGATTTGTTCGTTTTTGATGTTCACTAATATGTATCCGGCAGTTAAGAGTGAATCTTCCAGCTCACTGCATACAGCTCAAGAGTCGGTTAAAAAAGTACTTTTACTTACAGCGTCAGGAGCACTTGGATATATTCCTTGTGGCTTTAGCAACTTAATTACTCGAAAACTTTCCAATAGAGTAAGTGTAGAAAATAAAGAAGTAGTACTTACTGGATGGTCGGTTGGTGCAAGCTTATATTATTTTATGTATGGCTATATTTTTATTCCACTCATCGTGCCCCCTGTCTATGACTACAAAACATTGCGCGCCTTAGAAAACAAGGCATACCCAGAATCAAATTAATTTAAATTTTCTGATTTCTGACAGCGCCCACTAGCTGCAGCTTAAGCGCGACTTATCGTTAAAAACATCGACTTAGTCCCTTGTTTAAAGCATTTTTTGCTCTTTGGTGAATTATCTATTTTTATAGATTTATAAAAATTTTCTATTAATTCAAAAAACCATTGCATTCTGATTGAGTGGTTTTGTAGGATAGCATGATAGAGAAGGGTTATAAGAATAACATTCAGATAAAGGAGGGCAAAAGTGATGGCCTACCTAGATGAAAGTTACAATCAACGTTTCATAAGGAACCCGTATAGCGAGCAAGATATTTTGTACTTACACGAAACATTCTTGATGGCTGGGTTTCATACAATTTGTGTTCCAAGCCATACGTTTGGTCGCACTATTATGAAGACTTTTCTTAGATCTCTCAATTACTATACTGATATTGCGTGCTTAACAACACAGCCATCTCAGCTTGGTGGTACTGTTACCGATCTTTTTACTCTTTTGCATAACTATGGAGCATTAAAGAGTCGGCAGCGGCTTAATGAGTTTATCATAGAAGAGTTTGACTTCGATTTCTTATGGATCGAAGAAAAACCAGCTTGGCTTGTTGAGCGTTGGTACCTAGAGTTTGAAGAAGCCCTTAAGGCGCATCATGCAGATAAGTTCATGCCTATAATTATTATCAAAAAAAGCCTTTAATAAGCGTAATGCTCATACATTTTATTTGTTAATATCTCTAGTGGGTCATACTTCCTCTTGAGATCCATAAAGTTACGAACTTGAGGGTAGGCACGCTCCAACTGATCTCGTGTTGCTAAGAGCTGGTATGGCAAGTAATAGACCCCATTAAGGTCAAGGCACTTATCTAATAGCTTTGATGTCCATATAGCAGTCGTTAAATAATCCGTGTCTTTTTTAGGGACTCGGATATAAAGCACTAGGGCGCATGCGTCTTGAGGTGCAAACGATAGAAATGCGTTCGTATCCTTGCCTACATGGCGTGCAGTGATATTTAAAATATTTATGTTGTATTGCTTAGTTAAGGCTGCAAAGTGCTCTAAGAAGCTATTTACGTTATCATAGGGGATGAAATATTCTTGGAGGATATACATATCCTTTTTATTGTTTTGTGGTAAGCGTTTAATGGAGCCGTTCATAAAGTTATTACGAGATATCAGTTTAGGTCTTTTAAAGAATGCAGCTTCAATATCAAAACGGACGTTATTAAGGACTTTGAATGGTTTTACAAGCCCAAAGGCTTTCAATGCCCATAATTGATAATTATCCTCCTTGATAACCAGGTCTTTAGGTGATCCTTGATCTGTTGCTTCATAGGTAATTGACAAGGCTCTTGTGTAAAGGTCATTGGATCCAAGAGAGAATCGTACCGACCAAAACTCAATATTAGGATTGTCTTGAACATTGTTTTTAAAGAAACTAGCAAAGTCTTTAGTTTCAAAAGTTACAGCCTTACGCTCTAGTACCTTATCTTCAGTCAGTTCTAAAGTGACCTCTATTATAATTCCAAAGAGTCCGTATCCACCGACAACCAGGCTGAATAGTTCAGGATCTTTGGCGCGAGTAACCGTTTTTAGTGAGCCATCAGTCATTAAGAGTGTAAACGAGTGTACCGAGTTGATTAATTGACCTTCTTTGAGATCTTGTCCGTGAACGTTAACAGATAGTGATCCTCCAATAGAAAAATCCTTAAATGACTGCATAGCTTTAATGGCCAGGCCGTGGGGAGTGATAATACTTTGTAGTTGTTCCCAGGTCATTCCAGCCTCTACCGTTACTAGCTTGTCTTGCACGTTAAGGTTTTTCAGCTTGTTTATCTTATCGAGGCTAACCCTCCAGGCACCATCGTCGTATGATTGCGTCTGTCCGCCCATGCTTTTGTTAGCTCCAATAAGAGCTATTTTTTTATGGCGAGAGCTGGCTTGTGTAACGATGTTTTGTAGTTCAAACAAGTTTTCAGGAGTGAGAGTTTCCGCTTTGCATGGCAGCTCAAACAGGTCTTTAATTAACACCTGTTGATTAGCCTGCAGTAGGCCCTGCATAAACAATAAAGATAAAAATAGGAGAAGTTTGTTTTGTATCACCATAATAGCCTCGTACTGTTTAAAAGTCGTGTATATAAAGAAGACTTATATTTTTACTATGTAATTGAGCAAGGATGCTGTTTAGTTGACTTACTTCAATAGTGAGAGTTGCATACATAGTATGAGGAACGGCTGGAAACTGCCATTTATATTCCTTGCAACATCCTTGAATCGCTTCAAAATCAATTTCATTATCACTATCATAACTCACCTTAATTTGCGTTGTTGTGTTACCGGCTATTTCTTCAATAATAATGTCAGTTGCTGCTAATTTATTCATTATTTCTAAAAGTTGTTTGTAGCGAGGTATTGTGACCAGTTTGTGTTTATCATCAACTTGCTGGTTAATAATAATTCTAGGATCAAGCTGCTGGAGCTCGTCTTTAGGATCATAAAGAAGTAACCCAATATTTTCAGCTTCTACACCCGCATTTAACAGTCGTACGGGAAGCGAAAGAAGTGCTTTTGCTGCATATTCGACTGTCATACTACTTCCTAAGACAATATTTGAAAACGTACTATCATTAAAGAGGACTTCCGTGTGGCCTACTTGTGCTGCAGCAGCTTTCCATGATTGAAAAAACACTTTCCAATAGGTTGCTATGCTTGATAAAAAAGGATACTCATAAAATGGGGTATGATTAATAAAGTTGCTATAATCTGCAGCCATATCAACGGTAAACCATTCTGGAGCACTTAGGTGACTCTTGACCCAAGATCGTTTATATGATTCATCAGCTTGTAAAAGTGTAGCCAAATCATCCTTGGATTGCACACGTTTTTTAGCTGCGATCATGGTATTGATTGTAGGGTCTCCATCTTGTATGAGCTCCGTATCACCGATTTCAAAGCCATGTTGGCGTAAAAGCTCTTTCCAATAATCCAATGTATGGAAGTTTCTTATTTCAGCAACTTCAGCCTCGACTGAAACTTGTGGGATGATTGCATTAAAGACAGTGTGTCCAGCATGTGCTAGCGCCATAATTGTATCATTTTGGATATCGTGGTCGCGTAACAGGAGAACGCCATCTGGCCTTAAAACTCTTTGAATAGAACCTATAAACGCATCAAGTTTTTCTGTGGGACAGTGGTGTAAGCCAATAAAGCAAATAACAACATCAACACTGCTATCTGGGATTTTATTAGATAGTGGTTCATAGTCAAGTGGTACATATTGATCATAAGCAAGAAAGCCCTTCATAGGGTTAAAAGAAAATGCTTGAAAACGATCTCCAAATGCTGGAGACTCCATAGCAGCATATTGCTTTCCTTTAATCGTTACTTTTTTACTTAATGCTGACGTATAGGTTCCTGGGGTTCCAATTTCTAAACACCCATTGATGGTTGTTTTATCCGACAATAAGGTTTGTGCTTGTCCGGACAAAAGATTCTTTTGAAAGTATAAAGCCTTAAGCTGATACAGATGTAGTGCGTATGGTAAAACCGTATCAACCTTATTCAATAATTGCTCATATACTTCTTGATCAGTAGCATTAGGGTTTTTTCTGAAAATTTCTCTAATCAATTCAAATATCTTATGGGATGGAACCTGCCTAAGAACGTTATCGATAAAGTTGGCAGCTTGCTCTTCAGTTCTTTTACAATCTTGCCATAGTTCCTGGATATAATGTGACCCATGCGTGCTTCCAGCAATCATCAGGAAGAAGGTGAGGAGTATAGTATTCTTAATCAACATATGTTCTCCTAGTTGTTTTTTACCTATTTTAAGTTAAGTATAAGTTTAAACTAGTGAGCTTTTTAGTCAAGAGCACCATTAAATAGGGGGTTTTGAGAGTTTGAGAGTCGCGTGTTATTATTATAGTAACTTAATGTTTATTCCTAAAAAGGACTTTATTATGAAAATAAATTTGATACTTTTTTTGTTACTAGGCGTTTCGACTATTATTCAGCCACTTAGTTTTTCTAAATTCAGCTTCTTAGGGGGTCAATCACAGCCTTCTTCTAGGGGACCTGTTATTGTTGACTATGACAAAGCTAAGCATTTTATGTATCTTATGAGGACTTGTCATGAAAACTGTTGGGCTTTAGGGGAATGTGCTGGACAGCCTGGAGCGCACCCGCTTATAACTTGTCAGAAATTTCGAGAAGATGCGGCTGATCAAGAATCACCTGCTGTGACCATTAAAGTGCTAGAAACAGATAGTAAGCCTCAAGGGTTTATTTCTTTTGCTTCTTTTCCTGAAAATCCTCTTGCAACAGTTAGTGATCTATGCATTTCTGAAGGCGCTCGATCACAGGGGTTTGGGAGTATGCTACTTAGGCATACAGAAAAAATATTGTCTTCAACTGCTGGGGTTCAAACAATAGTAATTCCTGTAGTCAAAGGCCAAAAGAGGGCCATAGCATTTTACAGGAAGCATGGTTATCTATATACTGGAACCAATATTGGCCAGAACCCTCTCTTTGCAAAAAAAAATATAGCAAAGATCTAAACAATCTTCTTTACGCTTTTTCACAGCCTGTTATTCTAGGATCAAAGCATAAATCATTAGCAACGGAAAACAGCTGTGAACAGACTTGTCTTCTTTTTCTTTCTACTCAACTCTATAGCTATAAAAAGTAGTGAAGCTTTACCGTCCGATCCTGTTTTTACTAGCTACAATAAAGCTAAGCACTTTACTGCATTGATGGACTTGTGTCGTCAAAACAGTGTTGCCTTAGGGCAGCATCCAGGGCAACCCAGTGCTCATTCTACAATTCCGTGTGAAGAGTTTAAATCTAAAATTGAAAACCTTTCGAACTCTAAGTCAGTTTCAAAACGAATTCAAGTTATTGAAGTTGATGCTGAAGTCCAAGGGTTTATTTTATATGGTTTATTTTACAATGTTGAATCGGGTGAAATATTGGATCTTTGTGTAATTGAAGACTCTCGCTCTCAAGGTATTGGGAGCCAACTACTCAATAAAGCAGAGCAAGATTATGCATCACATTCGACGATAAAAAAAGCTTTCGTAGTTGTTGTAGAGGGTCATGAGCGCGCAATGAACTTTTACCAAAAGCACGGCTATCGACACCAAGGTAAATTCCTTGGAAAAGACCTGGTCTTAGAAAAAGATCTATAGGTATAACTTCTTTTTTATGTCAGGTATTGCTTTCGTTTATTTTTTTCTGTTATTATACTGAACTTATAAACCATTAGGGGGCTTATAAGGTGAAGACATATATTACGATATTTTTGTTCGCGATATTTATCGGTGCAAATGTGCAGGCTATGAGTACGGATGCTGTATTTAATCAGATGACTTTTCTTAAAACACTAATTGATTCCGGCAATGGTGATTACTCGATGATTTCTGGAGCTTACAAAGGCATATGCAAATCAGCTTTAAGTGAAGACGATAAGCTTGTTGGTGCTATTGGTCTAGGGGCTTTATGGATGCTTTATCCCAATAAGCATGCTAATGCTAAAAAGCTTTTTGCAAACATATTAACAAAAACCACTGATCCTTTACCGCGTGCACGCTCATCATATTATTTAACATTGCTTTCTAGGAATCAGCCAGCACTGAGGCAACAGTATGCAGCCGCGATGGTTGCACACTTTAGAGAGGTTGGAGCTGCGCCAGATGCCGATGATTTTTTAGCTGAAGCGTTATTTTGCGAGGGGCATATAGCCAACCAATTTGGGAAAGACAAAGATGCCGTTGGGCTATGGTCACGTGCCGCTGTATTAGGAGATAAAGAGTATGGTGTTCGTGCATCAGCTTTTGCTGGGTATATGTTAGCCGTTGGAGGAAAAGACGTAGAGCCTTCTCCTGTTGAAGCGTCCAGGCTTTTAGGTAGCGTCCTTGAAGAGCATGGTGCACATAAAGAATGGAAAGACATGGCCCATATAGGGTTAGGAGTTATGGATATGCATAAGGGCCAATTTGAAAGCGCGAAGCGTCACTTTGCAGCAGTGGAATCTGATGAAGCTTTAAAAGAGGAAGCGCAAGGATACCTAAAGAACATTCAAGAGCAACAAGTCGTTCCAAATCCTCGCCCATGCCCACCCCCAGGACCTTTGAAAGTTAAGTCTCTGCGTTCTGCTGTTGCAGCTGTTAGAGTTGTGCAGGGGCCAATGTTTCCCAAGCTTGAGTCTCTTCCTGTCCCAGCAAGACGAAGTTCCATGCCTGATCCTTCTGCAGCAGAAGAAACTCTTTTGCCTGCACTCCTTTTCCAGAAAGGCAGAAGAGTGTCTGAGGTGGAAACCAATATGCTTCCGCTACTTCCAGCAGCTTGGAGAAAAAAAGAATGATCATAGGTTTAGCTTTGAGAAAGCCAGTGGTTGGGGCCGTTATGTATTTCCCTTATTGGAAAACGTACCAGTACAAGACTTATATTCATCACTTAAGCGTTTCCACTCTAAAGCTAGTCTCTTTTTTTCTTCTTCAAAGGCTGTTATTTGTTCATACGTTGTTTTCCTATGATAAGCTCTGAAAGGTGTGGATGTTCTGTATCGGGGTTATAAACAATATCACGATACAGGAACATAATAACATCAGCATCCTGCTCAATCGCACCAGACTCTCTTAAATCTGAAAGCATTGGTCGCTTATCAGGTCGACTATCAACACCGCGAGAAAGCTGGGAAAGAGCTAGGATAGGAATATTTAATTCTTTAGCTAATGCCTTAAGCGCCCGTGATATTTCAGAAACCTCCTGATGGCGATTTTCATGCTTACGTGGAGAGTGTAACAACTGTAAGTAATCAACCACTAAAAATTGTATGTCATGATCAATCTTGTTTCATATTCTTCGGCACACAAGCCAGGGAGGCATTCTATAGTTTCAATTTGGGCCCTGAATAACATCAACTGACCTGTAGAGCCAAACCCTACCTTGCTGCTGCAGCGGTACTCATCGAGCAACGCGGCAATTTTGGTGTAATTTCTAAACTTTGGTTCAATTGCAGATGGAGCAACTACACCCATAAACAGAAGAAGTGTAAAAACTCTTTTCATTTTTTTCCTTTTTTCAAACACAATAAAAGACCATTAGTAACACCTTACCATATTGGCAAATAGAAAATCAATAGATCTCTGAGTTTAACAAAAAATACAACTCGCTGCGGACAAGGATTCAACATTCAAACTCACGACCATTACTAACCCTTCGAACGCTACCAGTAAAACCGACTACAGATATAGGCCTGATTTCAACAAGACTAACAAGCGCCTTGTCATTAAGCGATGAAGGGCGCAACTTTCAGCACGGGGCATATTTGGCCTCAATATGAGAGTTTAACAGAAAAAGCTGAATTTCATGTATGAAAAAAGGCTTAAAAAAAGCCGATTTAACCTCCGCCGAGGCCGAAAAAAGTAGTTACTTTAATCACTTCTCTACAAATTTAGTGCGCTCCTAGAGCGACTATTCATAGTGTGAACGCATAATATATATTATGTAAACTTTTATAGGGGTAAAGTCTGGCGCGTGCAACCATGAAGCAAGGCGGTTAAAAACACTGGCCGCTTCACAAATGGTGACGACCGTTCAGGCATTCGTAGAAGGCTCGTCCTGTGGCAAACCTGGACAAGATGCAACATGGCATAAGACCTCGCATGGATGGATGTGTCGATACTGGGGATAAGAATCGCCTGGTTAGTTATGCAGTAAGGCCCTCTTTATTAGTGGGCTTTGCCTAGCGCCATCTTGTTATTCGCCGACGCTTTTTCATGTAGTTAGCTACTAAGGTCGCTGCAACACCCAAAACCAATCTTGCCACATTGCCAGTGGTAACAGGTAACACAAGACTGAAAAGAAGAAGCATCACTGAGAAAAAAATCGCGCACCTAAAAAGTAAAAACATCAATTTAAAATTAAGCACCATAAATAACCCTTTGTATATTGAAGAATCTCCTTCAATATTATCTCAAAATCTCTTTATGCGCAAATTGGGACCAAAATCGCCCCCTACAAAAAGAAGCCCTCCGTATCAACCAATGACAAGGCAGCACTGCCACCAAGGCAATAGGCGCTCTCCTTCGTTGCTATCTAAGCCGTTGGAGTTTCAAACAGAATTATTTAGATCGGGCTGCAAACATAATAGGATTTAATGGTCGCATAAGTAGAAGATGGATTAAAATATTTGTTGAGAATTCAAGTATTCTTTTATTTAAGGATGTAGTTGTTCAGTTTTGTCTCGCACTGCTTTTGGCTCTATTTTTTCAGCAGCTTTTCTTAGAAAAGCTGCCCGCTCAAGATGGGTTGGATACCCAAAAACCACTCATAAATGCTATTTTCGAATCTATAAATTTTTGATCATTAAATACTGTTCAAGCTGAAGCCTTTTAGATTTGGTATCATTATCTAGTAGCTCAAAATCTTTTCTTTTAGCGCTTATTGTATCTTTCATAAGAAGTCTTCATGGCAATTAGTAAAAGCCCTTCGCCCAATGGAAAGCTATAGATTTCCTACTGCCTGCAACAAGAGGAGCTTGCAGTAGCTGCTCATGGTTATTGTTTGTTGATTTTCTCTTCTTCAGGGCATAATCTAGAACGTATAATCAATTGGTCAATTGCTCTTTAAAAGCCTACCCACTAGATCTTTTGGATAAGTATCTTTCAATTATTTGCGGAAATCGCTCGAGCCCACATACAGCAATCTTATCATCAAGAAGATAGGATTTATCGGATGGATTAATAACAAAAACAAAGTCCAACCCTAAATCCTTAAGGGCGATTCTCATAGATTTTGTTGGCTTGGGAGCATCTCCATACTTAAATTCAAACCCTACTCGCTTACCATTCTTAGTAACCATTAGGTCTATTTCTGCATCTGATTGCGTGCTCCAAAAGAAGCATTCATTACTATCTACATCTAAACAGCGAACCACCTGTTCTAATGCAAACCCCTCCCAAGATGCGCCGACCTTGGGGTTGTTGTATAGTTGATCAGAGGTTTCAACAGAAAGCAACGTATGCAAAATACCACTATCTTTAAAATATATTTTTGGAGACTTAACCTGTCGCTTGGAAATGTTTTCAAACCAGGGCTGTAAAGTCCTTAGCATGAAAGTACTTGTTAAAATATCTATATAGCGCTTAACGGTATGATAAGAAATGGATAAAGATCTACCAATCTCACTCGCGTTTAATATCTGCCCATGATAATGGGCTAGCATAAGCCAAAATCGCCTCAACTGCATTGGTGGCACTTGAAATCCCAGGCTAGGAATGTCTTGCTCTAGAAAGGTTTTGATATAATTCTTACGCCATATGACACTATGATCATTATCACTCGCCAAGTATGACCGAGGAAATCCTCCCCTCAACCAAAGCTTATTGATATCATCAACCTCCTCAATAGAAAAAGGCATAACTTCAACATAGCCTATTCTTCCAGCCAACGTTTCAGAAGATTGTTGAAGTAAATCACGAGAGGCACTTCCCAAAATAAGAAACTTATGCTTGTTACTAGGATCATCCACCAACACTCTCAATACAGGAAACAACTCTGGCGATCTTTGAATTTCATCAATTACTATAAGCTTCTTTTGCACCTGACCAAAAGCCAACACTGGATTCTCTAACCGCGTTAAACTTGTAGGGTCCTCCAGGTCGAATACTTCAAAGTCATCCTTATAATACTTATCTGCAAACATATATGCTAACGTAGTCTTCCCTGCTTGCCGTGGCCCCAAAAGACAACAAACAGGATGTACTTCCGAAGAAGATCTTACTTGATCCAGTAGCTTTATTCTTTTTTCCATTCTCCCTCCCTTTCCTTGTAATATAGAAGACCTACTTCTAATTTACTAGAAAAATAGATTAAATGTCAACAATTAACATGCAAATTAGAATACACACGTCTAATTTGCACGTACAAGCAAATATCTAAAGGGTAAAATACATAAAAAAACTTAGTACTTAATTAGGTTACTCACTCTGTTAGTCGTATTTCCATTCGGCTGTCAAAACTTTTCTTGATACTGTCTCCCAAGCTTCAATCGTCTCCACACAAAGCCTTCGTGCTATTTGTTTCTTTGCACCAGGCCTCACCAAAATAGTGGCTTTAGTGCAAAAAGTTTCTCGCAACAAAATAGCTTTTTGCAACCCGCTTTTTGTGGTTTCTCTGTTTTCTTTAGCCCTGAAAACATTAACCTCTCCCAAGAGCGACGTTGTCGTGAAAGTAAGTAGAATCAATAGAAAAAAATGCTTACTTGAATACATCATAGTAGTTATAACCCTTGTTTAATCCATTGGATAGGCCCAAAAGGCCCTTCTTTATAGATAAAAAGAATAACATCTCTATTAGTAATAGTCTAGCGCCGCACTTTGTCACACCTTGGAACGGAAGTGCCACATGCTGCCTTAGCTACAAAGTCGGCCAGGAACTTAATATTAATTTTGAAAAAAAAGAGAGTGTTAACAAGGGTAACCTACACTTTTTTAATCAGACGAAG
>Ga0233434_1004064_pt1 | contig 11433 bp, 9 predicted proteins | sample SI_122_August201_4_FD_182738 | JGI IMG/M metagenome (GOLD analysis project Ga0233434, IMG submission 182738) | Seawater microbial communities from Saanich Inlet, British Columbia, Canada - SI_122_August2016_120_MG | ecosystem: Environmental > Aquatic > Marine > Inlet | place: Canada: British... | reverse complement strand
ATCTCGGTTTGGGACTTCATCAGGGATCGAACATCTGCTGAAAACAGGATCCCCTATCTACCAGATTTGCTGAGTGGAAAAGTCTGCCTGCTGAAAGCGTAACTGCATGGGGTTATTGAGAAGTTACAGAGAAATTGAATAGAGAAAACACCACTTGGATGAAAACCAATGAGTTACAGATAAAAGGATTATCAGTTGAGCTTATGGGGTGGGTCCTTCTAGGGGGTTGGCTGGTGAGGGTAATTCTCGCCCCGGTCAAATCCTATTGGTGAGATCTTCTTAAGGGGGTTGTTTTGTACCGGTACGGGTAGAGAGCACCGCAACAAAGATCTATTAACAAGACTCACATAAGGGGGTTGATTTGATATGAACCAAGCAACAATAGACAGTGAACTCACCCTGCATGGTGACCCTGTATTGATAGAGGGGGCAATGAACGCTCACACGTTTGATAACCCTCGCTATCTTCAGGCGGTCAGGCATGGCAGAGCAACCAATCGTATCCCATCATTGCTTGAGGTCTATCGGTCTGGGGGCAGTGACTCGCTGACGGTGCCGCGTGGTTACTTGGAAGAGATTCGCGACCAAGTGAATGTGATCGACTGGCGCACAGATTCAGCCTGTACCCTTTCGGCGCTTGCTGGGGTAACGCTGCGAGACTATCAGGCCATAGCCGCCACCACTGCAGCAGGAGGTGAGCAGGGGCTTATTGTGGCCCCTACGGGGTCCGGTAAAACCTTCATCGGGCTGGAGCTGATTCGACAGCGTGGACAGCGGGCGCTGATCCTCGTTCACACTTCGGCGCTTGCTGACCAGTGGCGCAAGGTCATCAAAGAGGTGATGGGGGTCGAGGCCGGTACCATTGGTGGGGGCAAGTGGAATGAAGGCGAAGAGATTACCGTAGCAATGTTGCAAACCCTCCATAAACAGCAAGAGAAGGCGAAAGACTGTGCTAAAGGTTATGGGCTGGTGTTGGTGGATGAGTGTCACCACGTCCCCGCCAACACCTTCACGCAGGTAATGGCCACCATGCACGCCCGATACCGCTACGGACTGACAGCAACCCCAGAGCGTGAGGACGGGCTAGAGGAGCTGCTCTACCGTATTGTGGGGCCAGTGCTGGCAACCGTGGCGCTGAGTGAGATCGAGCAGACCGGCGGTACCGTCCCTGCTGTTGTGAAGGTGATTCATACCGGCTTTGATCCGGGGCCGGTAGATGAGTGGCGGGAGTATCTGCAATCACTGGTAGACAGCGAATCACGCAACCGCCTGATTGCGGCAACTGCTGACAAGGCCGCTGCAACTGTACCAGTGCTGGTGCTGACAGATCGAATAGAACATGCTGAGCAGCTCCACCAGCTGATACAAGGTGAGTCAGTATTAATTCATGGCAAACTACCCGCCAAAGAGAAACGCACTGCACTGGAACAGGCAGGACAGGCTCAAGTCACTGTAGGCACCTATAGCATGTTGGGTGAAGGTCTGGATTATGCCCGATGGGGTGCACTCATGTTGGCCACCCCAGTGAGTGGCCGTACCCGTTTACTTCAGGCTATTGGCCGGATACTTCGCCCCTACGAGGGAAAGAGCAAGGCATACATTGCGGATCTGGTAGACCGCTGCGCCTTTAGTGTGTCGAGCCACCGCAAGCGGCTGGAGATTTATCAAGAGCGGAGCATACCTGTGCTTTAATGGCTCCATGTTCTGGAAAAAGAAACCGCAAGAGGAGCCGTGGCCGGAAGAGCAGCCTATTCCGCTTGATCACCCTTTGGTACCTGAAGAGATCAGAGTTGCGGTTATGGAGTATCTGAGTCTAGGTGATCAACTGCACCGAGTACCAACAGACTCAGGGGTTGAGTGGTGGCTGCTCGATGATGAGGGTGAGTTGATTGATGCATTTTGGGTGTAGCTGTAAAGACTGCATCAACCACCATCTATCACGTCCTCTATCTAACTGTATCAGTACCTCTCCATCTGGCACCGTTCCACCCCTCCGCGCATTCCGCTGGGGGTTTGCTTTTGTTTGATTAGCCCGCTCAAATTTGAGCCGGCCTAAATGCTGTGACTGTATTGGGGTAGGGTTGTCTCAAAGTTGAGAGTGTCTGGATAGAGTTTTACTGAGTTTCAGGAAAACTCCGGTCTATTGGGTCATCATCGTTATGGTCAAAGGGAGTGAAGTGACCGCTGAAGATATGGTTTACCACGGATCTCAGGAAGAGATAGGGGACAATAAAGATTAGTAATAGAATAAAAAGGGCTTCCATGAGCGGCAGTATGCCTTACTTGTTATCTATGGGCGAATACTCAATTATTCAATTGAATGAAATAATTGAGTTTGACCAGGTTTCTGTAATGTTGTGCTGGTGCTGGTGCTGGTGCTGGTGCGGGTGGTTGTCTGGTAATTTTCCGGCGAACGCTCAATTATTCGCTTTAATAATATAATGAAGATTGACCAGGTATTGGTAACTTTGTGATCACTGATTTCTCAGAACCGCAGTACAAATCTGTGACCAAGAAGATGACCACCAATTTCTCCGACCCACGTCACAAATCTGTGACCAAGAAGATGACCACCAATTTCTCCAGCCCACGTCACAAATCTGTGACCAAGAAGATGACCACCAATTTCTCCAGCCCACGTCACAAATCCGTGACCAAGAAGATGACCACCAATTTCTCCAGCCCACGTCACAAATCCGTGACCAAGATAGTGTCCATTGATTTCTCCGGCCTAGTGTCCAACAAGCTATACTACATAGACACTGGATAGTACCTTCTATAAGTTATTGTTTCTTTGTGTCCATAAAGGTTATAAAATAATTGTTTTACTCTATGTAAAGATAGGTCTAAATAAAATACATACATAAATGTCTTGATTTGGTAAAATGTCCATAAACTATTAAGTAATTGCTTGACATTATGTAATTATAGGTCTAAGATATATTTATACAGTCAAACAAGCAGGAGCAGCACCATGCCACAGATCGGATATACCAGAGTCTCATCATATAGTCAGAATACCGACAGACAGCTTACAGGTATCGATCTGGACAAAGTATTCACCGAAAAGGCATCGGCAAAGGATGCAAAGCGCCCACAGCTACTGGAGTGTATAGAGTGGGTCAGAGAGGGTGACGTTCTTCACGTCCACTCTATCGACCGTCTGGCTCGTAATCTTTTTGACCTGCAATCTATCGTTGAGCAGGTCACCTCAAAGGGTGTTGAGATCCGGTTTCACAAAGAGAGCCTGACTTTCACGGGTGAAGAGAACCCTATGCAGGTCTGTATGCTTCAAATGATGGGGGCCTTTGCTGAGTTTGAGCGGTCACTGATCAATGAGCGCCGTAAAGAGGGTATGGCTCAGGCTAAGGCGGCTGGTAAGCAGATCGGACGTAAGGCGAAGCTGAGTGCTGAACAGGTGGAAGAGATCAAGCAGCGGATCTCTCAGGGAGAGGCAAAGTCTACGTTGGCCAAAGAGTATGGCGTATCACGTCAAACGCTTTATACAGCAACCGCCTGATTATAATATTTAATAAAGTCTTTGGTTATGCTAGCCAACAAGTCCAGAACACCAAGAGAGACTCCGCACGCACCCCCCTTCAAAAACACAATAATATCAACATAATACAAGACAAATTCAACAGCCTATTGCCATCAAATCATCTTGTACTGTACACTCACTAGAGAAACTATCTCAACTTATACTCTCTGCCTCTTTAAATATTGCGCAGATTTTCTTGTCTCTGGAGGTAAAACATGCCGCAAAACCATGCTGAGCGTTACCTAAAAATCATTGAGAACGCTCGTCGAAATGAACAGAATCTGAACATCAATAACGCTTCTTGGGAACATGCTCAAATGCTGTTCAAGAACTTGCTTGAGGTTGCCGCCGAAAAAAAAGAAGAGGTTCGCTTAGTTAGTGGTCACTTAAACCCTGATTTTTACGACAAATTGACCAATGAAATGCGTGCCGTATTGGATTCTGGCGTCCCTGTTGAGCTGGTCGTACTGGATAACAGTGATAAATTTAAGAAAGGCGACCTTCTGAGTCTTGTATCAAGTCACCCAAAAGGAAAAGTTATTACAGCACCTGCAGGCTATGATCTTTCAAGCCACCCTCACTTCCTTCTTGTTGGTGATCGTCGATATAGGCTAGAAACTGATCATGCCAGCACAAAAGCTGTTGCAAATTTTGGGCACCCAGAAATGGGAAAGTTTCTTCACGACATATATGATAATTTGCTTATCAAAATCAGTGATTTTTCTGCAAAAATAACTGCCGCATGAGTCAACATCAATCTGCCGCTGAGGCAGCAGATCAGTCTGCTGCTGAGGCAGTAGCTACTGCGGCGGACGCTATTACAGCAACCGCAGAATGTGTAACTACCGCTATCGATATGTCAGCCCTAACGATGCAATTAAATGGCCTTGTAATTATCACAAGCGCCTTATTTGCTTTGGCACAGTACTTTGACAAGGATCATAAGGAAGAAATGTGGGCGCTTGTACATGAGTTACAGGCACTTAACTTCAAAGACGCCTCAACAAATGCAGGTATCCGAACGGTCAAGGGATTGTGGGACACTTTTACAACAAATCCTGTCTTTTGTTCATCTCGGTACAATGTAGTTGCTATATTTTCAATCTTGATTGCATACACATTTATCCACGCAGCATTATTAACTTATAACGGTGCAGGAAAGTGGGTACCAGGAAGCCTACAACTGTTGTCATATTTTGTTATAGCCAATGCATTATGGCTTGCTGTAAGCCTATGGAGAATGGGTGCAGAGCGAAAAGAACGAAGAGCAAGAGCATCTCTTATAAGGGATCAACACAAGGTGGCCCTCATGGCTGCAGGATTGCACAGCAGCCCTGACATTAATATGGAAGAAAAAGCGGGCACGGAACATTAGCAAATCCTCACAACTCTCGTAACACACTAATAATAATATAGATTGCAAGCCCTCATCCAGTCAATGAATATGACTGGGGAAAATAGTTATTGACGGTATAAATGACGGTATTTTAATTGTTGGGCGTGTATTAAATTAATATAAAACAATAGCCTACTTTATGTTTGTTATGGCACCTCCGACCACCATTTATAATATGCAAACACTAGTACTCCGACAACATTGTTTTGACCGTCTCAGAACTCTCGCCCCGAATCCAAGACAAGGCGCAGTCATGCTGGCATAGTCACTCTATGTCAAATGGCTGTAACGCTGTATTGGGCTCGGAGCGAGGTTCCCTTTGGGTAAGTCTGAATGGGGCCATCTGCTTCGTTATCCTCTCTTGAATTAACTACGGTTATCCTTAGATGACCTTGAATGCCCAATGGCATTCATAGTGTCAGTCCTGCGTTCGTCCGCCTTGCAGCTCACCCCATTCAGCCTTACTGAGACGGTCAAAACAATGTTGTCGGAGTACTAGGATCTTGTCCGAGAATAGAGAATCTACCGCGGAAAAACTATCTATCTCAAATTAATTTTATACGCCCGATCACTACAACCATTTGCAGGAGTGGAGAGAGAGGCTATAATCTTGTGCCATGAGTGCATCCGGACATGACCCACAACTTCAGCTACTGAAGATTATTACCTTCATACTCAGCCTCTCTCCACTGTACGAGATGGCTTGGTTCGCGCTGACCGGACACTATGGAGACTACCCATCATGGGAGATTATTGGTATTACCGGTGAAGCTTCACTGATCTTTCTACTGATCACCCTCTCGGTCACCCCCTTGAGACGAATCTTTGGCTGGAACATTCTGCTAAAGTTGCGTCGTACCTTTGGCCTGTTTGCATTCTTCTATGCCTCTCTCCACTTTTTGATCTATATTTGGCGAGAAGATGTCTTTGTGCTGACCGAGTTTGCAATGGATGTCGTCAAGCTTCCCTATGTTACCGTCGGCTTTATTGCCTGGCTGTTGATGCTGCCTATCGCGCTCACGGCCAGTGATAACCGAATGCGCGCCCTCGGTCGCAACTGGAAGAGAATCCACTCTATGGTTTATGCGGTTACCTTCCTGACCATTATCCACTACTTCCTGGTTCGCACCTGGAACCCAACCGATGTTCTGGGTTATGCGGCATTCCTGACTATTCTGTTAGGCTACCGCTTCTACTACGCCAGAACCCAAAAAGAGTGGAGCTTCTAAGCCTGCCCGAAAACAGCTAATACAGCTATTTATCAAAACAAAAACACTCGTTAATCAGCGGGTTATTGTTTGAAAAATCGAACCCTAGGGCAACCACCCAGGTGGCATGGCATTACCCATAGCTTCACAAGATACCCCCCCCTGACAACTCAAAGTTCCCTAAGGGATTCCTTAAGCCTCTCCATACGGTTCCCATCTGTTAATTTTTTATTGACAATCATTATCATTTTCATGTAGATTTAACCCTCTTCAGAGTTACCTTTTTATACCGTTTATTTCAAGGAGAGTCATTTAGATGTACAAACCAACCCAACAAGGAAGTCGAATCAAACGCTGGTTGATCCCTGCACTGACAGCAGCACTGCTGCCTATTACAGAGACGGCTACTGCTCAGGAAGAGCTGGTTGTCTACTCATCACGGAAAGAGCAGCTGATCAAACCTCTGTTTGATGCTTTTGAAAAAGAGAGCGGAATCCATGTGACCTATCAGACCGGAAAAGAGGGACCGCTCATTGAACGTCTAAAGCAGGAAGGAAAACAGACTCCCGCCGATATGTTGATGCTGGTTGATGCCGGCAATCTCTGGTATGCCAGCACTCAGGATATCTTGGCCCAGACCTCAAACAGCACACTCAATCAGCAAATCCCTGCTCAGTACCGTGATCCAAAAGGCCAGTGGTTTGGACTCTCCGTTCGTGCTCGTACCATTGTCTACAGTACCGAACGTGTAAAACCTGCGGAACTCACCACATACGCAGCACTGGCAGAGCCACAATGGAAAGGGCGACTCTGCCTGCGTACTTCTAAAAAGATCTATAACAAATCACTGGTTGCCTCGATGATCCACCACCATGGAGAGGCCGGTGCAGAGAAGATTGTCAAAGGATGGGTCAATAACCTTGCGGTCAAGCCATTTGCCAAGGATTCTCACCTCATCAAGGCCATTGATTCCGGTGCTTGTGACGTGGGTATTGTCAACACCTACTATTTCGGACGTGCCGAGAGCAAAAACCCACAGATTCCTGCCGCTTTGTACTGGCCTGATCAACAAGGCAATGGCGTTCATGTCAATATCTCAGGTGCTGGCATTACCAAAAATGCACCACATCCTGCAAAGGCTGAGAAGCTGTTAGAGTGGCTTGCCGGTCCAACCGCTCAAGGCATTCTCAGTGGAATGAACAAGGAATATCCTGTTCGCAAAGACATTCCATGGGATCAGCAGGTTGCCTCCTGGGGTACCTTCAAGGCTGATGCCATGAATCTCGCTGAAGCCGGTAAACGTCAAGCAGATGCTGTCAGATTAATGCAGCGCGCACGATACAAGTAACCCGCCGGTTTACCGACTCCAAGCTATCCACCCATCGCACTTGTGCGATGGGTGGATAGCTTTTTCACGTTATAGAAATTCCATTAAAAACAGATGACCCGCTCGATCTCTCCACTCCAAATCACGACCTACTTATTGGCTCTGGTGGTTGCCCTCCCATTTTTGGTAATTCTGATCTCTTGGGGGGATATCAACTCTGAGATCTGGGAGCACCTGCTCGATTATCTGTTTCTGGACCTGCTTACCAATACTCTCTGGCTGATTCTGGGGGTTGGGGGTGGCGTTCTGGTGTTAGGTACCACTCTTGCCTGGCTTACCACGCTGTGTGATTTTCCGGGGCGCTCAATTTTTGATTGGGCATTGATGCTCCCCTTTGCGATCCCCGCCTATGTATTGGCCTTTGTAATGCTCGATCTGTTTAGTTACGGGGGAACATTCCACCAACTGATCGACACCTTCTTTGGCGGCATGATCACCCCCCCCGACATTCAATCCACCGGTGGAGTCATTACGGTATTCGTATTGGTCTTCTACCCCTATGTCTACATGCTGGCACGTACCGCTTTTCTCTCTCAAGGCAACAGTCTGCTGGAAGCTGGACAGAGCCTCGGACTTACACCAACACAAGCCTTTCTACGTATTGCATTACCTATGGCCCGCCCTGCAATTGCTGCAGGTGTCGCACTCGCGCTGATGGAGACTCTGGCCGACTTCGGCGCCGTCTCCATTTTCAATTATGACACCTTCACCCTGGCTATCTACACCTCATGGGATGACTTCAGAAGCCTCTCTACCGCAGCCCAGCTCTCCTCACTTCTGCTGCTATTTGCATTGATGGCACTGTTTGGGGAACAGGCGATGCGTGGCAGATCCAAATATCACCAAACCACCGGTCGTACCCCCTACCGACACCAACTTAAAGGCTGGAAAGGCTGGAGTGCTACCACTCTGGTCATAACAGTACTCTTTTTCTCCTTTATCACCCCGGTTGCTCAATTACTCATCTGGGGCATTGAGGTACTGGATCAAGAGCTGAACAGCCGTTACTTTGAAATGCTCTATCACACTTTGATCCTTGGGGCCGGCGCTGCGCTGCTGGCCGTTCTGGGTGCCTTTGCCCTGGCAATGACACGACGCCAAAGATCAGACTGGAAGATTGAGTGGATTGGACGGCTGATCACTCTCGGTTATGCGCTTCCGGGTTCAGTATTGGCGGTTGGCATCATGATTCTGTTCGCAAACTTTGGACACGCTTGGAACACGATCTCTGAATGGTTTGGTGGTAGCGCCAGCTCGATCATGATGCAGAGCGTACCTGCACTGCTCTTTGCCTATCTGGTGCGCTTTCTGACCGTAGCGCACGGTCCTGTTGAGAGTTCTCTGGAGCGCATCAAGCCCTCTATGGAGGAGGCGGCACGCTCTCTGGGAGAATCTAACAGTGGTGTTATGCGCCGAATCTATCTTCCCATTTTAACGCCCGGCATTTTTATGGCACTACTGATGGTGATGATTGATGTCATGAAAGAGCTCCCTGCCACCTATCTCTTACGCCCCTACGGCTGGGACACCTTTGCTGTAAGAACCTATGAGATGGCCTCAGAGGGGATGTGGGAGCATGCTGCCCTCCCCGCCCTCTCGCTGGTTATAGTTGGGTTGCTTCCAGTGATCGTGCTGGTACGGAAATCAAGATAAGGAGACCCCATAATGACCATGAACGAAAATACCCCCCACCTATCTCTAAACCAGATCCAGTGTCGATACGGAGACAACATTGTAGTTCACAATCTCTCTCTGGAAATTGAGCGAGGTGAACTGATCTGCCTGCTGGGTTATAGTGGTTGTGGCAAGACCACTGTACTACGAGCCATTGCCGGCTTTGAACCACTTCACAATGGCTCCATCATTCTCAATAACGATCTGCTCTCATCTAAACATCAACAGATCCCTGCAGAGCAACGTAATTTTGGTATGGTGTTTCAGGATTACGCCCTCTTCCCCCACCTCAACATTGAGGAAAATGTCACTTTCTCCATGTCCGGAAAGAGTCGGGCCGCACGCCACCAAAAATCAGATGAATTGCTGGAGCTGGTAGGGCTGAAAGGGTTAGGGGAACGCCACCCTCACGAACTGTCTGGTGGACAACAGCAGCGTGTTGCACTGGCCCGTGCATTGGCACAGGATCCGAAGCTTATTCTGATGGATGAACCATTCTCTAATCTGGATGTGGAGCTTCGAGAGCGCCTCGCGAATGAGGTGAGAGACATTCTGAAGGCACGCGGTGTCACCGCTATTATGGTCACCCACGACCAGCATGAGGCCTTTGCTATCGCAGACCGCATTGCTGTAATGCATAACGGTACTATTCAGCAGTGGGACAGCGCCTACAACCTCTACCACAAGCCCGCCAACCGTTTCGTGGCAGAATTTATCGGGCAAGGTGCGCTCTTGAAAGGCACCATTCAGGGCGATGGGCTCCTGCAAACTGAGCTTGGTGAACTCCATGGCGAGAGGGGTGATCTACTGAGTGATGGCTGCCAGGTGGAGATGTTGGTACGACCTGACGATATTAGCTTCACACCACAAGGACGACATGAGGCGATTATTACCCGTAGTAACTTTCTGGGGGCTGAATCACTCTACACCCTCCAACTCCCTTCAGGGGAGGAGGTCCTGGGACTGCTTCCCAGCCATATACAACATACAACCGGAGAAACCATCCGTTTCAATATTGAAATGGATAATATGATTGTATTTGAGTGTAATCTCGACCGCTCAGAGAACCTGGGCATACCTCATGAACATTAAGGTAAGGTGAGTTTGTGCTTTGTCGCGTTAATTACGCTCGCTGCTCGTCGCGTTAATTACGCTCGCTGCTCGTCGCGTTGATGCAGCACTGAAACAATCTCATTTTCTGGAATCGGATTCATCAGTAGATAGCCCAAACCTGAGTCGCACCCCTTCTGTTTGAGAAAATCGAGCTGCTGCTGTGTCTCAACCCCCTCCGCAATAGTGGTATAGCCCAAGGCTTGAATCAGACTCAACGCGGCACCCAACACCTCATCAGCCTTCTGCTCACCGATCTCTTTCACCAGACGGCGATCCAACTTAACACCCGTCAGAGGGAAGCGCTGCAACCAGGCGATGGAAGAGCGACCAGAACCAAAGTTATCCAGGGTTATACGCAACCCCAGCTGTTGAAGTTTTTCCAACTGACCCAGTGCCCGTTCGGGGTGCTTCATCAATAACTCCTCTTTGATATCAAGCTCGATCATGCTCAACATCTCTATCGGCATCCCTTGGTCCTTAACCACCGTAGTGATCTGCTCAACCAGATCTTGCTGGTTGAAACGTTGCTCAGAGAGGTTGATGGTAATGGGCAGGGTATACCCACACTGCTCATTCCAGGAGATCAACTGCTGACAGACCCGTTTCAAAATCCAATGCTCTGCCATTTCACCCAGACGTCCATCCATCAATAATTCGATAAATTCATTCGCTTCTATAATCCCCCGCTGTGGGTGATTCCAGCGCAGCAGGGCATCCACACCAACCATATACTGGTTACCGAGCAACAACTTGGGTTGAAATAACAGCTGCAACTGCTCATCACTGATCGCCACCCGCAGCTCTGCAGCCATCTGTTCACGCTCAGTTGCGTAATCTTCAAAATCTTTGGAGAATGGAATATGACAGTTACGCCCTTTCGCCTTGGCCTCATACATTGCCATATCGGCATGCTTCACCAACTCTTCGCCATTGTCTGCATCTTCAGGAAAACGGGCGCTACCCACACTGGCTCCGATCTGTACCGTATGCTCATCAATCTGAAAAGTCTGACAGAGCACATGGACCATTTTGTCAGCCACCAGCGAAACATTTTGTTGGTTAACCGACCCACCCAACAGCAACACGAACTCATCTCCACCAATACGCGAGAGTA
>Ga0233434_1004061_pt1 | contig 11442 bp, 8 predicted proteins | sample SI_122_August201_4_FD_182738 | JGI IMG/M metagenome (GOLD analysis project Ga0233434, IMG submission 182738) | Seawater microbial communities from Saanich Inlet, British Columbia, Canada - SI_122_August2016_120_MG | ecosystem: Environmental > Aquatic > Marine > Inlet | place: Canada: British... | reverse complement strand
CTTAAATGTATTGAAAACGTATAAGGACTTATACCCAAATACAATACTTGGCTTATCTGACCATACTAAAGGCCATACTACTGTGTTAGGTGCGGTAGCACTTGGGGCTCGAGTTGTAGAGAAACATTTTACTGATAATACGAATAAAAATGGACCAGATCATGCGTTTTCAATGGACTCAAAATCATGGAGGATGATGGTGGATTGCACCAGGGAACTGGAATATGCATTAGGGGGTAATATAAAGAAAGTTGAGGATAATGAAAAAGAGACTGTCGTTCTGCAAAGGCGATCTATACGTTTAAGTAAAGATTTATCTAAAGGTGATGTAATAACATCTGACGTAGTTGAGTTTTTACGACCGTGTCCAGATGGAGCATTGCCGCCATATTATTTTGACAAAGTTTCTGGAAGAGTACTAAACAATTCTGTTAAAAAAGGAGAGTGTCTATATTGGACAGATCTGGGGTAGCTATCGTAATTCCTGCCTATAATGAGTCCGATACGATAGGAGGAGTGATTCAATCTGTAGCAGATTATGGAGCAGTTATTGTTGTTGATGATGGATCTGTCGATAATACTTTTAATGAGTCAAAAAAGTGTGGCGCTGTAGTTGTTCGACACAGTAATAACCTAGGATATGATAAGGCTTTAAATTCAGGTTTTAGAGAGGCAAAAAGACTAAATTTTTCATTTGTGATTACTTTTGATGCTGATGGGCAACATGTTTCAGATGTGCTTGATAAATATATTGATTTGCTATTATATAAGAAAGTTGATTTGGTTACAGGAAGGCGTAAAAAGACTGCTCGTTTATCTGAATGGATATTTATGTTGTATACAAGTTATAAGTTTGGATGGCACGATCCATTATGTGGAATGAAGGGCTACAATATGAAAATTTACAGCGAGAAAGGTGAGTTTGATTCTATATCGTCTATAGGAACAGAATTATCGGTTTATGGTCTTAGTAATGGGTATAGTCATGCAGAGGTGGAAATTCCTATTCTAGACAGAATTGATAAACCAAGATTCCATTCTGCATTTAGATCTAATATATTAATATTAAGAGCTATGTTCAGAGTGATAAAAAAATATTAATTATTATAGGGTTTTATAATGAGAGAAGATAATTTGTTAATTTTAAAAAAAATATTTTTAGTTGTTTTAGATTTAAATGATGAGGGCGATATAGAGCAAATTAGAAAAATTGATACCCATAGTTGGGACTCTCTTGCAACAGTTTCTTTTCAAGCAGCAATTCAAAGTGAAATTGGAATTGAGCTAGATATACAGGAATTATTTGAGGTGACATCATTCAAAATGCTGGATTTATTGCTATCTTCTAAAGGATATTAGATGAAGTTGTTATTTTCTGTTGATGTAACTATGCAAGATTTGATGGATTTTGCAAGACTATCAGGCGACTGGAATCCACTGCATACTGATCAAAACTATGCAGAAGGCACTACTTATGGTGGCAATATTTTGCATGGTGCATATTCCTCGTCTCTTGTTTCTAGAGTTGCTGGAATGCATATGCCTGGAAAGTATTGCCTACTTCATAAAATAAATTTGCGTTTTATCTCTCCTATTAGTGTTCCTGCAACCTTAAGTGTTCAGGCTGAAGAAAAATCTCAGGGTTGGGTCAATGTGGAAATTTTAGATAAAAATTCCGGGGTTTTATATGTGCAGGCTTCATATGGATACAGTTTACACCGAGAAAAAATTAAATATAAATCTAAGATTAAGCTTGAAACTAGTAAACCACTTAAAGAGAAAATATTGGTAATAGGGGCAAATGGTGGGTTAGGTTCGGCTTTAATGTCAGAGCTTGGTGGTCAAGCTATTGGAACCTCTAGAGATGCGAGTGATGATTATTTATTTGTAGAAAATGTTGAGCATATTGATAAGTATATAGACAATATAAAAATAAAATCTATTGTGAATTGTGTATGGCCAATGCCAGATAATGAACCAATGATATCAAGCAATTACCCTGAGATTCGTGTAGAGAGGTATATATCGGAACCCTTAAGACAAATGCTAGCACTGGCAAGACTTTTAGATAAAAAAGGTAAAAAAAATGCATCGTTAGTATTGGTAGGTTCAACATTTTCGGACCCTGGTAGCCATAATTACCGTATGCCTTTTTACACTTTGGGAAAAGCGTTAATTCCAACATTAGTAAAAATACTGGCAGTTGAATTGGGAAAAAATAGTAATAGAAGTATAGGTGTTGTATTTGATGTTATAGATGATGGCATGAATAGTAGTTTGACCGAGTTTTCGAGAATAAGACATGCTGACAGGTGCCCAAGTGGAACTCTTCCAAGTGCAGTTGACGCAGCTAAACAGATCATTTGGTTGATAAACAATCAAAGTCATTTGCTTTCTGGTGCAGTTATTAACTTATCTGGAGGTAGTTTGCCTTGAATTTTCTTGAGGCTGTTGAATTAAATAAAAATAATTCCTCAGGTGAGTGTATTAGTTGTAGTTTTTTTATGTCTGGGCTGTCTTCCCCGTTGGAACTATATATAAAAGGGTATTTTTCAATTAGAGGAATTAACGCAACGCTACATACTATTCCATTTAATTCCTTGCACCAGCATGTTATTTCTTTAAATAAGTCCGAAGCAAATAATATCTTTTTAATTTTTCCATGGGACTTGTTGCCAGAAATAAATTGGAGGTCAGGTTTTGCCACTTTTAAACGTAGAAATATTAACGATTTAAATATTCAGTTAGTTAATAGTTTAGAGAAGTTTAATAATCCTGTTTTATTCTATATTCCGGCTTTATTCCCACCTATTTTTCATAAATATTCTGACAATGTTAAACTATCAGAGATGTTAAGGAGTACCATGCTTAACTTGGATTCAAAAATTATAGAATCTAAATTTTTTTCATTAAGCAGTTATTTGAATATTGGTTGTCCAGTTGGCAATAGTGGGTTATCTGCAGTGTCTGAAATGATAGTAGACGGCTTTATAGCGCAATATTTTTTTAAAGAGAAGAAAGTTTTGGTGACTGATTTTGATGGAGTGTTATGGAACGGTATTATCGGTGATGATGGTATTGATGGTATTTATTATGATCAAAGTATTAAAGGCTATATTCATTATATTTATCAAACCTACATGTTGAATTTGAAGGATAGAGGTATTTTAATTTGTGGTGTTTCTAGAAATAGCGACAATATTGCTAAAATACCATTTGAGCAAGGTGATATGGTTCTGTCTGCCGATGATTTTGTTAGTATACTGGCAAGCTACAATTCAAAATCAGAACAATTAAAACTATTATCTGAAAACCTCAATCTTAACCTGGACTCATTTGTTTTTGTTGATGATAGTATGTTTGAAATAAAAGAGGTTTCATCAAAACTTAAACAAGTCGAGTGTTTAAAATTTCCTAGTAGTTCTGATGATTTTTTAGAGTTTATTGCTCATTTGTCAAGTTTTTTTGATCAGAAAAACTTGACAAATGAGGATGAAAAAAGAACAGATCTCTATAAAAAAATGACCAGTAATTTAGTGCCTAGAAGTACCACAGAGTCAAATTTGCATGACTTTTTATTAAGTATGGAGATGAAGTTAATTATTAAAGATAGAACTAATTTTAATTATGATAGAGCGCTCCAATTAATCAATAAAACAAATCAGTTTAATATGAATGGCGTTAGGCAAACAAATGATAGCATAAGGTCAATAATTATATCTGGTGGTAGTATATATACTGCCTCATTGTATGATGTGTCTGGAGGACATGGTGAAATATTGGCATGCTTAGTTGATCATAATGGTGTTGTAAAATCATTTGTAATGTCGTGTAGAGTATTTCAGCGAAAATTAGAGTATATATTTGTTGGTTGGTTGTATAAACATATGAATATTAATGGTTTTGATTACCAGTTAACAGATAGAAATAATATTTTTAAAAACTTTATTTTTGAGGATATTTTTGTTATTGATAACTCTATTATTTTCAATAGTAAATCAGTTGAAACAATGATTAAAAAGTACGAAAATTTGATCGATCTATCATTTGAATCTTAGTATTGCAATGATGAATATTAAAAATGATATATCTAAAATACTAATGGAGTTAGGTGCCAGGAAGGGAGATACATTATATCTTACAATTGATATGTCAAAAGTTCCACTGCCAGAAATCAAAGTTGAATTAAATACTAAATCTTACAAAGACAGGCAAGACAGATGGTGTCAATATGTTTATGAGCAAATATTATCCATAATAGGGCATGATGGTACTTTAATATTACATTCATTTTCTTATGGCTATATTCATGGAAAGGAGTTTGACGTCGATAAAACCGATTCAGAAGTGGGCCCCTTTACTAACTATGTTCGTCTACTTCCTGAAGCTACGCGTTCCTTGCATCCAGTGTTTTCCCTTACCGGTATAGGAAAAAATGCAAAAAAAATACTATTAAATTGCGGAAAATCTGGCTTTGGACCGCTGAGTCCATTTTATCGATTATCTAAGTTTGATGCAATATTTGTAGGTCTCGGGACGACCATTGGTGAGTCAATGACATACATTCATCATTTGGAGCAAATGTACGGCGTATCATACAGGTTTAATCAATGTTTTAGCCATACTGTTACTTGTAAAGGGCACCGCATTGTTGGTCCATGGCTAGTCAATCTTAGGTATTTAGGTGTTAAAATAGAGCCAGATTTAAAAAAGGCCGAGGTTGAGATAATAAAATCTGGAGTTGCAAATGTGATTAAAGGCAATAGTGTGCATCAGTCAGTAAGGGTATCTAGTGTAGATGGAATTATTAACAATATGTTGTCAAAGAATCCTGCGGCATTAATTAATCCATCAATTCTAACAAAAATTGACAATAGTGCAATCACTCATATAAAGTGCTAGTTTCGTTAAATCCGAAGATTAATATTGGCATTTTTAATATGCGTATATTAAAAAATTATTACGCAATAATTATTTGTACTCAAGCTAGCTTAAAAAGATGAAGATAGCACTAGGAACAGTTCAGTTTGGATTGAAGTATGGTATTTCAAATATACATGGAAAAGTAGAGCAAAGTAGTGTTGATAAGATACTGGAATATGCTTGTATAAATGGTATAAATACTATTGATACGGCTATGGAGTATGGGGGATCAGAGAGAGCCATTGGCGGTTTTTCTGGTAATGACTGTAATTGGAATATTGTGACTAAAACACCAACTTTTGGTCAGAAAAATATAGAAAATAAACATATTGAACAATTAAGACAAAGTTTTGATAACTCTTTGTTAAATCTGAATAAAAAGCGTGTATACGGATTATTAATTCATTCATGTAGTGACTTATTTAAGCATAATGGCGAGCTCTTGTTTAGAAAGATGGAGGAGTTAAAAACTTTAGGATTTGTTGATAAAATAGGTGTCTCTGCTTATAGCAAGCAAGAAATTGATCAAATTCTAGATAACTTTGAAATTGATTTAATACAAGTTCCAGTAAGTATTTTGGATCAAAGACTTATAAATGATGGAAGTTTATCAAAACTAAAAAATTATGGAGTTGAAATACATATTAGAAGTGTTTTTCTTCAAGGCTTATTGTTAATGGAAGGAAAGAGAATTCCACCTTATTTTTTACCTATTAAAAAAAATTTAGATATACTTGGCAATATAGCAAAAACATTACATTTAACTAGATTAGAGTTGACTTTGGGTTATGTCATGGGGATTGGAAATGTTGACAAAATTGTATTAGGAGTTAATAGTCTAAGTCAATTAAAAGAAATTGTTAATGTTCAACCATTACAAAATAATCTAGATATTTTTAAGGATGTTTCAATTGATAACCCAATTTATACCAATCCTTCGTTATGGAAAGTATAAAAAGTTACAATTTTGATAAATATGAAAATGTTTTTTGTGATAGTTTGCAAGCTTTAGAGTGGGCGTACAATAACGGACTATCAAAGTCGGCGGTTATAAAATCAAGTGCTCCAGCAATGTTATTAAGCAATAAAAATATTTTCAATCTTGAAAACAGATGGAGCACTGATGAGCTAATCAAGTTTCAAGGTACAATACAAAAGCTTACTAAAGATATATTTGATTTGGTGTTGTCTATAAATAACACTGAACGAGAGTTGGCACTTACCGTGGCATTATTCGTATATAGATTTCAAAAGAATATATATAAGGCTGCTTGTTTGTGTGAAGATGATTTTACAGACAATACACTATTTATTTATGTGGATGGAGAGACTGGTCCGGCTGGCAACATAATGAATTATCCATGGGATGAATTACTTATATCTAATGCATTATTTTCAAAGGTTAATTACACATTAACCAATGATAAATGGAAGGTTAATGACATAAGAAAAACTTCTTATTGGAAGCGCTTAAATGTGGCTGGATATGAAACTATTGCATATAGATTAGCAACAAAATTAACAAATAAACTCCCTGGGTTTATTTTCAATAAAGAAGTTTTGATGCCAAATGAGAATGAATTAAATATAGAAATAGCTTCTTCTTTGTTAATGCGTGGAGTAAAAATTACAAGAATTGAGCCGCATAAAAACTCTTCAAGTTTAGAAAGTAAAGCATTGAACATGGATAAAGAGTTAATTTACAGTACTATTTTACCGGTTATACGTGAAAGGGTGGAACGATGGGTTGACCCATCTGCTGTCAACATTACGATGTCACTATTTAAGCCCTCTTTAGAGAAGCATATTTATCAATTCAACTCACTTGTAAATGGGTGGAGTAAAACTATAAATAGCAGTAGTAAGGTAAAAAAAGCTGTCTTAGTGAACTCTCCAGGTAATATTAAATGTCACGCATTGTCTTATGTTTGTAGGAGAAGTGGTATACCTGTTATGGCAAGCCAACATGGAGTAACAATAGAAATAAGCAAGGCACATAGTATGCTGCATGTTGCTCTAGATAATAGCATTGCAGATGTCATTTTTTCTTATAATAAGAAAATTACAGATATTGAGAAAAGTTCATATTTTGACAATGCAAAACACCACGTTGTAGGAATGCCTATGCGCCTTATTAGGATGAATAGTTCTTACATTTTTTCTAAATCTAAATTACCAATTGTATATATATCTTTGAATTTATATCGTAGAGGGTTATCTGTTTCATCAAATACTGACTATAGGAATGCAAAATTTGAACGAAAAATTATTAATAAAGTTTTAAATGTGTTGCCACATATAGTATGTTATAAAACATATCCGGAGGACAATCGTAGATATGCTGATATAGATCCAATATTAAATGATGTAAAAGCTGCTAGCAATATAGAGCTTTTTTCAGAAAAAATAGATATGCGATACTTACTGTCTAAATATAGAGTTTTGGTAACTACCTGTGCGACTAGTACACTTGGTTGGGTAGTTATGTCTGGAAAGCCAGTTGTATTTATTAATCAAAAAAATAAAAGTCCGTTGACAGATGATGCGCATAAAATTCTATCAAAAGGATTATTTTTATTTGATGATAATGATAGAGACTTCCATAATAAATTAAAGATTTTTCTTTCACAGTCAATTGAAGAGATTGATAAATTGTGGAAGAAAAAAAGAAGCTCTCGTGAATGCATGATTAAAGATTATTTCTCTGCATATAGAAGTGGTGCTGGCAAACGGGCATCTAAAATAATCATCAAAGATTTTTTAATATAAAAATGCGAATAATTGCAATAATTCAAGCTAGAATGGGATCAACTAGATTACCAGGCAAAGTCCTTAAGCCAATTGTGGGTAAGTATGCAATTGAACTTTTATTAGCTAGATTGTCAAAATCCAAAGAGTTAGATGAAATTATTGTTGCCACCTCTAAATTATCTAAGGACGATAAGTTACAAAATTTGGTTAATTCTTTAGGATTTGATTGTACTAGAGGTAGTGAGGAAGATGTATTAAACAGATATTATCAATCAGCTAAAACCAACAATGCAGATATTATTGTACGCATAACCGGGGATTGTCCACTAATAGATGCTAATTTAGTTGATGAGGCTATTCAAGAATATATAAAAGCAAATGTTGACTATTTATCAAATAACGACCCCGCAACATTTCCAGATGGATTAGACATTGAAGTAATGTCATTTAATTCACTTGAAAAAGCTAATAATGAAGCTGACTCAAAATTTGATAGAGAACATGTCACGCCATATATTCGTAATTCTGATAAATTCACAAAAAAAACAATTACTTGTTTTGAGAATTTATCCAGTAAGAGGTGGACTTTAGATGAGGTAGAGGATTTGACTGTTATAACTAATGTATTTGAATATTTTTCGCCTGATATATTTTTTGATTGGCGGCAAGTATTGGAATTAGAAGAATCAAGGCCAGAGTTTTTTCAAGCCAATAAAAAAATTAAAAACAATGAAGGCGCGATTATGGGAAAAGGGCAGAAACTCTATAAAAGGGCAAAAAAGGTAATTCCTGGCGGCACCATGTTATTATCTAAACGTCCAGAAATGTTTTTACCAGAAAAATGGCCTGCTTATTTCAAAAAGTCTAAAGGTTGTAAAGTTTGGGATTTAGATGGTAAAGAATATATTGATATGTCAATTATGGGCATTGGTACTAATACTCTGGGTTATGGACACCCGGAAGTGGATGAGGCTGTTATCAGAACCGTAAAAAATGGCAACATGTCAACTCTCAATTGCCCTGAAGAAGTATATTTGGCAGAAAAATTAATTGAACTACATCCATGGGCAGATATGGTGCGTTTTGCCAGATCAGGAGGTGAAATAAATTCGATAGCAGTTCGTATTGCAAGGGCATACACTGGCAGGGATAAAATTGCCATTTGTGGCTATCATGGTTGGCATGACTGGTATTTGTCTACTAATTTAAACAGTGACAAAAGTCTTGATGGCCATTTGTTACCAGGATTGCAGCCAAATGGCGTACCTAGGGCGTTAACTGGCACAACTCTACCTTTTGATTACAATAATATTGAACAATTAGAACAGTTAATAAAAGACAATAATGGAGAAATTGCTGCTATTAAAATGGAAGTTTCTAGAAATGAGGGACCAAAAGATAATTATTTACAAAAAGTCAGAGAGCTTGCTTCAGAAAACAATATTGTTTTGATTTTTGATGAGTGCACTTCTGGATTTAGAGAAACATTTGGTGGCATACATAAGAAATACAAGGTTAATCCTGATATTGCTATTTTTGCAAAAGCATTGGGCAATGGTTATGCTATTTCTTCCTGTATTGGCAGACAAAAAATCATGCAAGCAGCACAAAAAACCTTTATAAGTTCTACATTCTGGACTGAAAGAATTGGCCCAACAGCAGCACTAAAAACACTTGAGGTTATGAAAAGAGAGAGGTCATGGGAGAGAATTACTAAAACTGGTAAAAATATCTCTAGTCGTTGGCAGAAATTGGCAGATAAGTACGAATTAAGTATTGACACCTGGGGTTTACATGCATTAGCCGGATATACTTTCAAATCTCCTGATAGGTTGGCTTATAAAACGTTGATTACACAAGAGATGTTAAAAAATGGCTACCTTGCATCTAATAGTGTCTATGTTTGTATTGATCATGCGCAAGAGGTAGTTAATGGGTATTTTGAAATTCTTGATCCAATATTTGGTGCGATTAAAGAATGTGAAGATGGTGCTAAAGATATTGAGAGCCTATTAGATACCTCTGTATGCCATGATGGCTTTAAACGTTTAAATTAATGGTATGTTTTTACAGTACTGTTATATATTAATTAACTTCACAATTATAAGGATTACTTAAGTAACAGGATGAAAATTTTGAAAAAATATCGAATTATTAGTTGGGTGGATCGCGTACGTAACTTAGGGCTTTCATATCGTGTTATTATTATTCTCTCCCTACTATCTTTAGTAGCAACAATAACTGAAATTATTAGTATAGGGATATTTTTACCAATATTTCAATTTATTCGTCTTGATGGTGACATAACTGCTTTAGTTTCAGACTCTACTTTATGGAAGTATTTAATCAATGTATTTGATTTTTTTAAAATTAAACCGCTATTCATATCTTTACTTTTAATATCATTTAGTTTTTTTATAGCGAGGCAGTTTCTTTTATATGTTAGGTTGGTTTATGGTTCTGCAGTTAGACAGCGCATTATGCAAGCATTAAGACATAGAATATTTAAGGGATATATAGAAGCTGACACCACATACCATGATAATACACCGGTAGGGAGTTTAGTAAACGTAGTTACGACAGAAGTTAATAAGGCTATATTTGGCATGATGGCACCATTAGAGCTGATTGTATATTTTATTATGCTTATTGGTTACCTTGCAATACTTGCATTGCTTTCTTGGCAAATGACATTATTATCAGCAATTGTTTTATTATTATCAAGCAGAATACCACATATATGGATTAAAAAAAGTGCAAATACTGGCCGTAGTATTGTCAGTGCAAACACATTAGTATCGGAGTTTTTAGTGGGCCGGTTTCGTTCGCCTCGTCTGGTACGCCTAGCAGGTACTGAAGTAGCAGAAAAAAATGAGTTCCATCAGTTGACACAATTGCAGCGAAAACACTCTGTTTTTGCTTCAATATTACAAGCGAAATCAGATGTTGTGATGGAACCTATTGTAATTGGCTTAAGTTTGATATTTTTATATTTTTCTTATACTGTACTAAAGTTACAAATAGAAATTATTGGGCTTTACCTGTTGATTGTTTTAAGAATGTTGCCAATAGTAAAGGGGATTATATCGCAACAGCAGAAAATGCAAAATCTATTGGGCCCTATAGAGGTTATAGAAGAGCGTTTAAGCTCAATGAAAGATTCCGTTGAAAAAGATTTAGGTGTTAAGTCTATCAGACAGTTGAATAAGTCGTTTCTATTAGATAATGTGAGTTATCGTTATCCATCTAGTGATTATGATGCATTAAAAGAAGTTACAATCAACATTAGTGTAAATAAAATAACAGCAATAGTTGGGCCCTCAGGAAGCGGAAAGTCAACATTAATTGATTTGTTGCCTCGTTTAAGAATGCCCAATAAAGGTTCTATTAAAATTGATGATATAGATATAGGGAAATATACATTAAAAAGTCTTAGAAAGTCAATATCTTATGCCCCTCAATCACCACAAATCTTTGATGGTACAGTAAAAAATCATATCCTCTATGGTAAGATTAATGCAACAGAGGAGGAGGTACAGGAGGCGATTCGTTTAGCTGGAGCGGAAGATTTTATAAATAAATTACCACTAGGCCTCGATACTATTTTAGGTGAAGATGCGATTAAACTTTCTGGCGGTCAGAGACAGCGGCTTGACCTTGCCAGGGCATTAGTAAGAAAGGCATCAATTCTTATTTTAGATGAGCCAACTAGTAATTTAGATATAGAATCGGAGCAGTTGTTTAATCAGGTGCTTTATAGAATACGCA
>Ga0233434_1004049_pt1 | contig 11461 bp, 9 predicted proteins | sample SI_122_August201_4_FD_182738 | JGI IMG/M metagenome (GOLD analysis project Ga0233434, IMG submission 182738) | Seawater microbial communities from Saanich Inlet, British Columbia, Canada - SI_122_August2016_120_MG | ecosystem: Environmental > Aquatic > Marine > Inlet | place: Canada: British... | reverse complement strand
TTCGCCAGAAGTCGCTGAATATCTGGAGGCACCGGGACTGGGCATCAGCGGCAGAATCGACAAGACGTCTTGGTGTGTCGGGTCGAGACAGTGGTTGATCCAGAACGGCGTGCCCCTGGAGCGGATAGTGGCCGGCACGGGCTCGGAACAGTTGCATGCAGATGACCAGGACCCAACAGGTGCCACCGTCCACATCGCGGCCAATAGCATCCATCTCGGCATGTACAGATTGGGTCATGCCTATCGCGGCGGCCTGAGTCAGCTCATGGCACAGCTGCGCCGGCGCTATCAGTTGATGTTGTTGTCGGGCGACAACGATCGTGAACGCCAGCGCCTGTTGCCACTGATGGGTGACTCTACGCAGATGCACTTCTCCCAGTCGCCTGAGCAGAAGCTCGCCACCGTGCAGCGACTCGAACAGTCGCAATCTGTGATGATGGTCGGGGATGGTCTCAACGACGCCGGCGCGCTGCGCGGCAGCAGTGTCGGTATTGCCGTGAGCGAACAGATCGCCGCGTTCTCGCCCGCCTGTGATGGCATACTGGATGCAGACGCCATCCATCGCTTGCCGGCAATTCTGCACTTCGCACGGCTCTGCCTGGGCATCGTGATCGCCAGTTTCATCCTGTCATTGGCCTACAACATCATCGGCTTGAGTTTCGCCGTGCGCGGCAACCTGTCACCCCTGTTGAGTGCCGTGTTAATGCCTCTCAGTTCAGTCAGTGTCATCGCCTTCACGGCCATCGCGACACGCGGTGCCGCCAGATGGACAGGCCTTCGCCCATGAGCGCTCTCTACATGCTGATCGGCTGCAGCATCACTGTAGCTTTGATTTTTCTTGCGGCGTTTCTCTGGGCCCTCCGGTCCGAACAATATCGAGATACGCACACACCTGCGATGCGGATGCTCTTCGAGGAGGAATCCGCTCACGACAATTCACATCCCCGCGACTCTGGTGAGGAGAATAACACGTGACCATAGACAATAAGCAGAACCCGGCGGCTGCCGCCGCCAGCTCATCACCACCTCTGGACGAGTTTCACTATGACAATCGCACGGTCCGCGACTTTGGTGTCGCCACCCTCGTCTGGGGAATCGTCGGATTCCTTGTAGGGCTGATCGTGGCCCTCAAGCTCGTCTACCCAGAGTTCCTCGGGGCCATCCCGCAGCTGTCCTATGGACGCCTGCGACCACTGCATACAAATGCGGTCATCTTCGCCTTTGCGGGCAATGCCATCTTCTTCGGCGTCTACTATTCCCTGCCACGCCTCTGCAAAGCGCCTATGTGGAGCACTGCCCTGAGTCGGATTCACTTCTGGGGCTGGCAATTGATCATCGTCGCCGCAGCGCTGACGCTGACAGCGGGAATCAACACGAGCAAGGAATACGCTGAGCTCGAGTGGCCCATCGACATCGCCATCGCTCTGATCTGGGTCGTGTTTGGCGCCAACATGATGGCGACGATCTACACGCGTCGAGTACGTCACATGTATGTGGCCATCTGGTTCTATCTGGCCACATTCCTCACCGTCGCTCTACTGCACATCGTCAATTCACTCGCCCTGCCGGTGAGTCTATTCAAGAGCTACTCCGTGTATGCCGGCGTACAGGATGCGCTCGTGCAGTGGTGGTATGGCCACAATGCGGTCGCCTTCTTCCTGACCACGCCATTCCTGGGGATCATGTACTACTTCATCCCGAAGGTGGCGAACCGTCCCGTGTTCTCCTATCGACTGTCAATCATCCATTTCTGGGCACTCGTGTTTATCTACATCTGGGCGGGTCCTCATCATCTGCTCTACACGGCATTGCCAGAATGGGCTCAGTCTCTTGGCGTCGTCTTTTCGATCATGCTCATCGCCCCCTCCTGGGGTGGTATGATCAATGGGCTGCTGACCCTGCGCGGTGCATGGGACACCGTACGCGAGAGTCCAGTTTTGAAGTTCCTCGTCATCGGTATCACCGCCTATGGCATGGCAACCTTCGAGGGCCCCATGATGGCCCTCAAGAACGTCAACGCCCTGACGCACTACACAGACTACACCATCGCCCACGTTCACATGGGTGCCCTCGCCTGGAATGGCGGTCTCACCTTCGCCATGCTCTACTACATCTTCCCGAAGATCTTTCGCACGGAGCTGTACTCCGTCAAGATGGCGAACCAGCATTTCTGGCTGGCTACGCTGGGGATCATCTTCTACGTCCTGTCCATGTATTTCGGCGGCATCACACAGAGTCTGATGTGGAAGGAATTCACCGCCGAAGGCTTGCTGCGTTATCCGAACTTCCTGGAGACAGTGACGCAGATCATTCCCATGTATGGACTGCGGGCCGTGGGGGGTGGCATGTACATCCTTGGCGCGTTGCTGTGTGTCTACAATATCTGGTGCACTGTGCGCCAGGGAGATCTGTTGGCTGCCGAGCCAGATCAGGCGGCACCCCTTGCCGAGGGACGCCTGCATCGTGACACGTCGATCCACCGCTGGCTCGAGAGTCGTCCCACACAGTTCGCCATCCTGACACTCATTGCGGCCCTGATCGGTGGCGTCGTCGAATACGTGCCAACGGCCCTGATCAAGTCGAATATCCCCACGATTGCCGCCGTAAAACCTTATACACCCCTCGAGTTGGAGGGTCGCGACGTCTATATCGCGGAAGGCTGCAATGGTTGTCACTCGCAGATGATTCGGCCCTTCCGTTCAGAGGTCGAACGCTACGGCGACTACTCGAAGGCCGGTGAATTCGTCTACGATCACCCCTTCCTCTGGGGATCGAAACGGACCGGCCCCGATCTGCACCGAGTCGGCGGCAAGTATCCGGATTCGTGGCACGCGCTGCACATGAAGGACCCCGCAGCGACATCACCCGGTACGATCATGCCAGCGTATCCCTGGCTCTTTGACGATCACTACGACGCGTCGGCGATCGGTTCCAAGGTCGCTGCCATGCGCACACTCGGCGTTCCCTATGAAGAGGGCTACGAGGAACGCGCCAGCGATGATATGCTGCAGCAGGCGCGCAAGATTGCTTCAGGCCTGACGGAGAGTGGCATGGAGATCGATGCCAATAGCCAGCTCGTCGCCCTTGTGGCCTATCTGCAACGTCTGGGCACGGACATTCGCTCCGACCCAGCCTACGTGCAGCAGCTGGAATCAATGATGACGAAGGTCGCGACGGGACCAGGATTCGAAGGGGCTCGACTACTCGTCGACGCGGCGGACGTCACGGCGGGCAAAGAGATCTTCAATGCTCAGCGCAACCTCTGTTACACCTGCCATCGCAACGACCTGGGTGGCCAGGTGGGACCGAATCTGACGGACGGACACTGGCTGCACGGCTGTACCGTCGCCGAGATCATGAGCAACATCAAGAGTGGTTTCCAGATGAAGGGCATGCTGCCCTATGGCAGTGGCAAGTCACTCACAGAGCAGGAGCTGCAGCAGGTGGCAAGCTTCATCATTTCCCTCCAGGGAAGTTCGCCTGGCAACCCGAAGGCCGTCGATCCCGAGCGCGCCTCACCTTGCCAAGCCCAGGGCTGGTAGGAGACCGACATGTATAAGGAAGTCCTTGCTTCGATTGATGGGGTAGCGATCTACCCCATCATCTCACTGGTGATCTTCTTCACCTTTTTCGTCGGCCTCCTCGCCTGGTTCGTTCTGGCCGACCGCACACGACTGCAGCGCTTCGCGCGCCTGCCACTCGACGACGACAATGCCGACAAGGAGGCGACATCCCATGGCTGAACTGCAAGAAGGCGAAGTGCTGCACGGACACGAATACGACGGCATACAGGAACTCGACAATGATCTGCCCAGATGGTGGTTGTTTGGATTTTACTTCACCATCGTCTTTGGTGTGGTCTATTGGATCTACTACCACATGTCGAGCCTGGGACCGAGTCCCGAGCAGGAGTTTCTGCGTGAGATGGCAGACGCCGGGTATCGCGTGCCCAGTGCTGCCCTTCAGGGTGTGACCGAGCAGGACCTGTTGCTGGGCGTCGTCGGTGTGCTGTGTGCCATTGGCGCCCTCATCTTTGCGGAGTTGTTACGCGCTGATCGTAGCGACAGCTAAGCAAGACCGAATGGCAACGCCACGCACAGCTTACGAGGAGAATTTCCGCGATCATCTGGGCAATGTCGCGCCCGATGGCTCACGGACGAAGATCCGTCCTCGCAAGCCACGCGGGCCCTTTCACCGGGCCCGCGTGGGCGTGAGTTGGTTGTTGCTGGCGGTTCTGTTTGGTGGCCCCTTCATCACCATCAATGGCCATCCACTGCTGTTGTTGAATGTCATTGAGCGCAAGTTCGTTCTGTTCGGCGTGCCCTTCTGGCCGCAGGACCTGTTTTTGTTTCTCCTCGTCGTACTCACCATCGTCGTCTTCATCGTCCTGTTTACATCGATCTTCGGTCGCCTCTGGTGTGGCTGGGCTTGTCCGCAGACGATTTTCCTGGAGATGGTCTTTCGCAAGATCGAGTATTTGCTCGAGGGCGATGGTGTGCAGCAGCGACGTCTTGATAAGGCACCGTGGACGACGGACAAGATCATTCGCAAGACGTCCAAACACGGCATCTATCTGGCCTTGTCCTTTCTGATTTCGAACACCTTCCTTGCCTATGTCATCGGCATTGATCAGCTCTGGGTCATCGTCACCGATCCACCCAGTCAGCATCTGGTCGGTCTGTTCACGATCACCATCTTCAGTCTGGTCTTTTATGGTGTCTTTGCCCGTTTCCGTGAGCAGGCCTGCATCATCGCCTGCCCATACGGACGCTGGCAATCGGTGATGGTGAATCGCGAGACGATTGCCGTCACGTATGACAACAAGCGCGGTGAACCACGGGGCAAAGCACGTCGAGATGGCGAGGATGTCGACGGACTCGGCGACTGCGTCGAGTGCCGACAGTGTGTCCAGGTCTGCCCCACAGGAATCGACATTCGCAATGGCATTCAGATGGAATGTGTGAATTGCACGGCCTGCATCGATGCCTGTGATGAGATCATGGATCGCGTGGAACGGCCGCGGGGGCTGGTTCGCTATTCGTCACTTGGTCGAATTGAAGAGGGCCGTCAGCGCGTGCTGACGCCACGAACGGTGGGCTACGGCGCCGTACTGGTCGCTTTGCTGGTGACGGTCGTTATCTTGTTCAGCACGCGTGCGCAGGTGCAGGCTGTCATCCTGCGCGAACCGGGGAAACTCTACAATGAGTTGTCCGATGGACGGCTATCCAACTTCTATTCTGTGAAAATCATCAACAAGACCTTCGAGGAAATCCCCGTAGAAATCCGTCTGCTGACACCACCGGAGGGAGAGCTGATCTATCTCGGCGATTTCTCCTCGGTGCCACCTCAGGGGATCGCTGAGGGGCGTTTCTATCTGGCACTGCCCAGGAATATTCTTTCTGCAGGCCGCAATGACATTCACTTTTCTGTCGTTTCCGGGAGTGAAAGCGTGTCCGAGATCACATCAAGCTTCCTTGCACCCCACGATGTCGGTGCACCATGAGTGCCGGCGACCGGGGCAGATCCTGGGCGTGGGGCATCATTGCGGGATACGTCGTGTTTGTCGCCCTCACGCTGACCATGGTCGGTATCGCCTTCTCCATGCGTGTCGATCTGGTCAGCGATGATTACTACCAACGCGAGATGAATCACCAGCAGCACATTGATCGTGTGACACGGACGGCGGCCCTGCCAGAGGGTGTCGAGTGGACGGTGAGCCACCAGAATGGCGTGTTCGTCTTCCATCTGCCCGCAGACCACTTCGGTCATGATCTGGCAGGGCAGATCCACTTTTATCGTCCCGACAATGTCGACCTCGATCGGGCCTACGACATCAGCCTCGATCGGACGGGGGAACAGCATATCGCCGCTGATGAACTGGCTCCGGGACACTGGCGTATTCGCATTGAGTGGACGGCACAGGGGCTCGACTATTACAGCGAACGTACTCTGAGCTTTGGAGCGTAGTGGACGCCTGGACAGCATTACTTCTGGGACTCGGCGGTAGCCTGCACTGCGTTGGCATGTGTGGCCCCCTGGCCCTGGCCTTGTCAGGTGGAAGCAACCGACGGGCCGCCTTTCTCCTGGGTCGTGTACTCTACAATGGCGGTCGTGTCCTCACCTATGTCCTGCTTGGTGGACTGTTTGGCTTGCTCGGTGGCTGGCTCCAGATGGCCGGATGGCAGCAGACACTGTCTGTCGCAGTAGGTGCCATCATCCTCGTCAGCACAACGTTGACTCTGTTGCGACGACGTCTGCCGTTGGCTTCGTTGCCGGCCCGTGTCGTGGACACACTCAAACGCGCCCTGGGCAGACTGCTGCGGCTCGAATCGCCCTCAGGGCTGCTGTCGATTGGTGTCCTGAATGGCTTGTTGCCCTGTGGTCTGGTGTATGTCGCCCTTGCCGGCTCTGTGACAACCGGTGGTGTGGTACAGGGCATGACCTATATGGCACTGTTCGGTGCCGGCACGATCCCACTCATGCTGACAACCAGTCTGATGGGGCGTTTGATCCTGCGCCCGCGCGTGCAGGCTCTGGCCCTGCGAGCAGTCCCAGTAGGCATGTTGCTCCTCGGATTCTGGTTCGTGCTACGCGGGCTGGGATTGGGGATTCCCTATCTGTCGCCCATTCTCGGCGCTGACGGCATGGCGCATCATGGTCATTGACCACCGATCTGCCCCGAACTGAAGATCGCATCCGTCGTGACTGACTCGACAGGCAGGGTCATTGTCCCCTTCCTTTGCAGTCTGCACCAGTCAAACCAGCCACGGGAGTCCGCGATTCATGCCCGCTCTTTCTGCTCAGCAAATCAGTGACTATCACCGCGACGGCTTCGTCGTCGTACCGCAATTTCTGGATCGTGAGGAGACGGACCTGCTGGGTCGTGCGGCGCGCGAGGACCGTGAACTCGACCGCCGTAGCCAGGGTCGTGCAGACGGTGAAGGCGGTTCGGTGCGCATGTCTCTGTGGAATCAACCAGGCAATGGCATTTATGGCATGGTTGCACGTTCTGCTCGTGTCGTCGATTCCATGGAGGGAATCCTCGAGGGTGAAGTCTACCACTATCACTCCAAAATGATTCTGAAGGATCCCGAGGTGGGAGGCGCCTGGACGTGGCATCAGGATTACGGCTATTGGTATCAGAATGGCGCATTGTTTCCACTGATGTCGAGTGTGATGATTGCCGTCGATGCCGCAACGCGACTCAATGGCTGTCTGCAGGTCCTGAGGGGCTCACACCTGATGGGACGGGTCGACCACGAACTGACGGGAGAGCAGGCAGGTGCCAATCTCGAACGGGTCACCGAAGCTGAGAAGGTCCTGGAGAATGTGCATGTGGAGCTCGCTCCGGGAGATGCCGTGTTCTTTCACTGCAACACCCTGCACCGCTCCGACCGCAATGCCTCACCGGATCCACGCTGGTCGCTGATCTGCTGCTACAATGCGGCACGCAACGACCCCTACAAAGACTCCCACCATCCACGCTACACACCACTTGCTAAAGTGCCTGATACGGCGATCAAGGAAGTGGGCATCAAACGCTTCGACGATGACGACAGCGACGTCGCCTGGATGGGCGACGAGGATGAAAGCGCCGCAAGTCTCGCCGATCGTATCGGCCTGGAACGCCGCGAGAGTTAGAATCGTCTGTCGTTGACATTGTTCCACCTGATCGGGTAAAGTTCGGCCTCACCCTGCAACGACAGGTCGAAGATCATGCGTCTCGCAGTGGCCATTGCCACTCTGTTTCTTGGTGTCGCCGTCCAGGCTCAGCCCTTCACGGTTGCCATCACCGCTTCCGACGATCCTGCCCTGGCGGCACCAGCAGCTCGCGCGGATACACTGACAGTCAGTCAGGTCGAGCAGATGGTTCGCCGCGCCGTGCACATGGCGGGGGGCCTCGGCGAGGTCATCGCCGACACGGCACGCCTCGTCGTGATCAAGCCGAATGTTGTGACGCCGCAGGCTTCCGGTTCGGGGGTCGTCGCTGATACGCGGATCGTGCGCGCCGTGGCACTACTCGTCCACGAAGTCGCGCCCCATGCACGCATCTTGATCGCAGAGGGAGCTGGTGGCTGGATCTCACCGGCCAAGCAAGATTGCGTCGATGTCGGTGGTTGGCTCGTCGAAGATGGATTCGAGGCGGCTGGTCATCGGGCGACGGCAGCCGAACTGCGCCAACTGGGAATCGATGTCGAGTGCTTCGATCTGAATTTCGATCGCGTACTGACCCTCGTACCACCCACGGGTGGCCTGTCGATGGAGGAGTATGATCTGGCGGCGTCCATCATCGAAGCGGACGCCTGGATCAATGTGCCCGTCGCCAAGACCCACGGCACAAAAATCACATGTTGCCTCAAGAATCAGTTTGGACTGTTCCCCGGCATCGTCTACGGGTGGAACAAGACACGCGGTACCGAAGGGCACCGCGGCATTCCACATGCACCGCGGGTCATCGATGAGACCTTCATCGATCTGTTGTCCCTGACGGAACCTGATTTCCACGTCGTCGACATGATCGCCGGCGCGGAGGGCGGCGCCTTCTCCGGGAAACCGAAGCGTTCGAATCTGATCGTCGCCGGACGCGACGCCATCTCGACAGATCTCGTTGTGGCGCAACTGATGGGATTCAACCCCGACGACTTTGAGTATGCGCCCCTTGGCTATCAGCACGACATCGGGCCGGGCAGCATCGACCACGTCACCGTCCGGGGCGGCAGTGTCATCGATCTCGCAGATCGCTTCAAGAAAGCCAGCATGGACTACACGAGCGAGTGGGCGGAGCATGCCGGTTTTGGCATGGGGCCGCGACGCTGGACCTTGCTGGGGCCACTCGATCGTGATCATGCCTTTGGCGAAGCCGACTTGCGTGCCTTGTCGCCGACGCCGGGCAAGGATGGCTGGACCGAGATCACACGCTTCGGCGATGACCGCATCGATCTTGATAAGTTTTATGACGATCCAACCCACTGTGCAGTCTACGCCTTCACGCGCTTCACCATGGCGACGTCAGACTCAGTCCGCGTGTGGGTTAGCTCGGACGAAGATCTGCAGGTGTGGATCGATGGGGAGTCGGTCCATCAATTCGAGGGCCGCCGCCGCCACGTTCTCGGCGGCACACGCGAACACGCTTATATCGAAGCGGGAGAACACACGCTGGTTGTGCGTGCCGGTCAGCGTCGCGGACGATTCGACTTCTCCATCAACATCTGTGAACCCATCGACGATCCTCTGTACGCCGGCAATCGTTATCCAGGTGTCCGCTACTTCGTCACGCAGCGCGGTGAGACCACGACGGCATCGCGGCAAATAGCTGCTGAGCATATACGCGAAGATGGCCGCGGCGAAGCATACTTCGAAAGCACCCTCACAGAATTTGATCCTGTGTCTGCGTCGCGCGTAGCTGCCGACTCAATTCTTCTCGCTGATCGCCCCTTTCCGGCGACAACCGCCATGGCCCACGTAGCCATGGCCATCGCAGGTCAGCCGAGCGATATGATCGATTCCGCCACCGCCCAGTTCATGGGGGTGCTGCCCGTTCAATTCGGCTACATGGAGTCCGGTGGTTGGTTCGACAGAGAATTGGTGCCGCCAGGACGACTGTTGTCGTGGCTCGGTCTCGACTACGATGTGCGCGCTGGCCTGCGAAGCCGTGAGAGTAGGAAAATCATTCATGGCTGGTTAAGTGAGGGCCGGATACCCATTCTCGGGTACGGGGACGCATGGTTTGCCGCGACGGGGATCCGTCACCGCGACGATGCCGTCGACTTGCACTGGGTCACCCATGAAGAAGGGGCAGACACGACCTACTGGCAGGAGCTGCGTGGTAATTGGTGGGGGCAATTCTCGGGAGATAACTGGCAGAATTGTCCCGTCATCGTCGTCGAGCGCCGTGGTCCACCGCCGACCTTCGAGTCTCTCACCGACAGCATTACACATCTCATCGTCGAGATGGGGACCAAGCCGCAGTTACAGGGACGCGGCAAGCCCTGGGGTGAAGACCCCTTCCCTGGCGGTCTGAATGCATGGGACGAATGGATCGTGCAGTGGGAGAGACATCCCCTGACACGCCAATGGCTCGAGGAAGATGAGCAGATGCGGCGGCAGCTGACGAATCTGTCACAGGACTGGTCTCTCGGTTATATCGTGTGGTCGCGTCGCCGCATATCTGACTACTGTGCATCCGCAGCTCAGCGCCTGGCGTCAGATCGGCGCGCTTCTTATCTGCAAGAGGCTGCAAGGTCCTATGACGTCGTGACGAAATCCATGCAGCAGGTCCTCGATGCCTTACCGGAGAGAAGTTCCGGCGACTGGACTGAGGAGGATCTTCTGCGGATCGAGAAATTGCCAGAGACGTTGACCTATTGGAAACAGGCCCGCACTGCCGAACGCGATGCCTTGAGTTCCCTGTCGCAGATGCTCGGTGCGGGTGGTCTGCCAACTATCCGCCTGGATCCACTGCGAAATCTCGACAGAGGCACACGCCTGGCCACCTGGCGCGCCGAAACGAGTCGTGGTGTTTTCGATCTGACGCTGCAGGGCGATCAATTGTCCCTTGAGCTCGTATTTGGTCGTCAGCCCGAAGGGCCGACCAGTCAGATCGCTGCCGCTTTCGAGCAGCAAGAGGGCTACGCCGTCGCACTCGAGGTCGTGGCAGGGCCTGGACGTTACCAGATCCTCGAACAACCTGACGCGGCCAATGACTGGACCACGCGAATCCGCATCGATGATCACAACAGCTGGCAGAGTGGCACGGAGCTCAATATCTGGGCAGTGCCCGTCGACTAGGCTGCAGTCCTCATCGGTCAGGGCATCGTTCGCATGGCAGCAGGGCGTCATATAGATGAGCGTGAGGTCCGCCAATCTCTCTGGCAACCTTGCTCCCAATTGCGACCCCATCTATCGTAGCCGGCATGACTGATCTATTGATACGACATGGCCGAGTGATCGATGGCACGGGCACGCCCGCCATCGACGCCGATATTGCGATCACCGATGGTCGTATCACCGCCATCGGCGATCTTAGGCTTACACGGGCAACGGACACGATCGACGCCAGTGGCCGCATGGTGACGCCCGGCTTCATCGACATACATACACACTCCGATCTGACCTTGATGCTCGAAGGGCGAGCCCCGTCCTCCGTTGCCCAGGGCATTACGACGCAGATCGCTGGTAACTGTGGCGTGTCAGCGGCACCCACACGTGACTTCGAACCCTACTATGGCCCCCTCGATCCGGCGATGACGCGGGGACTGGTCTGCGATTGGACTGGCTTCGACGACTATTTCCAGCGTCTGCAGCAGCAGGGCGTAGGCACGAATGTGGCGACACTGGTGGGCCACGGGAACATTCGCGTCGCTGCCATGGGATACGATGATCGTGCCCCGACAGCATCCGAGATGGACAGGATGCGCGCCCTGACGCAGCAGGCGATGCAGGACGGCGCCGTGGGTCTGTC
>Ga0233434_1004046_pt1 | contig 11466 bp, 13 predicted proteins | sample SI_122_August201_4_FD_182738 | JGI IMG/M metagenome (GOLD analysis project Ga0233434, IMG submission 182738) | Seawater microbial communities from Saanich Inlet, British Columbia, Canada - SI_122_August2016_120_MG | ecosystem: Environmental > Aquatic > Marine > Inlet | place: Canada: British... | reverse complement strand
GGTCTGACTGTGCTAATCTAATGTCGATGTACTCTAGGTTTAGCTCTTCGGCTACTTGGCGCATTATACTGCTCTTGCCTACACCTGGGCTGCCAGCTAACATCGGCACTAGTCCTGCTTGTATGCAGTTCTTAATGGCTGTGACAGCCACTGCTGGGTTGATTGGTAATGTGTTACTCATCTTTATCCCTCCAAATCGTCTAGGTAATTTTCGTAATACTCTAAGTCTTCTAGAGCCTGTTCGTAAAACTCATCTTCATTCTCATACTCATCCATAATATATTCCTTAGGTTGATTACATACCCCAAAACGGGTATGTAAATATTAATATTGTTGTGTCATCTAGAATCACCTATACAGGTGACTCACTTAATACTCCAGCTTTCTCTTTATATATTTTCATTTGTTTTCTCCGTTAAATACTCAACTAAATATCTTCCATAGGATACAAGTATCTCAACCCCTTGGAAGGTGATTACATCATCAGGTTCTTTATCCTTGATAGCCTTAGCTAACTCAGCTCCCGTTGTTGGGGTGATTACTAGGTCATTCATTTTGTTTTCTCCTTTATTTAAGAGTTAAAAAAACCACTTGAAGTAAGTGGTTTGTGGTGGTGTTGGTCATATTTATTTATATCATCATTCAACTTCCTCCGGTTCTAGTAAGTAATTCATTTTACCTTCTAAGTATTCCTCGTGGGTTAAGGGGGTTAGTTTTAGGTCAGGAAGTTTACCTCCTATAGTAATAGGTTTTTGATACTCTAATGTGAATCTTTCTGCGTTACTTAGTGCTGCCATTATAGTGATAGCATCTTTCATAGGCATTATGATGTTTTCACTATACCCGAAAGATATTTGGGCCATATTAGGTTTAAGTGTTGGTATCTTTGTAGTAGTCATTACAGTCTCCATTGATTAAAATTAGTGATCCGTCACACTGGGGAGTGGATCAAGCTCGCTTGTTACAGTGCTTCGAAGTGCTGCACCAGTCTTATTAGTTAGTGTATAGTCGTTTGAGTTAGGTGGTCTGCGCGCTCTGTTGCGTCACGAGATATAGTCGGGTCGTCATCAAAGGTGAGGGGTTTCACACTAATACCTGTAAAGCCTCGTTTGTTGTTGGTGCGACCACGCTCTACGCCCTCAATCTCACTGATGCGTCGCCCGAAGGAGTTGCGAGACATGGGTCTAGTACTGTTGTTAATACACCAGGTGTTGTATGAGTTGAAGAGGCTTCCCCCCTCCGCCCATTCGTTTAGACCGGTGGTGGTGAAATCTTCGAGCCAGTCGTTGAGTATATCACTGTCTGATCTAAACTCTTGGGTGGCTTGTTTAACGAGGTTGGGCTCTTGTAAGCCATCTCTTTGCCAAGTTAGACAACCTCTGACTGCCCAGTTTAAAATACCAGGGAGTTCTTTAACGAGCTCATGATATAGCCCTTTGTCAATGGGGTGATGATTGTCGCGGGTACACTCCTCCGCCTCTAAGAATCGTTGAGTGAACGGTATCATCTTAATGCGTGACCATATAGCAGGGTCAGCATCATCAACATATGGTTTATGGTTCGTTGCCATAAAGATTTTAAACTTAACATCGAACTCAATCGCTTCCTTAGCATAAGGGGCGCGGGCAGAGAGTTTCTCATCTCCGGTCAACTGTTTGATGAGGTTCTCGTCAAGTCGTTGATGGTTCCCTGTCTCCGATGTTATGATGAAGCGTCGCCCTGCTAAGGAGGATATGTTAGCGTCAGGCCCCGATGCGTTTTCGTTTTTTGATTTCATTAACACAGAAGCGTTGAGGATACGAGAGTATGAACCCATCAGGTCTTGTATAATCTTTAAAAAGAGCGATTTCCCGTTGCTACCATTCCCGTGGAGGATGAGAAGGGCACGCTCTTGGGACGAACCGGTGAGGGTGTAACCTACGAAGCGTTGCATATAGGTGATAAGCTCTTGGTCGCCTCCAAATATTTCATTGAGGAATTTTAGGAACCGAGGGGAGTCCGCAGTTGGATCGTAGAAAGTGTTACCGTGATAAGTTATGAAGAGGTTTTTAGCGTCGTTCCCTGTTATAAGTTCTTTGGTCTTCAGGTTGAGCACTCCGTTCTCAAGCCCGATGAGGTAGTCGTCAGCGTTACAATCGTTGGGGTGAATTGCCATTTGTGGAGCTGCGTGTTGCGGTATTTTTGAGTAGATTGAGAAGTTTGTTATTTGTTTTATGAACGCAACCGCTTGTTTCAATTGCCTTTCGTCTTTAACAGCGTCGAGGGTTTGTATCTCCGCGCGTACTTTCTCTGGGATACTACGGGCTAGTGTTTGGATTTGCATTAGGTTATCCACTTCCCAATAGCGGTTGTTCCACATTATCCATTGGTTCAATAAAGGCATGAAGCGAGTATATGTTTTGTAATCATCAGAGAATCTATCAGCTAGTGCCGCCATTTCATAACGATAGTTTTTAGTATAGCCATCATTACCATAGGCGCTGTTGAGACAGTTGATTGTTTCGTTCTCATCGATCGGAGGGTTACACTTCTGAGCGGCGATGAACAACAGCTGTTTAGCATCGGGATAAGTGACTCCGCGCCCCATTAAGGATGCCGCTTTACGGAATAAACCATCGTTCCTAGTACCATCTTCAAAACCTGCATCGACTGCGTTGCGCAAGGTTTCAGAGGAGAATGAGGCTTTATTTTCTAATAGATCCTCAAGCCAGTTGGGTAGTGGAGCGGGTAGTAAATCATTATCCCATTCATAAGGTTTACCATTTATTTGGGATGGTGCTACGATAATATAGTTGTTAGTTGATCGAAAATCTAGGTCTCTTGCGAATCCGGGGATGCCTTTTAAGTTAGGATTGTTTGAAGTAAATACGAAATGTCGCCCCCCACTAGCGGTGGTGGCACTTAAAGTTAAGGGTAATTTACCGTGTGTTTTTTCTAATTCTTTTAGCGTTTCGTCTCCCACTTTACTACCCGATACATCCACATCCAAGACATAACCGAAGCTCTTTGAGCATCTAATTCCGATCAAAGCGTGTGGCCAAATATTCCACCATTTGGTTATTGCTTCGGGATTTAGGGTTGCGTCTTTTACCCCGTGAGTGGTATAGGGGGCTTTACTTTCTCGGACGGGAAGGACTTCGTAACCTCGCGCTGCGTACTCTAATGCGGCTGTTAAATTGCTCATTTTTACTCCTTGTTAGTTAATTGTGACACTTTTTTCAAACATAATTCTGAGAGAGTTAGTGTAACATAGTTTGCTGGAAAATGTGTCATTTTCCTGTTTAGTGGCAAATTGTGGATAACCCTGTGGATAACTTTTTTTTCGAATATTGAAAAGTTATCCACAGAGTTATCCACAGGCAACGCTAAGTCCTTGATAGCTGGTTGGGCGAATGCCAATTCGTGACACTAGTGACAGTTTATTGGATTTTTGAAGACTCTCTATAGGAGAGCTATATATATATAAGTCTTTAAAAACCGCAAAAACTGTCACAAGTGTCACGCGTGGTTTTTAGAAAAATAAGTGGCAGTTGAGAAGTGTCACGATTTGTTTTTGGAAAATGGAGTCGGTTGAGTGGAGTCGGTTGAGTCGGTTGAGTCGGTTGAGTCGGTTGAGTCGGTTGAGTCGGTTGAGTGGAGTCGGTTGAGTCGGTTGAGTGGGTTGAGTGGGTTGAGTGGGGGTAGTTCGAAGTGAAAGTGGTGTAGAAAGAATAGCAGCGCTTATAAAAACATGGTAGACTAGGGTAATGGCTAGAGTTATGAAACAATATAAACTTAGACAACCTACTGAACGCCAACTTGCGTTTGTGAAACTGATAGTAGAAGGGGTCAAACCTTATGAGGCTTACCATATGGTTGGGTATTGGCCTCTGTACGATACCACCTCTAAGAGTCGTCGTGATATTAAGATATCTCGAATCGTCAACAGCAGGGTGGTTCAGGCGCTCCTCAAGACCGCTCGTGAGGAGGTACTCAAAACTTATGACTTAGGTATGGATAAGATAATAGAGGGCTTTATGCTGGCTCACAGCCACGCTCGTACCGTTAAAGAAGAACTTAGTGCACTACGAGAGATTGCTAAGTTGCTTGGTTACTATGATCGAGGTAAGATTAAGGCTATAAACAATCAAGTCAAAGGTAAGGAACTGTCTGAGCTTACGCAATCTGAATTAGAGCGGCTTATCAAAGCTGATGAGTTAGAGGATTTGATGGATGCACCAGGTTATGATTGTAAAAATCTACCCGGTTTCACTGCTTATGATCTTGATTTCTCAGAGAATAAGCGAGCGCAGGACGCGGCTATGTATGATATTAGACATGATGAACGGGTGAGCAGTTATCAGGTATTAGATGAAGTTGTTGATGAGGTAGAGGATCCTACGGAGTTAGAGGACTCTGCTGATTTTGAGGAACCTGCTGATTTTGAGGATTTTGAGGAGCCGGCGATTCTAGATGACCCGGGGATTCTAGAGAATTCGGTGACTCTAGAGGAGGAGGATTTCGAAGTGCTTTAAGTGCTGCTCCAAATCTGCTGGGTTTAGGTAATTTCTTAGTTAATGTTTTAATCGCTGTTTCTATATCGACACTCGTACCGTCTGGTAAGCTAATGATGATGTAATCGGGTTTGGTTAGCTCACCATCGAGGAATGTCCCCTCTGGTGTGATGTGAATTCGTTTCATTGTGATCTCTCTCTGTAGGTTGTGAGTAGCTCTGACCATAGTAAGTAATCAAATTCTACTTTGGGATTGAGTAGCATATTGCAAATTATTTGAGTGTTCATAGTATCTCCTAAAAGTGCCGTCATTTCTTTAGACTCGTTGACGGCGGAACGAGATCACCACGGGTTGGCTAGGTGGCTACACTAATGCAGCTTTGTTGGTTGCTTTCTTCTTAGCGACTCTCTCCTTGTAGGTGTCTATAGCCGTCTGTGCCGCCTCTTGAGCTGAGGAGGTAGGGGACAGCTTGTTTATAGAGATATACTCTGAGAGCGTCAGTAAGGAGTTCTCAAGCCCTACATCGAAGGCTTGTGCTTCAAGTACATTGTCAGTAGTCAACTTATCCAATGGGATTTTGTCGTTGTACTGGGTTGTAGAGAACACTCGGTTCTCCATTGCTACTCTACGCATCTCAACATAGGCAGTTAGAATTACATCGTTTGCAGCTTTTAGTTGTAGTTTTACAGTCATTTCAGTTCTCCTAGAACATAGTTATCAGCAGTTAGAACTGGGCGCTGAAATCCCCAGTACATCCACTGTCACTTCATGCGACAGTTTAGATAGGCACCTGCTGCTAACGCAACAAGAATTAGAGGCCATAGTGATAGTGCTATAAAAACTATCACTCCAACCATTACAGCGGGTGCGAATTTTATAAGAAGGCTGACATCCAAATTACCAGCAGGCTTATTCCAATTATTGCGTTTAGACATCTCAATTCTCCAATTGCGCATGAACTTGACGCTCAATATCAGGTCTAATCCACTCTCCATCTTCTTGTGTCCAATCTACTGAATGATGGCGAGCATCCTGATGCACAGTGGAGGTAGAAGTACCATCGCCATTGGTTAACAAGTCAAAACCTGCATAAGGTTCATTCGGATTAGAACTAGATATACAATCTACATCAGGTTCAGAGTATGGTTGTTGGATTCCTAGAAATTTTAACATCTTACATCACCTTCCCTTCTTAATTGTTTGATTTTTAACTGAATTAGAGTGACGAAATCATCAACCTTATAATCTTCAGGGATGACACCTTCACACTCTAGTTCCCATTTTGCGATACTCATTTCTTCAAAGCTTACTTTCATTTTATTCTCCTATCGAAGTTCTTAGGCTCGGATTGCTCCGACCATACCCTCGTGGCTCATAACCGACTTAACCTGTCAAGGCTCGATGTTCCACCCCTTGGGTCAAGCCCCGTGCTTCGGAGCCGCTTGCGGCGACGGGGGCGCAGGACCAAGGTCTGGTGGAACACGATGCACTTGGCCTTGACAGGTTAAGTCGGTTATGAGACACATAGAGAGGGTTTGGACGGAGCAATCCGAACTAAAAATTTCACCTTTTCTTACAATATAGTAACAACCTAACTCTATGATATTTATAATACAATGGGACACTGTCAACCTATATTAGGATTTGAAGTTTACAAGGAGTCACATTTATTATTTAATGTAACCATTTTACTTGGGATATCGTATAGCTTAATATTAATGCAACGAGGCAACGAGGCAACGAGGCAACGAGGCAACGAGGCAACGAGGCAACCCCATTCCCCACGCGTGGAACATTCAACATAACCCAGACCGTTGTGACACTGATTATCATATCTGAGTGGTGCTGTCTATTTCTCTTTCTGAAATAACTGTCTATTTCTCTTTCTAAAACAACTGTCTATTTCTCTTTCTAAAACAACTGTCTATTTCTCTTTCTAAAACAACTGTCTATTTCTCTTTCTAAAACAACTGTCTATTTCTCTTTCTAAAACAACTGTCTATTTCTCTTTATGCTTCTATCGGGCGGGGCGCGGGGCTCGGCGCAGCCGAGGGGCGCACTTCTTATGTCGGCGCAGCCGACACCTTTACCTGCTCGGCGCAGCCGAGGGGCGCACTTCTTATGTCGGCGCAGCCGACACCTTTACCTGCCCTGCCACGCAGGGCAGCGCGATGTGGAACAAAAAAGAGAGTCCTGTAGGACTCTCTTTTATAGGGTTAGATTAACTTCGCTCGCTTAGGTATATCCTTTTTCTTCAAGGACTTAATCCTGGATGCGATTACTTCTTCGTAGATAATCTTGGCGGAGATTGGTTTCTTCGCCAACTGCGAGGTCTTTGGTAGCATCGTAATTACTGCGAGTTCGATATCATCGGAGAAAGCTTTCGCTTCCTCGACATCCTGCCAGGTTACGCTTCTAAGATCCTTGTCTTTGTCTTGCCAAACGACTTGACTGATTCTATCGTTAATTAACCTGCGGACTAACTCGTTAGTGATTAGTACTGCTTGCTCGTTATTCAAACTTATAGACTTCTTCATAATATCACTCCTGTTGCGTTAAATAAAAATGAGCGAGTGCTCAACTGAAGGGGTACTCGCTCATTTTTATTTAACGCAACAGGAGTGAAGAAGTCTATAAGTTTGAATAACGAGCTTAGCAGTACTTCACTAACGAGTTAGTTCATAGGTTAATTAACGATAGGATTAGTCAAGTCGTTTGGCAAGACAAAGACAAAGATGAGGATCTTAGAAGCGTAACCTGGTAGGATGTTGAGGAAGCGAAAGTTTCTCCGATGGTATCGGACGAAGTTAGTGATTACGATGCTACCAAAGACCTCGCAGTTGGTGGAGAAACCAATCTCGATCAAGATTATCTACTAAGAAGTGATCACATCTAGGATTAAGTCCTTGAAGAAAAAGGGTATACCTAAGCGAGCGGAGTTGATCTAACCCTATAAAAGAGAGACCTACAGGACTCTCTTTTTTGTGGAACATCCCTCTCCGTTATCGGAGCTTGTTCGACAACTTGTTGTCGAATCACACTCTGTACTAGGGATGCCGACCCAGGCACCCCCTAGTACGGAGTGGGACTCCGTATAGCGGGGAGTAGATGGTAATACAGCTGTAAATCTACCAGAAATTTTTGCAAAAAATTTTATATGAAATTTTACATTCTTGTAAAATTGAGGTATAGTGTCCACATGGCTTTAATAGAACACAAAGTATCCAGCCCCCAACTTGATGCCTACCAGCGTTACATAAACTACGGACTATCCCACGACCAATCTTTAAAAGCGGTCGGGACAGCCGAGCCACTAAGCACACCATCTATACCAACCCCCGTCGAACAAGAATTTAAGATTACAAGAAATCAATTGAATCTTTTACTTTTGGAAGCGCATAAGAAGTCTGCGAACTCCACGGAGGAGGTTGCAGCGATACGCGAACTCGGAAAGATAAACGGGTTGTATGAGAAGGAGGCGCCTGATATTACTATTAATATTACGCAGGACATTCGGAGGTTAGAGGTGATGAGCGACGCAGATTTATTAACTTTAGCAGGGCAAGACACGGAGTTACTCACCAACGAACCACTGGATTACGAAGTGGTAGAGATAGAGGAGGGGGAGTATGAGGAGGTGAGTGATGAGTACGAGGTTGTAGAGGGAACACAATGATGGAGTTAAGGGATGGATAACGAAGCTGAAGCGTCAACGGAACAAGGGATGCTTATCTCGATGCGGCAAAGCGGAGGTAAGGGGAATAAGGAGGAAGTTACGGAGTATCTACGTGATAATGATATACACGCTGACGCACTTGCTAAATCACAAGACCGCCTTTTAGCGCACAAGTTACCTACTAGTGAGGTAAAGGGGATGACGCAAGCGGAGTGGTTAGCTAGTCAGTATACGCCGAACACGGAGGCAATACAGCACGGTTGGAGACAAGGGGCGGCTAACGCAATGGCGCTACCGAACCTTGTAGGGGATGTGTTCCGAGCGCCTACTACATTTGCAAATAATTTGATGGGGGCGGATGAGGACTACTTTTCGGGGTTCGAAGAGGCATCACAAGTATATGGGGAGACGTTAGGTGCTCCGGAGTACGAGGGTTATGTGAGAACACCGGGTAATGTGGGTGGGGATTTGGCGGTACAGCTTGGGACGGAGGTGATGATGCCCTTTGGTGGTGGGATCACTGCGCTCCGCGCTCCGTCGGCAGCTAGGAAGGTAAAGGTAGTAGCAGGTGGGGCGGTGAATCCGGATTATGTGGAGGGGCGCAGAGTTTTTATGGGGACTATGGGTAAGGGAGCAGCGGTAGCAGCAGCGCCACTAATGGCGATGAAAGTGGCTAAGGAGGTTAGTAAACACGGAGATACGCTGACTAAAACGGCAGGGAGTAAAACCGCAGCGGGCAACGCCGCTAAAGTTGCAGCGCGCACCCCTTGGTTTAAATCAATAGTGAGTGAGATTTATAAGGCGGACCAAATTACGGGTGATAATCTGCGTAAGTTTGGGGGAAGGGTAGGTAGGACGATCCCTCGCCCTGCTGCTACTAATTGGTTACACCACCGAGGGTATGTGCAGAGTGATAGGAGTGTAGTACCGGGCGACATTTTCCGAGACCGCATAATCACGAATTTTAACAAGGCCTATGACCAGAAGATTGGTGGGGGTAAGTCTGATTTCGATAGGTTAACACCAGCGGGGCGTAAAGCATCGCTTCGCAGGAAGAAGTTGGATGACGAGATAAATAGGCTTACAGGGATACATAGGGATGCGGCAGAATCAGAGGCCTATGAGTTAGCCCCCGATTTATTCGACCATCAGTATGATGACTTCGTAGATAACTTAGCTGGTGCACGAATGACAGAAGACTCAAAATATATGGATATGGTGGGGGACGCTCGTGAAATGTTAAGTGTCAAGGCTATAGTTAAGTATGATCCTAATACTATTAAGTATCGAAAAGCTAGAATGGAAGAACTCGCCGAGAAACATGGAGTGCAGTTGTGGGAGCTTGAGCTTAAACGGTTAGAGGATGCGGTAGGTCACGCAGAGCAGAACGCTGCTAAAGCCCTTAGAGAGGGGGACAAAGGAGCTATGGACTTCTTTAAGATGGAACATAAAAGTCAGATGTATAGAGTGGAGCGACATCGGGCTATGCAGCCTGATACGGAGGACTTAACTCAGTCTGCTCGGCTCTTTAATGGCTTGGGTAAATGACAGATACTTACGAAGAGCCGGGTGAGGAGGTAGAGCTAACTGCTGGGCAACTTGCTCAGCAGGAGCTCGCTAGTCGCGCACTCTCAAGGCGTAGGCTCTTACCTTTTGTGATGCGTAATGTAGAAGGCTATGAAGCGGGTTGGGTTCATAAAGAGATTTGTGAAAAGCTTGAGCAGTTTGAACAGGACGTGACAGACAGGAAAAGCCCTCGGTTGATGTTGTTCATGCCTCCACGAAGTGGGAAGAGTGAACTGGTGTCTACGCAGTTCCCCGCTTGGTTCTTAGGGCGTAACCCTACACAGGAGTTGATTAGCTGTTCGTACTCGGCATCTCTGGCATTAAGTTTCTCACGTAAGGTGCGGCAAATATTAAGGGAGCCTAATTATCAGAGCGTATTCGCTAAGACCGAGCTGTCTAAGGATTCCCAGTCTACAGAGAACTGGCTAACCACACGAGGCGGAGGTTACTTAGCAGTGGGTGTTGGTGGACCTGCTACGGGTAAAGGTGCGAATTGTCTCATACTAGACGATTTGATTAAGAACAGGGTCGATGCGGAAAGTGCGACAGATCGTAATAAGGTGTGGGATTGGTACACATCGACAGCATATACGCGACTTGCGCCGGGAGGCGGAGTGTTACTGATCTTAACCCGTTGGCATGTTGACGATATCGCAGGGCGACTATTGGCGGCAATGCAAGACGGTGGGGATCAGTGGGATATTGTATCCTACCCTGCTATTGCAGTGCACGACGAACCTCACCGCTTAGAGGGTGAAGCGCTTCACCCTGTGCGCTATGATGTCGACGCGTTTAGTAAAATTAAAAAAGCTATTGGACCTAGAGACTGGGGCGCGTTGTATCAACAGAACCCAGTAGCTCAAGAGGGTGCAATACTACAGCGACAGTATTGGAACCGATGGAATTCGGACCACCCCCCTGAGTGTGAGTATATTATTCAGAGTTATGACACGGCGTTTCTTAAAAGCGAGACGGCGGACTACTCTGCAATTACAACATGGGGTGTTTTCTACCCCGAGGGTCATTACGGACAGCATACGATAATGGAAGATGGAGAGGAGATAGATCGTATCTTTGGGGGGGACGAAGCTCATATTATTTTATTAGACTCAGTCAAGGGGCGTTATAATTTCCCAGAGTTGAAGTTAAAAGCATTGGAGCTATATCAATATTGGCAACCTGACTCAGTTATTATTGAGGGTAAAGCGAGTGGTTTACCATTAACTGCGGAACTCCGCAGAATTGGTGTGCCTGTTCAGAACTACACTCCTACGCGAGGTAACGACAAGATTGTAAGGGCTAACTCGGTAAGTGATATGTTCGCTAGTGGATATGTTTGGGCACCAAAGGATGAGTGGGCGGAGGGGTTAATTGAGGAGTGTCATCAGTTCCCTGCTGCGCCTAATGATGATTTAGTTGACAGTACGACACAAGCACTGTTAAGATTTAGACAAGGTGGGTTCATTCGGCTTCACTCTGATTACGAAGAGGAATATGAACCTCGTTCACGGAAAAGGATTTATTACTAATGCCAGTAGATAAAGCGTATGCAATACCAGACGACGCAATCCCCTCGATTGATGAGGAAGAGGTGGAGTTAGAGGATAACTTAGTCGCGCAGGACGGCGATGTTGAGATTGTAGAAGACGACGACGGGGGAGTCACAGTGGACTTCGCACCGGGTGAGGATGTGGATGCCGGTAATCTTGAGCACTTCGACAACCTCGCGG
>Ga0233434_1004042_pt1 | contig 11474 bp, 10 predicted proteins | sample SI_122_August201_4_FD_182738 | JGI IMG/M metagenome (GOLD analysis project Ga0233434, IMG submission 182738) | Seawater microbial communities from Saanich Inlet, British Columbia, Canada - SI_122_August2016_120_MG | ecosystem: Environmental > Aquatic > Marine > Inlet | place: Canada: British... | reverse complement strand
AACAACAGGACTTCACTGACCAGTACATTTAGATTACTGCCGCCAAAGCCAAGACCCGTAAACGCCGTTTGGTGAGCCTCTCGAGCAACCTCAAGGCATGGCTTCGGCTTCGTGGCGACCTGCCCCCGATCAACAAGCCCAAACGTCTATCCAGAATACTTCAAAAAACAGGCTTGGAATGAAACCAGACATCATGCGCCACTCCTACGCCAGTTACCATCTAGCCTTCCACCAGTCAGCAGACAAAACGGCTCTGGAAATGGGCCATCGAGATACGCCGATGTTGTTTAGGCACTATCGGGAGTTAGTCACAAAAGAAGAGGCCCAAGCATATTGGAAGATTGAGCCTTAGTTTTTCTTACTCAAGCACCCGGCGGGGGGGGTTCCAACTCCACACGCTCAACTCATCAATAATGGATTTGGGCTTGGAGAATTTTTCTGCAAAAGGGAGATGCAGAGAGGCATCATAAACCGCAACGAGCAATTAACTGATAGTCTTGGTTTGGAGAAACCAAAAGAAGCCACAAATTAATTTTTTGGTGCTAGATCGTTAATGAAATCCCCGCTGATATAATCTGGTTTAATCGTCTTCTGAGTAAAACCTGGCAAGACTTGGTATTTCTTAAACTTAAGCTCACTAACGTCAGGATGCTCAGCCCACTCTTTGAGAAGAGGAGAAGCAAGGAACGACTCCAATGAAGGGGCATCTTCAAATAGGTAAACGCCACCGTATTCATTTTCCTCAGGATTCGCTAATGCAAGCTTAACCCCGAGTCCAGGAATCGTGCTCCAGATTTTCAGCATGTCTTCATCTTTGCTGAGTTCAATTAAGTCGTTGTCTTCTCTCAAATCATATTTGTAGCTGACAACCAAAACACTTAGCTTGGACAATCGGTCTTTCATTTCTTTATTTCTTTGGTCTATGGCTCCAAGAGCCTAAAACAACCGTGCGGCGTTCAAGTGGTGGAGTGGGCTAGCTTAACCGCGAGTAGTTTTGGTCGGCCCTTCCAAAACTCTAAAGTCTTTGGAGGAAACATTTTTGAATGCAGGATTAGTTGCTACTTGGTTGAATAAATCCGATTCGAGATAGCTTTGCATGGCTTCGTGGCTTTCCCATAAGTATACCCCGCCATAGGTATTGTTTTCTTTGTCCGCTAGCCAATATTTAGATTGTAATCCAGGCAGGTCAGCAAAAGCTTGCGCTATCTCGTTGCACGAATTTTCGTAATCCTGACTAGAAACGTCATTTAAGTTGAAGTTGACAATTTGGATATGCATGGCAGGTGAACTCTGACCACGCCAACCGCAGTTTGCAAGGCGTTTTAACTGTTGCCGCAAAAGCCTTCAGCCCGACATAATTGTACACGGTCAGGAACAACAACCCTGCGGCGTTCAAGTGGTGGAGTGGGTTGGTTTAGTTGCCAGCGGCTTACAATTCTTCGCCCTTCTTGCCGCCGTGTTTACGGAGAAGGGCGGCGGTTTCGCCAATGGCCGTGTCTAGCGGTGTCTTTCCAACATCATCCTTCCCATTCACATCCGCACCTTTGGCGATGAGTAGTTCGACGACTTCCTTGTGTCCGCCAAAAGCCGCATTATGCAAAGGAGCCTTCCCCATCACATGCCACACAGCCTTCACATCCGTCCCAGCAGCGATGTGTTGTTTGACGACTTCGATGTTTCCTTCTCTGGGAGCCTCGTAAATTGAGATGTCTGGAACCGACGGCCCACACCCCACAACCAGCACGGCTGCGATTGCTGTGAGTAGGAGGTGTTTCATTCACGTTCAGCTTTCAATTATTCACTCGTCTTGCCGCCGTGTTTGCGGAGGAGGTCTTATTGATTAATTTGCGTTGTGGATTGTCAGCTCTTAGGCTGAGAATCGCTAATAGTGTAGGGACGATAATACTCGCGATAAGCATTTCCTTATAACTGCCGGTTAGATGTTGGCATAAACCAAATAATAGTGGCCCAAGCCCACTTCCGATCACCATTGCGGACATGTTCACGCCACTGATTGCTCCAAGGTGAAGCCGTCCGTAGAAACGTGGGAACACGATCCCAGTCAAACTTACGAAACCCCCGCTGGCAATACCGTTGCCGATCACATACGCCGGAACTCCTCCAGGTTTATTTAGGAAAAACATGCCGAGTGCAGCCATGACACAGCCAAGATTCATAACGAACAAAAGAGACTTCAGTCTCAGATGGGTATTTATGAATCCGAAAACCAAATTGGTTATTACGCTCGTTGCTGCAATTGGAACAAACAGTGAGAGAATCCGATTACTCTCGAAATTGTATTCTCCTCCCAGTGACAGTATGTGGAACGTGAATGCTGTTGCATACATTCCGTAAAAAGAAAATGTAATGTTGAACACCCAAAAGGAGTAGTCTTTCATCGCTTCACCACGAGTGAACGCCCGGTTTACATACATGTCCGGGTTGTCTGACTCTTTCATCGGCTTACTACCCCCATCCATTTCCAAGCCATCTTCCTCTGGTTCATTTCGGAAAAGCAACCAAGCCAAAGGACCCATTACAATTAGAGTGGTTATTCCCATCGTAAACCAAGCACCATCATAACCGAATCGTTCAATCAACCAATTGAGCCCTTGTGGTGCAAACGAATAACTGAATGACACCAGGACCCCGCTAATAGCCAAGGCCAAGCCACGTTTGTGATTGAACCATTTTCCGATAGCGTTTCGGCATGTCAAAGACAGCACGCCTTGAGCTGATGCACGGATAAGATAAAAGCCAATACCAATCACCACAAACGCTGCAACACCAGTGGGCAGCACTTTGCCAAGCGCATGACTAATCACTGCCACCTTGGCCATGTATAATAAAATCAACCCGGTCGCAATGACTGAAGCGACTGCCATCTTCCGTTCTCCCCATTGATCCAAGACGTTTCCAAGCCATGGAAGTGTCAAGCCACTCGCGACAGTTCCAATGCAGTAAGCCAAACTAAGTTCCACGCGACTCAGGCCAAGTTCCTTCATCAACACATCCGTAAAAACACTAAACCCCATTGTTTGACCAGGAATGCTAAAGATAGAACCGATTGTCGCCACAAGAACAATCACCCAACCATAATAAACGGGACAACGGCTTGGTGCAAACGGTGTCCGCGCACCCCAAAAACCTCCATTACTTTTAGGAAGGGATGAGAAGGCCATTTTTTTGATTCCAGTTCACAGTAATCGCACCTCCAAAAAAATGTCCCTATCCTTACAAAGCCTCACACCAAAACCACGGCTGCAACTGTTGTAAGCAGGAAGTGTTTCATTTGCCTTCAGCTTTCAATTCATCACGTGTCTTGGCTCCGTGTTTGCGGAGAAGGGTGGTGACTAATCTGTGGCAGGTTTGGCGGGAACCTCTCCATCACCTGTCGGTTCGCCGGCCATTAGCCAGGAGAGATTAAACCGTGCGACACGTGTCTGGGGAAGCCGGCCTTCAAAGTGCATGTAGATCCAACCTGCGCTTGCCGTACCTGGCCGTCCTACCGAAAGGGAGGAATATTGGAAGGGGTCTTTCCAAACCAGTCGCTTCAAAGGCCAAGTCTTTGCACCGTCGAAGCTCACCCAGACCGTGCCATGTTTGCGGCCGGCAGTGCTGTCGCAGTTGCTGTAGAGCAAGATGTCTCGGTCCGCAATCGGCAGGCGAACAAGTCCGGCAAAGCAGCCGTAGTTCGTGTCCTGCGGTCCGTCGGGCAGGACGTCGACGATCCGCCAACCGGTCCAGGTCTCGCCGCCGTCGGCGCTCCATGCCTCGCGGCGCCGCAGCGGCGGCTTCTTCGCATTCCAATGAGAGCGGGAATTGTAGTAGAGCCGGCCATCGGACAGTTCGGCGACCCCTGCCTCGCCGGTACCCATCTCCGAGAACGGGTTGCTGGTCTTCCAGGTTTTTCCGTGATCGTCGCTGTAGATTGCGGTGGTGTAGTGCGTCGGCCAGTGTTTCTTTGGGTAATTAGCCTCGCCGTAATGACGCGCCGCGCGGATCAATCGCCCGGCATGTTTACCGTGTCGCAAGGTGATGCCGTGTTCGTTCATGTGCATCGACGGCACGTTTCCGCGGGTGTCAGGATGAATCGTGACTTCGATTTTCTGCCATGTCTTACCGTCGTCCTGACTGCGATAGACCGACAACGGAGCGGGTGGGTGCCGATCCTCGGCGAACGCTAGGATGTCTCCGGTGGTCTCATCGACGGTCAAGCCCCCCCCCTGAAAAGCCGGCTCAGCGACGATGATCTCTTCTCCCCAAGTCTTGCCTCCATCCACACTACGACGGGCAAGAAGCTTTTTGTCTCCCAAGGTGGCGAGAACCGTCCCCTTCAGAGAAACGACGATATTGGGATGGCGTATTGCCTTGAAGAGCGGCTGGGCTTCCATACGAGGCTTGCCGAGAAAGGCGCCTATCGGGCCCTCCTGCTTTCTGGACTCGTCCACGGCATAGGCTTGTACGGAGGCCAGACAAGCCATTAGCATAAGTGCAGTTGTAAGAAGCAATTGTCTTTGGTTCATGTTCACTAGTGAGTCGGAATCCTCTCCCCTGTTGGCAGGTCCTTTTCAAGCCCAGCAGAAGTGCCAATAGAACCGCCAGGAATGCTCTCTGCTGGGCCAGCTACCACGTTGGCACAAATCATCAGTGCAACCAGCAAAAACACTGATATCCAAACTGGTCCCGTGCTTTCGTTAGCTTGGACGGGTTGATTATTTGCTCAATGTCGTAGATTAAGTCAATGCTGGGACGTAGGGAGGGCGAATCGCAGAAAAGAATTTGTCCTGACAATCAATGTCAAGGGCCTCATCCTTTGGCCGTGCGTATTAGCCTCGCCATTATTCTTGCAATTGCAGTCTTCCCAGCCCAGGCAGTGGATTTTAAGAAAGACATCCAGCCGCTATTAAAAAACAAATGTTCCCGCTGCCATTCCGGGCATGAGGCTAAAGGCGAGTTTTCTATTAATACCCGTAACACAATGCTCAAAGCCGCCAAGCCTGGCAACAGCGCGGGCAGCCTACTATTTCAACTCATCGCCTCCAAGGATCCTGATGAGCGCATGCCCTCCAAGGGCGAACCGCTCACTCCGAAACAAATTGCACTGATCAAAACATGGATTGATGAAGGCCTCGCGTGGCCCAGAGGTTACAGTTTTGCCGAATGGCGCAAGGCTCCCCTTGCTCCACGCGTGGTCAAGCTGCCATCTGTGAAAAACGGCCTCAAGAATCCCGTCGATCGTTTCCTCCAGTCCTATTTTGATAAGAAGGGTGTGAAGCAAAAAAAACCCGTGGACGATCGAACGTTTCTTCGGCGTGCCTACCTCGACCTCATCGGACTTCCCCCTACTCCAGAACAGTACAGGTCCTTCGCCGAAGATAAGGATTTGGCCAAATACGAAAAGGTGGTGGACACCCTTTTGGCCAATGACGAGCATTACATGCAGCACTGGATCTCCTTTTGGAATGACGCCTTCCGCAACAGCTACACCCGGCAATATCACGGCGGCAACAAGTACCGCCTCACCAACTGGCTGAAGGCTTCGCTCAAGGCGAACAAGCCATACGACCAGTTCGCCCACGAGTTGCTCAGCCCTAATTCCGGTGAACAAGCCGCCTTCATCGACGGTATAAAATGGCGGGGCACAGTCAATTCCTCACAGGTCGTAGAGATGCAGGCTGCCCAGAACGTTGCTCAAGTCTTTCTCGGACTCAACCTCAAGTGCGCATCCTGTCACGACAGCTTCATCAACGACTGGACCCTCGACCAATCCTACGCCTTTGCCTCCGTCTTCGCCAACGCCCCCATGGAAAAGCATCGCTGCGACAAGCCCACTGGGAACAAGGTTGCCGCCGCCTTTGTCTACCCTGAGCTTGGCAAAGTAGATCCAAAAGCCTCTCGCAAGATGCGGCTCAATCAATTAGCAGACCTCATGACAAAAAAGGAGAACGGCCGATTTTCTCGTGTCATCATAAATCGAATATGGGCTTCCTTCTTCGGTAGAGGCTTGGTCGAACCCGTGGATGAAATGGACAACCATCCGTGGAATTCTGATCTTCTTGACTGGCTTGCCCGGGACTTTGCTGCCAACGGCCACGACTTGAAGCACACAATGGGCATCCTGACCACCTCGCAAGCTTACCGGTTACCCACCGTCGAGCCTGTGCCCAACCAAAAAGCGGAAGACTTTACCTTCAAGGGTCCACTCACAAAACGTCTGCGGGCAGAACAACTCCTTGATGGATTGGCTCAGCTTGGTGAAGCTGCCGCTCCACCCGCCAAACGTCCCGCATTCCAGCGCCATGGCCTGCGCAACCTGGATCGCCTCATGCGTATCCTCGGCCGTCCCAAGCGCGACCAAGTGGCGACCTCACGCGACAACCGCCCGACCACTTTGCAAGCCCTCGAGCTGAGCAACGGAGACATCATGCACAAGGTGGTGCAAAACGTCGGCGCGAAATGGGCCTCCAGCAAAAGAACGTCTGACCAATTGATCGAGGATCTTTTTCAAAACGCCTTCCTGCGCAAACCAACTCAGGACGAAAAAATGGCCGCCGCCGGACTGCTGGGAGAAAAGCCCAGTGCCGCCAATGTCGCGGACCTCGTATGGGTCCTCGTCCTACAACCCGAATTCCAGCTTCTCTATTGAATCAGATGAACAACCGACGCGAATTTCTCAAAACCGCCTCCTCGGCTACCCTGGCTGCCTTGGCTGCTGGAGTTCCTCAACAAGCCATCGGTTCAGCTCCCCGCTCCAAGTGGCCCGAGGCTAAGGCGGATTCGATAATCATTTTGTGGATGGGTGGCGGCATGGCTGCTCCCGATACCTTCGACCCCAAGCGTTACGTCCCCTTCGAAGTGGGTGTTCCGCTGGAGAAGGTTATCAGCACTTTCCCTGCCATTGACACCAGCGTAGACGGCATAAAAATCACAGAGGGCTTGGAAAACATTGCCAAGGTGATGGATCGAGGCACCCTCATACGTTCGCACAAAGTAGCCGATCTAGGCCACATTCTGCACAGTCGACATCAGTACCATTGGCATACCGGATACGAACCTCCATTGACGGTGGCGGCGCCACACTTGGGGTCATGGATAGCCAAGAGTCTGGGGCCGCGCAATCCCGCCGTGCCTCCTTTCATTGACGTTGGACAAGTAATGAACGCCGGTGGTGAAACCGAGGCGCTCAAGGCCTTTCACACCGCCGGTTTCCTTGGTAGCGAGCATGGCCCCTTCATGATTCCCAATCCCGATCTCGCAGCAAAGGCAGTCCAGCCTCCCGCGGGAATGGACGTCACACGCTTCAGTAATCGATACAAGGCATTTGCAAAACTGGCCGAAACCTCTCCCATCGCCCGACACGGATCTTCCTTCCAACGGGATTCCCTGCTTCGCTCGATGGACAACGCTTACCGAATTCTCGGCGACAAGAAAGCCGCTCAAGCTTTCGATATTTCGCTCGAGGACAAAGACAGTTTCGAAAAATACGACACCGGCCAGTTCGGGCGTGGATGTCTCTTGGCCCGCCGCTTGGTCGAAGCAGGGGCTCGCTTCACCGAGGTCACCACCGGCTACTATCCGTTCAAGAAATGGGACACACACGAAAACGGGCATACCACGTTGCGCCAAATGAAAAAGGAAATCGATCGGCCCATTGCCCAATTGATCCTCGACCTAGAGACTCGCGGCCTTCTTGACCGCACTCTCGTGGTGCTGGCTAGTGAGTTTAGCCGCGACATGATCATCGAGGGCGTGCCCGGTAGTTCCGCCCGCGACCAGTCTCGAGCCAAGACCGACGTGCTTAAGGAAATGAAGCACTATGGCCAACATCGCCACTTCACTGGATCGGGTTCTGTCCTGATGTTCGGCGGCGGCATAAAAAAAGGCTTCCTCTATGGCGAAACCGCTGACGAACGGCCACTGCTGGTAACCAAAAACCCCGTCACCATAGCCAATCTCCACGCCACCATGTTTTACGCCCTCGGCATACCCGCAGACCATAACTACGAGATCGAGAAGCGCCCCTTCTACCTAACCAAGGACGGCAAGGGCAAACCAATCCTCGACCTCTTCGCCTAAAGCATTGCTCCGCACCTTGTGAGTCCGGCATCATTCGTTGCATGGAAACCACCAACGCACAGCTGCGACGATTGCGATCAGTTGTGATTTCATAACGAGCCGACTGTCATCCCGATGAGTGCGGTTTTCAGCCCGTTTTAACTGTTGCCGCTGAGATGGGCTGACTACTTCCCTTCAGCTTTGAATTCTTCACCCGTCTTGCCGCCGTGTTTGCGGAGGAGATCGGCTATTTCCTTTTCGCCTTCGTCAGCCGCCATATTTAGCGGTGTCATTCCAAGAAAGCCTCTAACATTCACATCCGCGCCTTTGGCGATTAGCAGTTCGACCATTTCCTTGTCATATCCCAAAATTGCAGCAAACAAAGCAGTCAATCCATCCGCAGTCTTCGCATTCACATCTGCACCTTTTGGGGTTCACCAGCCGCCCAAATCAAAGGAGTCCATCCTTCACCCTCCTTTACCTCCACATCCGTGCCAGCAGCCAAGTGCTGTTTGACGGCTTCGATATTTCCTTTTTCAATAGCATCGTGAATTGAGATGTCGGGTGCTTTGGCTGTCGGCGGTTCTGGTTGCTGCGTCGTAGTTCACCCCACAACCAGCGCGGCTGCGATTGTAGTGAGTAGGAGGTGTTTCATAGACGTAGGCGAGGCTCAACAGTCTAGCTGATGATTTCAAGGGCTAAATGCTGTCACTAGTTACCCCTCATTGCTTCGTGGAGAGCCTCCTCTGCTCCTCTAAGGGGGTTGCGCGGGTGGGAAAAGGTACTTCAATTCAGATTCCAGCTGTGTCTACTTTGCCTCTCGCCGAGGTTGCGACTGGTTCAAACTCGGTAAATTTTGGTTAGCGACTGGTTAGCGAACTAAAATGCAGTGTCTTATTTTTTGACCTAAGTAATTGAAGATGCGCGCTTAACTCAGTGGTAGAGTGCTACCTTCAGACGGTAGAAGTCGTTACTCTAGTCCAACAGTGCGCACCATTTTCTCATCTCCCCTTTTCAGCCAAGCTGACGCTTAAAAAAATATTCGTGACTTTTATTTAAACATCCAATAAAAAACTGCTCGAGAACATTTATGAGACCAATCGTCCTCTTACTTGCTGGAATCTTTCTGAACGCCGGTCAATCCGTGCAGGCTCAACCGTACGGAGACTGCCATTTTCATCTGCTGGATTTTCTCCAAAACGGGGAGTTCGACAACCGGGACGGAGCCTTCCCCTGCAACGAGTCCGGCCTGATGAAGGATGGCCGCTATTTCCAACTCCCGTACGGGGAGCGGCACCGGCGGTTGACCGGGTTGATCGATGTCACCGAAAAACACAACATCGCCGATGTGGTGGTGTGTGGCATGCCGTTTGTCAAGAAATGGGCCGAGGACGATTTTTTTCTCCGACCGAAATATTACCTGGACTCGAGTTCGCGGGTGAAGGCGGCCAGGGACACCGACTTGCAGGTCGCCGCCGCGTTCATGGACTACAAGCGGCAGTTCGCCGGTGACAAGACTCAACTGGATAAACTAACCCGACTGCATCCGTTTGTCTGCGGTCTCGACACGACCGACCTGGGAGCCGTTGACCTTGCGATCAAGCGCATCCGGGAATACCCGGGAGTCTGGGAGGGGCTGGGGGAACTCATGTCGCGCCACGACGACCTCACCAACCTGACCACCGGGGAGCGCCCCCGGGCGAACCACCCGTCGTTCATCCGGCTGTTGAAGTTTGCCGGACGAGTCAGCCTGCCTGTCAGCATTCACCACAACGTCGCGCCAATCTCTCGCAACGAAAGTGAGTTCAAGCAGCCCCTGTATTTGGACGAGTTTCTGGCCCTGCTGAAAAACACGATTCACGACGAGTCCAATGCGGCCAACCGGCCCAAGGTCATCTGGTGTCACGCCGGTATCAGTCGCAGGATTGTGGTCAAGAATTACAGGCAAACCCTCGAGCGAATCCTCGACGACTACCACGAGAATCTTTACCTAGATTTGTCGTGGGTGGTGCTCGGTACCTATGTTTACAAAAACTTGGACGAGTGGGTGGCCCTGATCCAAAAATACCCGGACAACTTTCTCATCGGGTCAGACTCGGTCGGCAAATACAGCGGCATCCCGATGGAGTTGAAGAAATACCAGGCTCTCTTGAGTGCCCTGCCGGCTGAAACCCGATCCAAGGTCGCCTACAAAAACCTCGCCAGCATTCTCGACAAATCCGAAGCAGAGCGACACCGAAAGGGATTCGGAAAAGGCGGAATCACCCTTCCCCACGAATTTTCCCTGCCAGAAAATTTCGGCCTGGAGGGGTTGGGCAAAAGATAAATCCTTCGAGAGGGGTTATTCGAATTCGCGGCTTGGCTCCTTGTCTGGCTTCTCACCGGGTTGCCTGTGAATCCGTGTCGACTGGGCACCCAGCATGTCCATGTTGTCGGTACGTTGCACGAAAGCAACGGCGCCAAGGTTGCGTCTTTTGCCGCCGGGCACCTGCTTCAAGTCGAACGTGAACTCATGCCCGACCGGGCCGGCAAGCTCGACGCATTTGAACTCCAGCACAACGTTGTCCACGCTCAGCGTGCGGCCCTTGTTTTCACCACCGGTGATCCGCCGCTGGATGCCGTGCTCGACGAGCGCTACGCACAGCGCCGCATTCTCGAACTTGCCGAGCGTGCAGGCGTTAACCGCGATGGCTCCGTCCTCTTTTTTGACCTGCCGAACGGACACCGCCACCGTGGCCGGCAGCTTTAGTGAGCGGTTAATCGCGTCGAACGCGTTGGCCCGTTTGTGACCCAGTGTCTGGTACTTGCCGTTCACGATCATCTGCGGCGTGTAGTACATGCCGCTGAACCGCTTGTGCTCGTACGCCCGCTGCCGGGCGGAGAAGCGTCCGTCGCTGAAGCCGTCACTCCAGCTTCCACCGTCGAAATAATCCACATGAAAGGAGACGCAGAAAATGTTCAGTCGCTTGGCCAAGGCCATCCGCCGAATCTCCGCTGTGAACCGCTCCGCCGGCGGGCAGCTTGAGCACGATTCCGACGTGTAAAGTTCCACCAGCGCAAACTGGCTGTTCTTGAGATTTCGCTTCAGCAGCGGGAGGTCAGCAGGCGCTTGGCCAAGTTTGTTTATCGCCTCGTAGTCCGCGCCGTTGTCGAGCAGGAAGCGACTCATCTCCTGCCTGCCCTGGCCGTAGGCGAAGTGCAGCGGCGTCCAGTCGGTCGGGGTTCGGGTGTTGACGTATCCCTCGGACTGAATGGCCAAGTGCTGTCGGACAATCCCAATGTTCCCCTGCGCCGCAGCCTCGTGAATGGTCATCGTCGGGGGCGGCCCTTGGTGCCGGGGTGGTGGCGGTTCCTTGGCTTGGGCGATGGGTGGCTCAACGGTCACCGCCGGGGCATCGGTCGCTTGGCTTTCGACC
>Ga0233434_1004039_pt1 | contig 11479 bp, 11 predicted proteins | sample SI_122_August201_4_FD_182738 | JGI IMG/M metagenome (GOLD analysis project Ga0233434, IMG submission 182738) | Seawater microbial communities from Saanich Inlet, British Columbia, Canada - SI_122_August2016_120_MG | ecosystem: Environmental > Aquatic > Marine > Inlet | place: Canada: British... | reverse complement strand
AACTGTAACCCATTGTTTTATATGGAGCCAGCGGGCGGAATTGAACCGCCGACCTACTGATTACGAATCAGTTGCTCTACCCCTGAGCTACGCTGGCTTATAGGTCTATTTTGGTTGGAAAAGACGTACTTTACACGCTCTGCCCGGTAAAAATCAACTGCTTAGTTCCACCCGACCAGCAAGCCGCACTGCTTGGTGTGGGGACGGAAAACAGGATGGCGTTTGAAATCCAACCCTCCTCCAACTCCTCCCTATTACCCGTTCCGGGCACGAAGGCTGTCGCTGGTGATATCACGGAAGGGAGGAGAGAATTGGGAGAAACCAAATCCCCATTGAGTCCAGCGTCTCGCTGGTGGCGCCACGCCTAGTGGGCTAGTAGCATTTCGCTGGCTGTCCAGGCCATGCCTCTATTCGACCCACCGGCAAAGCCGGTTTTGCTCACAACGATGAGCCCGAACGCGGTGGATTCTTTGAACCACCCTGTAACGGTGGGGACGATGACTTTTGGGTCCATTCCCTGTTCTATCAATTGATAAGCGCGCAGAGCGGTCACTTGCATGGCGATGGCTTCGCCGTCACCGGTGGTGGCCACGGCCCCTGCTGGCCCGGCATAGAGACCGCACCCGATTAACGGGACATCGCCCACGCGACCGGGGATGGCGTCGTCGATACCTCCTGTGCTGAGTGCGGCGGCAAATTCATCCCCCGCCTGAACCACGCACCCGACTGTGTCGGTGGTGGAAAAATCTTTTCCTGTATTTGCAATTTCATCTGGCGTTATCGGTTGGCACCCTTGGTTCAGTGCAAACTCCGCCGCACCTCTTCCCGCCAAGACGCGATACTCCGACTGACTGACAAGGCGCGCAACGTGGACGGGGTTTTTGAATCCCTCCAAAGCGGCGACGGCACCGAACGTGCCGGAACTGTCCATGCACGAAGCGTCCATTTCCACTGCCCCGTCACTGCGTTTATGCGATCCGGTACCAGCGTTGAAGCGTCCGTCATCTTCCAGTATGGCGACAGCCTGGCAGGCCGCATCGATGATGGCTTCACCCGTTTGCAGAGACATCATGCACATTTGCCCGGCGATGGCGGTTCCATCGGCAAAGGCGGGGTCGGAACCGGCGCCGCCGTGGGTCAGCACTACTAGTTTTTTTTTATCTTCCATAGCTATAAATCACCCCAGCCCCTTGTGGTATCCCTTCCTTTATCTTCATGCCCGGAACGGGTACTTCGAGGGGTCCATTAAAGTTTCTCATTCGTTGAGAATCTATTATAAATGCGGTATGCTTGAGACCAACCAAAAAACTACAGGAATCCGATGGTAAAGTTTTGTTTGGAGTGTAAAAACGCGTTCTGGGGCGGACAGTATTGCCCGAAATGTCCCGGCGAAATCGAACTGCTCGATGCCGCTTTGCCTGAGAATAAAAAATATCTGCCGGAACTCAATATCGATGTGCGGCCAAAATATTATGCCCGCAGTTCCATGCTACTTTCCTGTTTCGGATTCGTGATGGCCCTGCCTCTCGGCGCATTTCTGTTTTTGCGCGGGATGTCTTCTTCCGGCAACGTTGTGCTATGGGCCAGTATTGGCATTGGCACCATTGTTACCGTCTCATGGGGATGTTGGTATCTCTCCCACAAACTCTTCGACAAACAAATGGAAGGTGTCGAAGTCGAAGAAAAAGAACCCCAACTAGACTAACCGGCCATCGGCCGGTGGCAATGGGGTGGTGACGCTATCGCGACCACCAACTGAGTGGCACCCTATCCTTATCTTCATATCTCGTGGTTGCTCATATTTCCTCACGGCGTAGCTGTGCAATGTGATATCCCCACCCTTCATAGGGAGGGGCGTAGGGGAGGGTTGGCTGGTTTCGATTTGAAAAAGTCCTTGTTTCTCTCGTCTTTGCGAGGAGCCAACGGCGACGTGGCTGTGATACTTATTCATTAGCTTTCGTGCCCTGCAAGGGTAAATTCAGGTGTTCTGGATCGCCGCACTCCCTTCGGTCGTTCGCGATGACGTGTTTGAGTTTAACTCGAACGTGCTTTACGAACTTTGTACATGCAAATGGTGACTATTCTAGCTAAATCGAGAAGTTGTCCAACTACTTCACCTGCTTCATAATTCGGGTTATAAATTTCCCCCGCGAATATTTGTCCTGCAATTGTTCTTCATCAATAACAGGAATATTAGGGAAGTGTTTCGTGAAGGCCCGAGCGAACAGGCCGGAGGTTGTTTCGCTTGTTTCCGGGTCGACAGCCTGTATCCCGCATGAGGGGGAACGGGTTTTAAAAATAAATCCGCTTAGGTTTAGTCGCGCTAACTCTTCCAGCTTTTCAGAGTTGAAGCTATGCATCGCTTCTGTCCAGTCTTTGCCAGAATCGACACCCACCAGACGTTCGTTACCCGACAAAATATGCACCGGTTCTCTTGGGGTGCCCATTCCCATTTCCACTTCAGGGCAAACCGGCACCGCTTCGAATTCGTCGCCTAAGAGGTCGATCACGGTCTGGTTGCGCTTGTGTCCACCGTTGTAACGAACAGCTTGACCCAGCAGGCAACTGCTGACCCCGACTTTTGGTTTTGTGCGAGCTGAACTCATTGTTGAATGCTACCAATAGGACTGCCTGGCAACCAGCACTTTCTTTAACGAATTCCCCGCCATAAAAGCAGGCCTGAATATTAGTCGGATTTATAGATTTCGGTGCAAAAATCCTGCAGGCCCGCCAATAATTCACTCAATTCAATATTTTTTTTGAAAAAATATATCTAAATTTCTCCTTATATTTCAGCGATTTATGAATATATATAGACAAAATATTAATATTTGTCTAATTACCCGTTGACATATCTAGAATATTGTCTAGTATTAAACTTATGCAAGGTTATAAGTTTTAACTATAATTAATCCATAAGGAGATCGAATCATGAAAGCAAAACATATCTTCCTCAAAACTTTGGCAATCACGACAATGACACTTTTGGCTTCAGGAACAGCTCTGGCGCATTCCAGTCACGACCATTCCACCGCATCCTTTAATTGGGAATTTTCTAAAAAACTGAACGCCAAAGTTGAAAGAGATCTCAACTCCAACAATCCTACCGGAACCGTTGGTTTAAATTCTTTTGAGCAGAAAAAGTTTAATCACTATGGCATTAAAGTCGGCAACAAATTTAATAGCTCCATTCGAAATGTTGACGTGACTTTCGAGCGGGTTTCCAGTGGTCTGAGAATTACCGATGCTTCCATATTGAAATATACAGCAGCGAAAAATATAGTTCCTATTAGGAAAATTTCATCCATCTCAAAAGTTTCCGGGCAAGTACTTTCTCATCTTGGGCACGACCATAGTCGGCTTCCTGTTGAATGGGTATTTGGTCAAACCACCAATTCAAAAATCGTGAGGCATATGTATGATGGCAAGGGAAACCTTTCTGTCGGCCTGACCCTCGTGGAGCAGAAATTACTGAATGAGTATGACATCAAGGTCGGTAACAAGTTTCATCTGTCAATTTCTGGTCATAGTTTTCTGGTTGAGAGAACTTCGGGCGGATTAAATGTCATTAACCATGTTGAAAATGATGGCGTAGCCAAAGTCAAAGAAAACACGATTAATGACAACGTTTAATCATCATTGCAAAACAAATAAGGACCACTATTCCAATGACCCAAGCTGACAAAATGGAAAACCTGATTTCGATAGGAGAACTGGCACGGCTGACCGGAATAACCACGCATACGTTAAGAGTGTGGGAAAAGCGTTACGGCACTCCCCACTCTCAACGGTTGCCTTCCGGTCATCGTCGATATCCTAAAGAAGATGTTCCAAGGCTCAGAGCCATTGCAAAAGCACTTGAGTCGGGTTATCGAGCCAGCAAGGTGGTCTCTGGAACTCTTGAAGAATTACAGGGATTGATGGGTTTGAAACCTCTCATTGATCCAAACTCTACAACTACTGAAGAAGCCAAGGTTTCCTCTGACGAAATGTTGATTGAACGTTGGATCAAGGGGATCCATGGGTACGATGATGACACTATTCTCCAGGGCTTTCATCAGCAGTGGAATAAAGCAGGGCCTTTAAGTTTCATTGTGGACTGCGCGGCTCCTTTAATTGAAAGAATTGGCACAGGATGGGAGTCGGGCGAGCTGACTATTCCTCAAGAACATTTTGCGACGGAATGTCTGAGCAGTTTTCTGATCAGTAAATGGAGACAACTGAATAGCAGGAAAGAAGGCTGGACCGCACTTATGGCAACCTTGCCGGGAGAAACCCATAGCTTGGGGTTGCTCATGTCTGCCGTTGTAGCCAGCCTTTCCAATGCAAAGATCATTTATCTTGGTCTGGATACACCGCTTGAAGATGTGATTGCCACAGCTAACAAATATAACCCAGAACTTCTTTGCATAAGCATTTCGACCGGCAACAAACCGTTGGACCCGGAAGATGGGCTTTTAAAAATCAGGAAAAGTTTGAATAATAAAATAAAAATTGTTTCAGGAGGAAGAGGGGCTCCGGAAAGTTTACCTGGAATCCTGAGGATGGAAGATTTTACAAAATTTAATGACTGGTTGGGGGATTTTGAAAACTCTCTCAACATTACATAAGGAATAAAATAAATATGAATACCATTAAACAGGCAGTTCTTCTGGTAGGGCATGGCGGGCTACCCAAAGACATCCCGCAACAAGCAGTAGAAAGTTTTATGAAGATCCACAAACAAAGAATCCGAACAGGAGCAGCAATAACCAACGAGGAAAAGGAATTGGAGTCGGTCATTCGAAACTGGAAACGGACTCCAGAATCTGACCCTTATCAGGCTGGACTGGAAAGCCTGGCTTCCTCCATGAAACCACGTCTGGATGGATATATTTTAAAAACTGCCTATAACGAATTCTGCTATCCGTCCATTGAGACAGCAGTGGATGAGTTGGCTGAGAAAAGTGTTTCTAAAATAATCCTAATCACAACGATGATCACCCGTGGTGGGTCGCACTCTGAAGTTGAAATCCCGGAAGAGTTGGAGGCCTTGAGCGAAAAATACCCGGATATTGATTTTCAATACGCATGGCCTTTTAGCATGGATTCATTTGCCCTGTTCTTAACCGATCATGTTAAAAACTTTCAGCCCGAGCTGGCGACAAATATAAATTAGAGGTTTCAGATGAAACCTAATTGCTAACTCGGTGACCAATATCTTTACGAAAATGAATTCCATCCCATTGAATTTTGGCAACCGCTTCGTAGGCTTTTTTAATTGCCGAGGGGGTGTCCGGTCCCGTAGCGGTGACGCCTAATACCCGCCCGCCACTGGTGAGGACTTTGCCTTCTTCCGTTTTAGTTCCGGCATGGAAGACGACAACATCGGGCAAGGCACCTGCTTCATCCAGTCCTGAAATTTCTTTGCCCTTTTCATAAGATGCCGGATAACCTTTAGCCGCCATCACCACGCAGACCGAGGGTTCTGGTTTCCATTGCAATTCATGTTGGTCGAGGGTGCCATCGATGCAGGCTTCAAAGAGCGGGACAATATCGCTTTCCATACGGACGAGAAGCGGTTGCGTTTCCGGGTCCCCGAAACGAGCGTTGAATTCAAGAGTTTTCGGACCGTATTTGGTGAGCATCAGTCCCGCGTATAAAATTCCCTTATAAGGTCGACCTTCACTCTTCATAGCGCGGACCAGAGGGAGCATGATTTTGTCGCGCACCTTCTGGCGCAAAATGTCGGTGAAAATCGGAGCTGGGGAATAGGCCCCCATACCGCCAGTGTTAGGTCCTTTGTCTCCATCCAACGCGGCTTTATGGTCCTGCGCCGAATCCATAAGGAGCACCGTGTTACCATCGGAAAACGCCAGTACTGAAACTTCCTGACCTTCGAGAAACTCCTCAATCACGACTTGGTCTCCCGCCTCGCCGAACGACTTGTCTTTCATAATAGTGTTCACCGCATTCAAGCCCTCTGCCGAGTTGCGGCACAAGATGACACCTTTACCCGCTGCGAGACCGCTTGCCTTGACGACAATGGGTCCTGTTTCTTTATCGAAATATCTTTGAGCCAGTTCAAGAGAAGTGAATATTTCGTACTCCGCTGTAGGCAGGCCGTATTTTTTCATGATGTCTTTGGAGAATGCTTTACTGCCCTCCAACTCGGCGGCGCGGGCAGTTGGACCAAAAACGCGCAATCCATTTTCCTCAAAGCGGTCGACGATGCCCATCACAAGAGGTTGTTCGGGTCCCACCACGGTGAGCCCAATCTCATTTTTCTGAGCAAACTCTAAAAGCTGATCGATCTGATCTGCGGCTATCGGTACATTTTTGGCAATTTCAGCAGTCCCCGCATTGCCCGGCGCGCAGTAGATATCGGTGACTTTTGGGCTTTGGCTGATCTTCCAAACCAATGCATGCTCTCTTCCCCCACCCCCTATTACCAGTACCCGCATATCTCTCCTTATTACTTTGTATGATTCAAGCTGGAATTTATATAAAATGCACCCATGTTGCAACTCTTTCATAGCCTGCGATGAAAAAGGTTCCCTATTAAATGGTAAAACTGGACTCGGTCAGCAAATCTTTTGGCGGTAATACCGTGGTGGAAAATATCTCGCTTGAAATCGAGGTGGGCGAACGTTTCACCCTGCTGGGAAGAAGCGGTTGCGGAAAAACCACCCTGTTGCGGATGATTGCCGGATTTGAAACCCCTGATAGCGGAACTATTTCCATTGAAGGGCAGGATGTCGGCTCTCTACCTATTGAAAAAAGGCCAGTCGGTCTGATCTTTCAAAATTACGCTCTGTTTCCTCACATGAGCGTTTACGATAATATCGCAGTCGGGCCCCGCATTCGCAAGCATTCCGAATCCGAAATCGCCAAAAAAGTTGATGAACTGCTGGAGATCACTCGTCTTAAAGCCTTGCGTGATGTTCACCCAGGGCAGATCAGTGGTGGCGAAGCGCAACGAGTGGCCCTGGCCCGTGCTGTCATCAACCGTCCCAAGATTCTTTTGCTGGATGAACCCCTCTCCGCCCTGGATCTCAGTTTGCGCCAGCACCTGCGCGAAGAACTCGTCGAAATGCAGAGAGCGTTGGGCATCACCTTCCTGTTTGTCACCCACGATCAGGAAGAAGCTATGGGCCTCGCCACCCGCATGGGGATCATGGATAAAGGTCGCCTGCAACAAATCGGCACTCCTACTGAGCTTTATGAAAAACCCGAAACCGATTTCGTTGCCGAGTTTCTCGGAGACGTAAACCGGCTTACCGGAAAAATAGAACAAAGCACCGGTAACCAGATCACAGTTTCATTAGGAGCCGCTGGGAGCATCCAATGCGTTTCTGAAGTTCGCGGACCGGAAAACCAAAACATCACCTGTTACGTTCGGCCGGAAAAATTATTTTTTGATACCGGTCGACCTCAAACTGAACCCACTAATATTTTGCAAGGGACCCTGCGTGGGATAAATTTTTTTGGCAGTCACTCCCGCTATCAACTGGAACTTTCTGGCGGAAAAATGCTGACCCTTTCAATTCAACATCGAAAAACTCATAGTCCTCAACATTCCATTGGTGAGTCGGTTCGGGTTTTATTCGCAGTCTCCGATGTCTTTACCACCACTCGGCGTGGGGCCAATGAGCAATGACTTTGATATGCAGACAATCGCCATCTCGGCTTTATTAGCTCTTAGACGTGTTTAATATGAAAAAATTTATGACAATAATTCTCGCTACTGTTTTATTAATGACCGGTTGCGACAACACCCCCGCCGGAAAAACCTATTTGGTGGCGACCGATGCCACGCTGGTCCCCATGTCGTTCATGAGTGTTGGCAACAACATGACCGGGTTCGAACCCGATCTCATGAAAGCTGTGGCGAAAGAAGCAGGAATAAATATTCAACTGATCAATGTCGAGTGGGCCGGTTTGTTTGGCGGACTCATTACCCGGAAATTCGATATGGTCATCAGTTCTGTCACCGTTCTGGAAGAGCGCAAAGAACGCATGGCCTTCAGCGAGCCTTATCTTAAAAGCGGTTTAGCTCTAGTGATCCGAAAAGATCAGGAAGGTATTAAATCTTTTGCCGACGCGAAGAAAAATAATTTATTAATAGGAGCCCAGGTTGGGACCACGTCTTATTTCTTTCTGGAAAAAGACCCCAGCATTCGTAAAAAGGGTTACCAGATGTACGGCCACGCCGTGACCGACCTCATCAACGGAAAAATTGATGCAGTGCTTGGAGAAAGTACCGGGACGCTTTTCTATCAAAACCAAAATAAACCTTTGTTTGAAAAAATTAAAATGGTCGGCGAAATCATGACCAACGAACATTACGCCATCGTTTTTCATAAAGAAGATACCGAGCTAAAAACCAAGGTTAATGCGGCCTTGGAAAATATTTTAAAAGATGGAACAGTCTCCCAGCTCCACAAAAAATGGGATCTGGGCCAAGCCGCTCAAGTACCGGAATAAATTTTCACAAGAGTTAACCCGTATATTGATTTTACATGGGAAAATGTAAGGCCGGTAAAGACAAACAGTTATTTACGTGAAGTTTTCTGTGACACAACATGAGCATAAAAAAATATTCGTTTTGCATCCAAGCAGGAAAATCAAATCCCCCCAACCCCCTTCGTAGAAGGGGGAGCTTAAATGGACCCCTCTTCTCCGAAGAGGGGCTGGGGTGATTTACAACCTTCCGCGCAATATGCGGCTAACAAAACTTATGAAACAATGACCCACTCATCCCAAATAAAAAAACAGAGCTGGGCGTGGAACCTTGCGGTGATGATGAGTTTCCTGTTTCTAGTTTACCTACCCGCAAAAGAAGTCTTCATCGCCAAAGAACAATCCGGCGGATATGTAGAACTGCTTTCACTGCTACCTTCTGGTGTGTTCTACACACTTTTGGTCACCCTGCTTGGCAGCACAAGTGCCATCGTCGTTGGGTTGCTGGTGGGGCTGGGGAAGCTCTCTAAAAATCCATTCATTCGGATTCCGGTTGCCTTTTATACCGAGGTATTACGCGGCGTTCCTCTGCTGGTACTTTTATTTTATATTTACTATGCCTTGGGGGAGTTCATACATATGCCAGCATTGGTCGCGGCGGTGGCAGGTTTTGGATTCAGCTATGGGGCTTATATGGCCGATGTTTTTCGCGCTGGCATTGAAGCCGTTCCAAAAGAGCAGGGTGAGGCGGCTCGCAGTCTCGGCATGAATGAAAAACAGGCTATGTTTCAAGTCACCCTTCCGCAAGCCTTGCGCACCATTATTCCCGCTATCGGTAATCAGACCTTGGGGATGTTGAAGGACACCAGTCTGGTTTCAGTGCTTGCCATTTCCGACATCCTTCGAGTCGGCAACGAATACGCCACCAAACACTTCAATTATTTTGAGACCTACACTTATGTGGCTTTGACCTATCTGTTACTTACGCTTTTGTTAGCGCGAGGAGTGCAAAACCTGGAAAGCCGTTACCGGACAGCGTAATAGGCGAATTGCAGGTAGCAAACTATCATTGCTTTCTCAGCCGATTTTGCTCTGCTAGAAGCGGGCCAGCCAGATACCGAGGAAGAGGGCGATGGCGACGAGCCACATCGTCATTTTGCTGAGGCCGATTATTTTTCTGAGGGTCTCGGGCACGAGTTTTTTATTTTGCGGACTCAGGTCAAGATCCGAGATATGGATTCTTAGTGAGAAGGTTACATACATGCTGGTGAAAAAGGCCCCTGCCACGAACACCATTTTGATCCCGAACAGGTTGTAGTAGCCGGGTTTGAGCCCTACTTGCGCTGAATAGTTTTCCAGCAGGAAGTAGATACCTGTTCCTATCAGTATGAGTAAACTGGCGAACACGGTCGGTGCCATCAGGTCGAGGATTTTATAAGCAGGCGAATTTTCGTCGCGCTCGGTCTGCCCTTTTTCGACTACAGGCAGATAGATTTTCAAGCAATAGACGAGGCTTCCCAGTGCTATCCCTGCTGCTAGCAGGTGAATGAAAATGATGATGACATTTGTCATGAAGAAGTTTTTCTGGTTCAGCGTTTAGGCTGTTCGAGATAATGGATAAGCAGACGCACGCCATAACCGGACGGGCCTTTTGGGATGTAAGGTTTATCGTATCCCCATGCTGTGCCTGCGATATCAATGTGGGTCCAGGGTTGGTCGCCCGCGAAAGCTTTGAGGAATGCGGCGCCCATGCTACTGCCTGCGCCAACTCCCGGCGAGGCGATATTTTTTAGATCGGCGATATCGCTTTTGGTGGCTTTTTCGAATTCTTCCCATATTGGCAGTTCCCATACCCGTTCGCCGGTTGCATCGCCGGCTTCTTTCAATCGTTTGATCATGGCAGGGTTAGTGCCAATGACGGCGGCGGCCTGGTGCCCCAATGCCATGAGCACGGCTCCTGTCAGGGTGGCGAGGTCGATCACTTCTTTGGGTTTATAGCGTTGGGCATAGGTCAGTGCGTCTGCCAGCACCAGCCTGCCTTCAGCATCGGTGTTGAGCACTTCGATAGTTTTGCCGGACATGCTTTTCAAAATGTCGCCGGGTTTAATTGCTAACCCATCAGGCATATTTTCGGCTGCGGCCACGATGCCCACAACGTTGACTTTTAGTTTCAGGTCGGCAATGGCTTGCAGGGCTCCCAATGTTGCTGCGGCACCGGACATGTCCATCTTCATTTCGTCCATGCCTGCCCCCGGTTTGAGCGAAATGCCACCGGTATCGAAGGTGACGCCTTTGCCCACTATTACGGTAGGGGCTTTGCTTTTTGCGGCACCGAAATATTCCAACACGATCAGGGCCGGAGGTTCATGACTACCGCGCGAAACGCCAAGCAGGGCACCCATGCCGAGTTTTTCCATTTCTTTTTTGCCCAATACCTTGCAGGTGATTTTGCTTTTGCGGGCCATTTTTTTAGCATGATTAGCCAGATAAGTCGGAGTCGCAGTGTTACCGGGATGCGATACTAAATCTCTCGCCGCATGCACAGCGGCAACAATTTTCTCTGCCCGCGTGATGGACTTTGCCAAAGTGGCTTTCCGGATTTTTGTCGCCGGGACGAGGGTCAACGTTTGCAATCGGCTTGGTGGATCGTCTTTTTCATCACGGGATTTGTATTCGTCAAAATGGTAGAGGGCGAGCCCTGCCCCTTCGGCAACGGCTCCGGCGAGTTCGCCATAGCGTGGGCTTTTAGAGATTTTGTCGAAACAGCTGTCATTCAAATAAATCGAAGTGGATTTGAAGTTTGATCCTTCTACCAGCTTTACGGCGGTTGCCGATGCTTTGCAGATTGTTTCTGTTTTAACGTCTTTAGCTTTTCCGACTCCAACCAGTAATAGATTGTCGGCTTTTAGACAGCCGGTGCTGTTGAGCAAAAGAGTCTGGTTGGGTTTTCCCGTGAAACGTTTGTTTTCAAATGCCAAAGTGATGGCACCGTTGAGGGTGCCATCAATTGTTTTTAGCGTTCCGCTCGGCTTTTTTT
>Ga0233434_1004035_pt1 | contig 11487 bp, 7 predicted proteins | sample SI_122_August201_4_FD_182738 | JGI IMG/M metagenome (GOLD analysis project Ga0233434, IMG submission 182738) | Seawater microbial communities from Saanich Inlet, British Columbia, Canada - SI_122_August2016_120_MG | ecosystem: Environmental > Aquatic > Marine > Inlet | place: Canada: British... | reverse complement strand
GTATTATAAAAGCCAGGCATTGCATGGCATATGCAATGACAGCTCCAAATACCGCCATGGAAAGAATCGTCTTGCCGAACGCTGCATCCGCTCCACCGGTAAAAAACATGGTTAACAAAATTAAAAACCAATAACTCCCCCAGATATAAGGGCCACGTGGGGCGTTTTTCGTTTTTCGCCCGTGACGGACAGCCATTTAGGAAAGTAACCGGCCCGAGAAAGTGAATAGATGTTTCTTCCATAGGCAAAGATGATCGAGTGAAAACTTGCAATCAACCCTGCCACTGCCAGCAGTCCGAGGAATTTTGTTGCAGCCCCGTTCCAAAAACAACTTCATACCCTTTCAATAGCGGAGCCTCACTCTTGCCAAAGAAATCTGCACCTTCGCCAATTTCTACGTCGCCAATGCCTACATTAAGGAAAACCACTCCCAGACCTGTGATGATCAAGGTCAACAGTCCTAGTATGATTCCCTTAGGCATGTCCTTTTTGACATCAATCGCCTCCTCGGCGGCGAGGGGGAGTTGCTCAATTGCCAGGTACAGCCATATGGCATAGGGCAGGGCAAGCGCGACCCCTTTGAATCCAAACGGAAACCATCTTGAATTTTCTGGATTTTCGGGTGCGATGTTCAAGGCCAAGTCAAAGTCAAATTTCCCGGTGAATATCACTCCAACATAAAAAATAATCAGGATGGCAAGAGCTAGAAGGGTTATCACGATAGTGAATCGAAAGGTTGCCTCTACTCCCCAAATGTTGATCCCAATAAAAACAACGTACATGGCGGCCCACCAAACAGGCCGAAACGAATCGGGCGTCTCGAAGATGTCAGTCAGAAATGCTCCCATGAAGTAGACCACCACGGCGGTGGTAACCACGTATTCCATGTTTTCAGCCAAGCCGGTCAGGAATCCGCCCCATACGCCCATAGCCGTCCTGCCAAAAGAGTAGGCCCCACCGGTGTGCGGCGGCGCGGGGGACATTTCTGCGATAGAATAACACAAGCCAAGGTACATCAGGGTGACAATGAACATAGCCACCAAGTATCCCCCAAAACCGGAATATTGGATTCCAAGGTTCCAACCGGAAAAATCTCCGGATATTACCGCGCCGACTCCCAATGCCCAGAGGGACCACACGCCGGCGTAACGCTTTAAACCACGTTTGGTGAAATATTCGGAATCTACTTTTTCGTAGGTAACAAACCCGTGCTTTGGATCATTCATCAATTTAGATATATCTCACGAAACAATGAGGGGTGAGCGGGCCTGTCATAAACAACACGTCTGCGATTATTGTGTGTTGTCTCATTTCAATAATATTCTGACTCTGTCCCCCATGGGACTTGTTTGTTATGGTAACAAGTCAATTTTTTCTTGGGAGAAAGCCCATCGATGCGTGAATAGAGTATTCGCAGCTGCACCCGGATCCCGCTTCGGGAACCAGAACCATTCCCCCTACGGGTATAATATTAATCCAACATCCCGGCCGGGTAATCTCCACCAGATTTTCCTTGTTCATGCCCTCCCCTAAATCGATGAAGCCGGGGTAATCACTCAAGCGAGAAAACAACATGGTCGAAGACGCTGATAGTGTTCCGCAATTGCCGCCCACACCCACTTTACTGGTGGACCACTTCTCTTTGCCCGTTTTGAGGTCGTATGCAAGGGGTTGTTGATAGACAACATCTCCAATAATGACCGGGTGCCGCCGATGCGCCCCGTGATGATTGTTCTCCCAGCCATGATCACGATTCCAGAGTGGTTTACCGGATTTAGCATCAATCGCCCTAAGATCAAATGACTTGGGGGAAGAGCGCAGTACGATCAAGGTTCCATCCTTGTAGGTGGAAAAGAACACTGGAGTCCTTTGTTCAAATTGCATGTCTTTATCCCAGACCCTCTTCCCTGTTTTCACATCCAAGGCAACAAGATGTAACGCCATCCACTCCTTGCCTCCACTTAATCTACGTGACTTGTCTTGAAGGACCTTTGGGTTTCTGTTTTCAACGAAGTAAATTTGATCGCCCCCAATTGCGATGGTCGAATTAATGATCACCCCGTTGTATTTCCAAGCCTGCCTGTTCCCGGCCAAATCAACGGCAAAAAGACAATCGCTCAACACCTTGTGGCTATCCTGGGCATTATTAAAGCCGGAGTCGTCATACCAGGGCCCTCTACCTTCAGTATAAAAGTTTCCTGAGCGGACACTTGAGCCGAAAAGGAGTCCGTCGGTTGTGGCAACATACCCCCAATTGTAGTCATAATCGTCCTTTATTTTTGGGCAATTAAATTCCTTTTCGGTTTTTCCCGACCTAGCATTAACTTTTATGCAATTGTTCTTAACGGCAAGGTACACATGATTCCGATCGGTCACCATGTACCCGCAATCTCGGGGCAGATTTACTCTTGGCTCTAAAGATGGGAGTTCTTTCTCCCAAAGTACGCGACCGTTATAGGCATCATTGGCATATAGTATTCTCTCGCCCAGCGTAAACAAACGACCGCTGCTGTAGACTGGTGCTGTTGTATATGAATGCCGGTCAAACATTCGATAGGGGCCGGGCTTGCCGTACCATTGGAGCCTGAGATCTCCACTTATCCTCATATCCTCACTGCAAGCTGTGTTCCCAGGATCTGCATATTGGTGGGACCACTCACCGCTCCCTGGTAGCCTGCCCCTGTTGATCACATGCCACTGCTGATCTTTCATTGAGTGAAACTTGCTCTTAAAATCCGGACTACTAGCAACCAGTTCGACTAATGGTTTGTGTGCAAGCGCCAATGCCTCGCTCGCCCCTTTTTTCCCTCCAATGGTAAATGTTCCAAATGGTCTCAGCAGACGATAGTACTCACTGAGTAGAGGTTTTGCCCCTTTTAAGGCATTAATATCCACACAAATAAAATTGAACATAAAATCCGGATAAGGCAGCTGGTTTCCTGACTTTTTATGAACCACGATTCTTTTTCCGTACAGTCCCTTCTCGTTAAAAAAGCTACGGGTTTTCGCTGCAATCTTGGGATCTTCCTCCACAATAACTAGATTAAAATTTGTGTCTATCAGAATTTGCGATGCCATCTGCGTATCACCAGCCCCGTGGACCAGAGCATAGCCTGTTAGTTGATCGAGTTGCCTGATCATTTGCCTGCTAAATTCCTGATCTAAATAATCAATATGTTCTTCGCTTATACGCTGCTTCGTTGTGGCTGTATTAACTGTAACTTGTTGAGGGATTCCTTGTTCTGAAAAACAATAAATTTTTCCCTTGTCTGTGGTTGCCAAAAGGGAGCCGTTGGCCGCGACAAGACCATGCACTATGCCGTCTACACTCATGTTCCAGTCAATGCTCCCTGTGTTGGCGTTAATGGCTAGTACCTCGTTTTCTCTCCCCACGAATAAGGTGTTCCCCGCCATAATGATTGCCTTGGCTTCTTTAACTGGCTGCTTCCATTCCTTGATAAGCGATGCTTGCGACTTAATTTTAGTAATGGAATCTTTTGTGGTTTTGATCTGCTCCTTAATAGAGATACCTCCTTTTAAGGTGATAGCTGTTCCTGGTTTTTTGGCGGTTTTCTGAGTCTCAGTAAGTTGCTTGTTCAAACTTTCAATGACTGCATTAACTCTCTCCAGCTCAGGGATGTTTCCTATAAGGGGAGTCAGGCGTATCTCATCGATATGAGACATCATTGGTTCAGACTCAATTCTGAGAGTGAATTTTTTTGTGACAGCTTTGATTAAACCCTCGCTATGCCACCTCTGATATTCTGGCTCCCATCCTCCAGTGGTTTGCGCAATGGCTACTTCTCTTGCAACTTTTCCATCTATAAGAATACGTCCCGGGCGCGGTAATCGCGCAGCATACCTCAGTTCCAACTGAAACATACCGGGCTTCTCAACTATGAGATCGTACTCAACAAAGTTCTTTTGCCCTCCAGGGTCAGAAATAATGCCTACTTCCTTGCCATACAACTCGCGATCTACAACAACATTGCCACGATCAAATTTTTCGGCCTGCCACTGGAGTTTGTTGTTCAGGTCAATAACCCCCTCGAAATTTTTCTTTGCTGCCGCGATCTTTAGTTTCAATTCCTCCGCTTTTTCCCAGTCATGCTCCGCCTTTATCATTCCCTCCAAATCATTTTTGCGTTTCTCAAGACTCCTTAGGGCAAGCGGTTTTCTTTCTCGACGAATGATTTCGGTTCCAGAGGCAAGAAAAACCGAGTTGGGGCTGATGACCGCCTTGTTGGCCTTGAAGTTCGCCACGCGGTATTGCTTATTAGACTGGTCTAGCGCCACTAAATTTTCACCTGAAATGCCTGGGCCTGAAACCATGACATCATCGACAATCAACGCGAAGTTACCACGTGGCCCAGAGATACGTTTGAGGTAATCCCCATTAGACCTATTGTACATCAATGGCGTCAATTTACCAGAAGGCACAAAAATCTTGCTTGGCGTGGCCAATAGATAGCCCTGGGCTGTCTGTTTTATTTTTTTCTTCCATACATTTTTCCCCTCGTAGGCATCAAGTGCAAATAAATAGGATCCCTCTCTCGCCGGGAACAGCCCTGCGGCCGAATAAACGAGTCCTTTCTCGACAAGTACACCGGTGCGTACCGGCCAACGGGAAATAATTTGTTCGTTCCCGGGAATCTTATCATTGCTTGGGCCCGCAAGATGACGCCAATGCTCCTGCCCTGTTTGGGCATCGAGGCAATAAATAATTCCGTCATCCGATCCGAAATAAAGCCTTCCCTGATGGAATGTTGGACAGATGCGAACCGGTCCCTCTGTATAAAATGTCCATTTGATGTGACCTGATGTTGAGTCAAGACAGTAGACCTGATGATCACTTGACGAACCAAAAAAGACCGAATTCCCGCAAGCGATCGGCTGGAAGGCGTGGTCGAAGGTAAGCAGCGGCTCCACCTTGACTCCTGAGTATGGGTTTTCCCTGAATGGAGCTGGCCATGCCCGCTCGGGTTGGTGTGGGGACACAAATGTCCAGCTTTTCGACAATGGAAGGGCCAACTGCTCGCTGGTAATCCCTGTCCTTTGGGCATCATGCCGATAGGTTGGCCAGTCCAGGGCGTTGATTGAAGCCCATTGGAAAGTGAAGAGGATGAGGGTGGCTGCTTTTATCATAAGATTTTGTCTACTAATGGTGGTACAATCCGTCTGAGTTCACCAATCTCTACTCTGCAAAAACAGCAACTTTGCTGTTTTTGAGATGAGGAGTGGTTTCGTTTCGCGTGTGCTTTAACTGAAGGAATTAGACCCCTTCTCTGCCTATTAATTCAAGGTTTTTATACTGCCCTCCTACGAGGCTCTTTTCTCCATTCCTGCCTTGTGGGTCTTGGTGGGCTTGCTTAAAACCTTTGCGTGCCGGTTTCCCACAACAAGCAGGCCAAGCCTAAATCCTTTTCTCTTAATCGCTACCTTGACCGATCCATCAAGCTGGTCAATGCAGCGCTGAACAGGCATCTACCCAAGGCGTCGGCAAAGCCGAAGACGCTGCATGAGTCGATGCGCTACTCAATGTTTGCAGGTGGTAAACGACTTCGGCCTATCCTTTGCATGGCCGCAGCCGAGGCGTGCGGTGGCAGAGCCAGCAACTCTCTGATCCTCGCCTCGGCCGTCGAGTGCGTCCATACCTACTCGCTTATCCACGACGATTTGCCGGGGATGGACGACGACGATTTGCGTCGGGGCATGCCGACGAATCACGTCGTTTACGGTGAAGGAGTCGCGGTGCTCGCCGGGGACGCGCTGCTTACCTTGGCCTTCGAGTTGGCCAACCAAGCGAAGCCAACCAAGCGCTACAAACAGAATGGTTTTGTGGGCGAACTGGCCAAGACGGCCGGTCACGCGCAATTGATTGCCGGCCAAGTCGCCGATCTCGAGGGCGAGGGCGTGCCGGTGTCGCTAGCGCAGCTCCGCTACATTCACGAGCGCAAAACCTCCGCGCTGCTGACCTGCTCGGTGCGGCTAGGCGGCATGTCGGCCAACGCCACGCCACGCCAACTTCAGGCGCTGACCGATTTCGGCTCCTCCGTCGGTTTGGCCTTCCAAGTCATCGACGACATCCTCGATGTGACCCAATCGTCGAAGCAGTTGGGCAAGACCGCCGGCAAGGATGCTGCGGTGCAAAAGTCGACTTACCCGTCGGTTGTAGGCCTGACTAAGTCGCAAAAGATCGCCGCTAAACTGACGACCAAAGCCTACGCTGCACTCAAGCCTTTCAACGGCAAGGCAGTCGCACTGGAGGCGCTCGCCGATTACCTGCTCAAGCGCGACCACTGAACTTGGCGCAAGCGCAGAGTTGATTTTTGGTGATTGGCCAAGTTTACTCGTTTGCCGTTTAACGGTTCAATTTGATTTTTTATGGCAGTAAAAGTTAAGAAACCTTTAGTAAGTATCCTGATGGGTAGCCAGTCGGATTGGGGCGTGATGTCCCATGCCGCGCAAAAACTCGACGACCTCGGTATCCCTTGGGAAGCCCAAGCGATCTCGGCGCACCGCGCCACCGACGCGCTGATGAAATACCTCGCCACAACGGAGAAGCGGGGCATAGAGGTGATCATCGCCGGGGCCGGCGGGGCTGCACATTTGCCGGGCGTGATCTCTGCAAAAGTCACGCTCCCGGTACTCGGCGTGCCTATGGAGTCGGCCTCTCTCAAGGGCATGGACTCGCTGCTGTCGATCGTGCAGATGCCGGCCGGCGTCCCAGTAGGCACATTGGCCATTGGCAAGCCGGGAGCGATCAACGCCGCGCTGCTGGCCGTGTCGATACTCGGCGTAAAGTCGGCTAAATATCGCAAAATTTATGATCAGTTCCGGAAAGATCAGACCAAAAAAGTCCTAGCTAAGCGCTATTTAAAATTGCCTGCTGTGGATTAATCTCGGGGATTTAGCGTTTTCTGTTGTCTTTTTGCGCTTCTTATTTTTCATAAAGAAAACCCTCATTTCGCACTCGTAAAAAGTGTGATTGGGGCGCAGCCTCGACTCTTTGCATGAGCGAAAGACAAGTCATTGAAGCAAAAATCGATGCTGCTGCGAGACGTCGGAAGTTGCAGTTGGGCTGGCGTAATATGTGGCTTGGTCTGTTGATCGGTGCCTGTTTGTGGCTTGCCGCCCTAGCGGTATACAAGCTGGCTCCCGTTCCCCAGTCATCGCTGCTTTGGGTGGGAGCCATCGGCTTGGCTCTGCCGTTGGCCGGCTTGCTGTTCGGCTTGGCTAGGCGCTTTGCCGGCAGCGACACTGCGCGTTGGCTTGACCGCGAAATTGGATTAAAGGAACGCCTGAGCACAGCGGTGGAGTTGTCCGACAGCTCTTCAAAAAACTCCGCTTGGTCTGCTTTGGTAATTAGCGACGCCGCAAAAGCAGCTGGAGAGATTGAGCCGAAGAAACTTTTGCCGCTGCGCCTGCCAACGGTTTGCCACTGGACGTTGCTAGTGTTGGCTGCGTGTGTCGGGCTTGGCTTTGTGCCGGAGCATCGCAGCCAAGCTCATCTCGACCAGCAACGCGACTCGGCGATCATCGGGGACGTTGGCCAAAACTTGGCGTCGCTGACAAAGCTGCAAGTCGAGATAAGCCCGCCGCACTTCGAGTCGACGGAGGATGCGCTCGAGTCGGTGCAGGAACTTGGCCGGGAATTCATGAAGGGCAGGCTCGTGCGCGACGAAGCCTTGGCCGAGCTATCAATTTTGGCGGAGCGTTTGCGTGATCAATCCAGCAAGCTTGGCCAAGCGCGCACACTCAAGAAAATACAGCAAGCCTCGCGGGCCGCCCCGGGAGCGGGCCGCCAAACAAAAGCCGCAATACAGCGGCAACTGAACGAGTTAAAGAAAAGCCTCGGCGACGCGAAAGAAACCAAGCCAGAACAGTTTGATGCACTGCAGTCGAAAATGGATGCCGTCAAGAGCGCCGCAGCAGGACTACCGGACGCTAGCACGCCAGATGGGCAGCAGGCGCGTCAGGAGTTGGCTCAATCGATGGCTGACTTGGCCAAGATGGCTGAGCAAATGGGGCTGGAAATGCCGAAAATCAACGAAGCTCTGCAAGCGTTGGAATCCAGTAATATTGATCAATTCCTAAAGAATATGGACATTTCCGGTGATAATTTGCAGAAAATGGCCGACTTGGCCAAGGCGATGCAGAACCTGCAAATGCAGATGGCGGAGATTGGCAAAACGCTAGGTGAACAACTCGACAAAGGTCAGGTGCCGGCCGCAATCGAGTCTCTTCAAAAGATGATGTCTCAATTGGAGTCCGATCGATTAACTCCCGAGCAACTCGATAAAATGATTCAGGAACTACAGGAGGCTCTCAACCCGGCGGAAGATTTCGGCGAGTGCTCGAAGCTCCTTTCAGATGCTAAGGGAAAAGCCAACGCTGGGGACAAGGCTGGGGCAGCGCAGTCGCTGGCGGAGGCAGCGGAAGAGTTGAAAAAGATAATGGGGGACATGGAAAACATGATGGCCGCGCTGCAAAACCTTGAAAGGGCACAACTAGCCGTGGGCAACAGTCAGTCGTTTGGATCCTGTAAAAGACCGGGTGTTGGGCCAAGCAACAAACCGGGCGGCGGAGTCGGCACATGGGGAGATGACAGCTACCAACTCACGCAGGATGACTTGGCGCAGCGCTGGGACAACTCTGGCTTTTCTCGGCCGGAAATGGATGCCCGTGGCAACACAGATCGCGGTGACGGCAAAGTGCCGAAAGAGATGGTGTCCACCCGCATAAAGGGGAAGATCAACCCCAAGGGGCCGATGCCGAGTATCACGCTGCGCGGCGTGAGCATCAAGGGCAGCAGTAAGGTGCAATTTGAGGAAGCGGTGACTGCGGCGCAGTCGGATGCCCTCAACGCGTTAAACCAGGACAAGGTGCCCCGCGCTTATCGTGACTCTGTGCGGGATTATTTCGACGACTTGAAGGAATAGCGCTTGGTTAAGCGCCTGGCTCAAGGGGAAAAAGATGAATCCAAAGGAACAAATCGAAAAATTTAGGGAGGTATACAACGGCCTTCGGGAGGAAATTGGTAAAGTGATCGTTGGCCAGGAAGCGATTGTTGACGGGACTCTCAATGCACTTTTCGCCAATGGCCACGTGCTGTTGGAGGGAGTTCCAGGATTAGGCAAGACGCTGCTGGTGAGGACGTTAAGCCAAGTACTCGACCTGTCGTTCAACCGCATCCAGTTCACGCCCGACCTCATGCCAGCCGATGTTCTCGGCACCAACATGGTGCATGAAACCGATGATGGGAAAAGGGCGTTTGAGTATCAGCACGGGCCGATTTTTGCCCACTTGGTTTTGGCGGATGAGATCAATCGTGCCACCCCGAAGACCCAGTCGGCCATGTTGGAGGCTATGCAGGAACGCAGTGTCACAGTCGGTGGCAAGATCCGTAAAATGGATTTGCCTTTTTTTGTTTTGGCCACGCAAAACCCAATCGACCAAGAGGGCACTTACCCGCTGCCGGAGGCACAACTTGATCGTTTCTTTTACAAGTTGCTGGTCGGCTACCCTACGGCTGGGGAACTTTCCGAGATCGTCACCCGAACCACCGAAGGCTCCTCGGTGCAGGTTTCGAAAGTCGTCGATGGTGCGACGTTGATTGAATTACAGCAACTTGTTCAGCAAGTGCCTGTCGCTTCGCATGTGAAGAACTACGCCATACGGCTTATTCTGGCTACGCACCCAAACACGGAGACAGCGCTCGACATCACCAACCAGTTTCTGCGGTTTGGCAGCAGCCCGCGCGGCGCTCAAGCCTTGTTGCTTGGAGCCAAAGTTCAGGCACTTACGGAAGGCCGTTTCAACGTGAGCTTTGATGATGTGGCAGTTGTTGCCACACCAGCGCTTCGTCATAGATTGATTGTCAATTTTGAGGCAGAAGCAGAGGGCGTCACTACCGATATTGTGTTGGATAAAATAATGGCAGATGTGCCTTTTGATGCGGATGCAGCCAAGGTTTCCTAATAATAATTTCTGCACTCATTGGTGCTTGTTTGCCTTCCCGTGGTCGTTATGTTAATAAAGTCAGGCAGAACTTATTTTCTGAATTAATTTGTAATTATTAACCTTTTATTCGCATTCTTTTCAGCTCTTTTCAACTTGTTATTCGATCCTCTTCTATTTCTCATGTTCTGTATTGCTGTTGTGGTTTGCCTACTTTTTAGGTAGGGAACTGCGAGTGAAAACGGTTTACCTCGATTACAACGCCACCACTCCTCTTGACCCGGAAGTGAAGGAAGTGATGTTGCCGTTTTTGGGAGAATATTTCGGTAATCCCTCAAGTATTCACCGGGTTGGGCGGAAAGCTCGCGCCATCTTGGACGACAGCAGGGAGAGAGTCGCCCAAGTTTGGAAGTGCAAGGCGAGCGAGGTGGTTTTTACTAGTGGCGCCACCGAAAGCGTCAGTCAAGCGATCTGCGGCACGGCAAGGTTTTTGAAGTCTAAAGGTAGGCATTTGATAACCTCTGCAGTTGAGCATCACGCTGTTTTGCACACTGTTGAATATCTTGTTAATAAGGAGGGTTTCGAGCTGACTACACTACCGGTAGATGCCGAGGGGAGAGTAGCTCCACAAAATTTATATTCTGCTATAAGAGATGACACAATTTTGGTTTCTTTGATGGCTGCCAATAACGAGACTGGCGCCATCCAACCTGTCGCCGAGCTTGGGGCAATCTGTCGGCAGCGGGGTGTTCTTTTTCACACCGATGCGGTGCAGTGGTTTGGTAAGGAACCATTTGAATCTATTCATCAGTTTAACGCCGACTTGGTTACCATCTGTGGGCATAAATTTTATGGCCCAAAGGGAAGTGGTGCTTTGTTCATAAAGTCTCCTTTGTTGCCTGATCCGATCCTCTTTGGCGGCGGGCACGAAAATGGGCGAAGGGCGGGTACAGAGAACTTGGCCGCCATTGCCGGGTTGGTGGAAGCTATCGAGAGGTTCGTCCCTTCCCCGGTATTTGATCGAGGCAAACTTGAGTCGTTGGCAAACAGGCTTTGTGCCATGAATGAATTTGACGGGATAAATCTGGTTAGCCCGTTGGCCAAGCGCTTGGCCAACACGGCTAGTTTTACTGTGCCTGGCATCGACAGCATGACCTCGCTTGCCGCGCTGGACTTGGATGGAATTTGTGCTTCCGCTGGTTCTGCTTGTTCTGCCGGTTCACTTAACCCTTCTCATGTCCTTTCTGCAATGGGAAGAAATGATAATGAAGCCAACTCTCTCATCCGTTTTTCGCTTGGCCGCGATACATCCGATGAAGAAATCAATAATGTCTTGGCAACGTTCCCATACTTTGTTCATCGCAACAGATCGGTTTGAATTACCCTCTTAAAACCTGTGAATTGAAAGCCAACTCAACTTATAAATGTGGGTTTACTTTTTTTGCGTCTTTATTATTAACTGCCGTCTACCTAGCAAAACCAACAAATTATCCAGTAAAAACGAGTAATTCACTTATTTATCAACTT
>Ga0233434_1004034_pt1 | contig 11487 bp, 7 predicted proteins | sample SI_122_August201_4_FD_182738 | JGI IMG/M metagenome (GOLD analysis project Ga0233434, IMG submission 182738) | Seawater microbial communities from Saanich Inlet, British Columbia, Canada - SI_122_August2016_120_MG | ecosystem: Environmental > Aquatic > Marine > Inlet | place: Canada: British... | reverse complement strand
AGCGCTTCAGCAACTGCTGATCGGCTTATCAATAACGAGTCCATAAGCTTTAAAGCTCGATTTCACGGCAAGTCTCAAAAGATTATTGTTCCCTGTGAGGCTGTGATGTCTATCTATGCCAATGAGAGTGGCGAAGGAATGCTTTTTGACAACAAAGGCATTACTTCAGATAAGGGGGACAAAAAACCAAGCCTTACGATACTAGATTAGTTTTTCAGCCTCTAAATAAAATAGCTCAGTATTTTTAGTCGAAAACTTTAGAACTGGCACATCAGTATAAGAGCGAAGCGCTTCAAGATTTGAAAGCGTATTCTCACGAAGCTCATTTAGAACGACGAAAGCTATTTTAAGTTTTTTACTAAGAACAGCGTCGATGGTCAACAAAGCTTGGCTTATTGCTCCTAGCTCGTCCCTAACAATAATAATAACTGGCAATTCAAGCTGAACAGCAAGATCCGAATTTAGGGCTTTATCTGCAATCGGTGAATAAAACCCGCCAGCTCCTTCAACAAAAACAAAACTTTCCCCAACACCATCATTACAAGCATATACCAAGTCTTCAAGGCCTAAGAATTTTCCAGCATCCAAACTAGCCTCTTCAGGGCTCGCCTCAAGTTCAAAACAATAAGGGCAGACTTGACTTAAACTCTCTCCTGAGGCACAGGCCTCATTGAGCTTCACCGCATCCTTTGGAAAATAACTTCCATCTACCAACTCACAGTCCGTTTCTACCGGCTTTCTTACAACGACTTTTCTTTTTTTTCTAAGCTGCTTTATTATTTCAACAGAAACTGTGGTTTTTCCAACCTCTGTATTGCTTCCAGTAACAAAAACTCCATTCATAGCAACATTTTAGACGAAGTTAATGACTCCCAAGTCATCATAAAAGTATAATGTCGACAATGCAAAATAATCTTAAAACAAGTTTTTGTGGGATGTCCCTTAACTCCCCAATCGTTCTGCTTTCGGGGTGTGTTGGATTTGGAGAAGAATACACCAGAATAAAAGGGTTTTCTAACTCTCATGTGGGCGCAGTTTGTTTAAAAGGCACTACTCTAGAACCCAGACTAGGAAATAAAACACACAGGGTCGCCGAAACTCCAAATGGGATGCTTAATGCAATTGGCCTTCAAAATCCAGGAACTAACTCAGTCATTACTGATATTTTGCCCACTTTAGATAAAGATGAAACTAAGTTTATTATTAATATTTCTGGTTCTAGTGTTGAAGAGTATGGTGAGGTAGCTAAGCATTTTGATGATACAGATATTGATGCAATTGAGATTAACATCTCTTGTCCCAATGTCAAAGAAGGAGGCGTAGCCTTTGGAAATGATCCTGATATGTCCTTTAGAGTTGTAGAAATATGTCGCAAAAATACAAGCAAGCCTATTATCACAAAACTTTCGCCCAACCAAACTGATATTGCCTCAAATGCACTTCGGTGTATTGATGCTGGAAGTGATGGCTTAGCTGTAATAAACACAGTCATGGGTATGGCTATAGATATTGAAAAACAAAAGCCCATAATTGGGAATAATCAAGGTGGGCTTTCTGGTCCAGCAATAAAGCCAATCGCACTTCTTAAGGTTCATCAGGTCTACCAAGTCAGCAAAAAACATAATATTCCAATTATTGGGCAAGGCGGAATAGTTAATGCACAAGACGCAATCGAGTTTATTATTGCAGGAGCAGATACAATAGGAATTGGCACTGCTTTATTTTATGACCCGCTGGTCTGTCAAGAAATTAATGCTGGGATTAGTCAGTATCTAGACAGAAATGAAATGAATAGTGTGGGCTCGCTCGTTGGAACTCTCAACTTAAATTAAAACTATACAATGCAACAGGAATACAACGCCAAAAAAATAGAAAAAGAGGCTCAGAATTACTGGGAACAAAATAACTCTTTTGTAGTTACAGAAGACGAAACTAAAGAGAAATATTATTGCCTTTCTATGTTGCCATATCCCTCTGGAAGACTCCATATGGGACATGTAAGAAATTACAGTATTGGTGATGTTATATCAAGATACCAAAAGATGCTGGGTAAAAACGTTATGCAGCCAATTGGATGGGATGCTTTTGGCCTCCCAGCAGAGAATGCTGCTATAAAAAATGAGGTGCCGCCTGCAGGATGGACTTATGAAAACATAAGCCATATGAAGCATCAATTAATCGAATTAGGTTTTGGCTATGACTGGTCGCGAGAGCTAGCAACCTGTCATCCAGAATACTATCGATGGGAACAATGGTTCTTCATTAAGTTATTTGAAAAAGGCCTAGTCTACAAAAAAAAGGCTGTTGTAAACTGGGACCCCATTGATCAGACAGTACTCGCTAACGAACAAGTTGTGGATGGTTGTGGATGGCGCTCGGGTGCTCCTGTTGAGAAAAAAGAGATTTCTCAGTGGTATATGAAAATAACTGATTATGCAGACGAGCTCTTGGCAGATATTCAAAAACTTGATGGTTGGCCTGATGCCGTTAAAATGATGCAAACTAACTGGATAGGCAAATCAGTTGGTCTAGATATTGAATTTAAGCTTAATAACGCAACTTCAATTAAAGTCTATACCACAAGACCAGATACGCTCTATGGCGTTACATATCTTGCCATCGCTGCAGAGCACCCTCTGGCAATAGAATCCGGTAAAAAAGATAAACAGGTTCAAAAATTTCTTGATGAATGCAAAAAAATGGAAACTGCTGAGGCTGCAATCGAAACCATGGAAAAAAAGGGTGTTGATTCTGGACTCACGTGCGTCCACCCCCTAACTGGGGAAAAAACTCCTATCTGGATTGCAAACTTTGTTTTAATGGGCTATGGCACTGGAGCAGTTATGAGTGTTCCAGCCCATGATCAAAGAGACTATGAGTTTGCCAATAAATACAATATTCCTATTAAAGAAGTGATTGCTGACTCCAATGGCCTAGTTGATATAAGCGAAGAAGCATTCGTTGAAAAAGGAATTCTTATCAACTCTGGTGAGTTCTGTGGGCTTGACTTTGGCGCCGCATTTAAGGCAATAAGCAAAAAACTATCGAGCCTAAAAATGGGTGAAGAAAAAACCAATTATCGCCTTAGAGATTGGGGAATTTCAAGGCAGCGATATTGGGGCTGTCCAATTCCAATAATAAACTGCCCTTCTTGCGGAGCTATTCCAGAGTCTCTTGAAAATCTCCCGGTTCGACTCCCAGAAAATGTAGCTATAGATGGAGTGGGCTCACCACTCAAAAAAATGCCTAGTTTTTACAAGACGCCTTGTCCAAAATGTGGAATAGATTCGGAGAGAGAAACAGATACCTTTGATACTTTTTTTGAATCTTCTTGGTATTTTGCACGTTACACCTGCGTTGATCAGAAGGATGCGATATTAGATGAACGAGCCAATTATTGGCTTCCAGTAGACCAGTATATTGGGGGCATAGAGCACGCTATATTACATCTTTTATACTCACGTTTTTTTACAAAACTCCTGCGGGATGAAGGCATTGTAAAGACAAATGAGCCGTTCACCAACCTTCTCACTCAGGGGATGGTGCTTAAAGATGGGGCCAAAATGAGCAAATCAAAAGGAAATACAGTTGACCCAGAAGAAATGATTTCAAAATACGGGGCAGACACCGCACGACTCTTTATTTTATTTGCTGCTCCTCCAACTCAAGATCTTGAGTGGTCAGACACGGGCATCGAAGGCTCTCATAGATTTATAAACAAATTTTTTCGACTTGTAAGTAGTTTTGTAGAGTCAAAAAACAGCGCTGTTGTTTCAAAAATAGATACCTCTAAGCTTACAGAAGAGCAAAAAACAATTCGTCAAAAAACCCATTTAGCCCTGCAAAAAGTAGGCGATGATTTTGGCAGAAGGCATTCTTTTAATACCGCAATTGCCGCTATGATGGAGTTAAACAATACGCTATCAAAATACAAGGATGACTCACGAGAAGGGGCCTTCATAAAAAGAGAGGCAATTGAGATAATGGTTAAATGCCTCAGCCCCGTTATGCCTCATGTTTGTCACCACCTTTGGTTTATGTTGGGGGGGAAAGAAGCGGTAGTTAACTCAGGCTGGCCTATAGTTGATGATTCAGCCCTTGTTCAGGAAAATGTTCAGCTAATAGCTCAGGTTAATGGAAAACTACGGGCAAAAATAGTAGTGCCATTAGACTCAGAAAATAAATTTGTAGAAGAGATAGCGTTTTCAGATGAAAGAGTTTTAAAGTTCACTGAAGGCAAAGCAATAATCAAAGTAATTGTTGTTCCAAATCGACTAATCAACATTGTTGTAAAAGACTAAATGTCTAATTGATCGCGCTTAATGCTTTAGCATTTTCTCTACTTGCTCTCTTAAAATTAGCTCCATTACAAAGCCCATCTTTCCGCCTGGAACAACTAACGTATTGGGTCGGGACATAAATGAGCCTGCTACCATATCTTGTAGGTAAACAAAGTCACAATACTTGTGGTCCTGAAACCTAACAACGACAAAACTTTCATCTTGAGTTGGTATGTCTCTTGCTATAAAAGGATTAGACGTGTCAACAGTTGGAACTCTTTGAAAATTTATATGGGTTCTTGAAAATTGGGGGGTAAGGTAGTTTATATAATCCCACATTCGTCTATGGATTGTGTCAACAGTTGCCTCTGCAGAATAACCTCTTTGCTCTTTATCTCTATGAATTTTTTGAATCCACTCAAGATTCACAACAGGCACCACACCTATCAATAAATCAACATATTTAGCTACGTCGATGTTTCCATCTTTGACGCCCCCATGCAGGCCCTCATAAAATAATAAGTCACTATCTCTTCCAACATCTTCCCATTCCGTAAACTCACCAGCATTTTTTCCAAAAGGGACTCCTTCTTCATCAGAATGAATATAGTAGCGTCGATCACAATGGCCTTTTTCACCATATTGTTTAAATGTTTTTTCAATCAGATCAAAATGGTTTGCTTCAGGACCAAAATGACTAAAGTACTTATTTCCTTTTTTATCTTCAAGCTCCATTGCAGTTTTCATCTGTTTGCGGTCAAACTTATGAAAACTATCGCCCTCAATAATAACTGGCTTAGCACCAACCCTTCCAAATATATGATTGAATGCATTTTTAACAGTCGACGTTCCAGCTCCGGAGGACCCAGTTATAGCGATAACAGGATGTTTTTTTGACATAACCCTACCATTTGTAAGTAATTAAAGTAATTATCTTACAAATGCGGTCTGTAGGTTAGTAAATAAATTCGTAACTCGAATTAATTCAATTCAAGTTATTAGTTTGCTAAATTAGAAGTCGAGGTTGTCTACCTTAAGTGCATTTTCTTCAATAAAGTTTCTTCTTGGCTCAACTTCGTCACCCATAAGCGTTGTAAAAACATCGTTTGAAGCAATTGCATCTTCGATTTTAACTTTAAGCATCACTCTAGACTCAGGATTCATTGTAGTATCCCACAACTGATCAGGGTTCATTTCCCCAAGCCCCTTATATCTCTGAAAGCCCTGTCCCTTTCTTGCCTCAACCAAAAGGAAGTTGAGGGCGGTAGTAAAGTCTGGTGTTTTTAACTCTTTAGCGCCTTTCTGAATAAATGTTTCGTCAGTAAACATGCTCTCAACCTGGCTCGAGTACTTTTCTATATTTTTATATTCTCTTGATTCAAAAAAACCTACATCAAGGACAGACGTGCTTGTTTCAACGCCATATGTTTTCATCGAATAAATCACGCTATTGTTTGAAAAGCTTAGATCGTGACTCTCAGACATGGAGCTAGTATTATTCATTTTTTGTTGAAGAGACTCACACCATTCTTTAGCTTTCTTTGCATCATTTAAGTCCATCTTTGGCATTCCTAGAATCGCCCTTAACAAAGGTTCATTGTATTTTTTACCAAGTTTTTCAATAATCCCAATAGACTCATGGTAGCTTGATACAATTTTTTCAAGTGCAACACCTTGAATTGCTGGAGTATCGCTGCTAACAAAAAGACTAGCATCATGGATAGCCTCTTGTTGCAAATACTCATCAAGCTCTGCATCATCTTTTAAATACCTCTCTTGTTTTCCTTTTTTAATTTTATATAAAGGCGGTTGTGCAATATAAAGATAGCCATTTTCAATAAGCTCTGGAAAGTATCTATAAAAGAAAGTTAATAGAAGAGTTCTAATGTGGGCGCCGTCTACATCCGCATCCGTCATAATCACAATCTTGTGGTATCTGAGTTTTTCAATATCATATTCTTCTTTGCCAATTCCACAACCCAAAGCAGTAATTAAAGTACCAACTTCTTGGGAGGAAAGGATTTTTTCAAATCTAGCTTTTTCTACATTCAATATCTTTCCCTTAAGAGGAAGAATTGCCTGAGTTCTTCTATCTCTTCCTTGTTTAGCAGAGCCTCCCGCTGAGTCCCCCTCAACAAGGAAAATTTCAGATTCAGCAGGATCTTTTGTTTGGCAATCACTCAACTTTCCAGGAAGGCCTGCGATATCTAAAGCGCCTTTTCTACGAGTCATTTCTCGGGCTTTTCTGGCAGCATCGCGCGCCCTCGAGGCCTCGAAAATTTTACTTATTATGATTTTTGCTTCTGCGGGGTTTTCAAGAAGGTATTCTCCAAGCTTTTCGTTTACAGAAGACTCAACAGGTGCCCTAACCTCTGAGGAAACAAGCTTATCTTTAGTTTGGGAAGAGAATTTTGGGTCAGGAACCTTAATGGAAAGTATCGCTGTTAACCCCTCCCTGGTATCTTCTCCAGTAATAGCTGCTTTTTCTTTTTTAGCTAGTCCTGAAGCATCGATAAAATTATTAAGTGTTCTAGTGAGAGCAGCTCTAAGGCCTGCAAGATGGGCGCCTCCATCTCTTTGCGGTATGTTGTTTGTAAAACAATAAACGCTCTCTTGATAAGAGTCGCTCCACTGAAGCGCAACATCAACTGAGATGTCGTCTTTTTCTGTAGCGATAGAAATAATATCACTATGTATAGGGTTCTTTGATTTGTTTAAATGCTCAACAAAGGCTGTAATTCCGCCCTCATAAACAAAAACATCTTTTTTATCAGACCTTTCGTCATTGATCTCAATGTGTACGCCTGAATTTAAAAATGAAAGCTCTCTTAATCTATTCGAAAGTGTTTCAAACTTATAAACGGTTTCTGTAAAGATTTCTGCACTCGGCTTAAAATGAATTGTGGTTCCAGTTTTATCTGTTTTTCCTGTTGCCTTTACTGGCTCTTTAGGAACGCCCAACACATAGTCTTGCTCATAAATATCACCGTCTCTGTAAATAGTCAAATGAAGTGATTCAGACAAAGCATTTACTACTGAAACACCAACCCCATGAAGTCCTCCAGAAACCTTATAGGAGTTATCATCAAACTTACCGCCCGCATGAAGGACTGTCATAATAACTTCAGCGGCAGAAATTTGTTCTTCAGGGTGAATGTCTACAGGAATGCCTCTTCCGTCATCAGTAACTGATATGGAGTTATCGTCGTGGATTACAACTTCAATTTTGGAGCAATGGCCGGCTAAAGCTTCATCAATTGAGTTGTCGACAACTTCGAAGACCATGTGATGTAAACCTGTACCATCATCGGTATCACCAATATACATTCCAGGGCGCTTCCTAACAGCGTCTAAACCCTTTAAAACTTTAATATTGGAGGCCTGGTATTCTTCAGTCATAACTGCCCCTTTAAAAATAAATTTATTATACCACGGCTGCGTTGTTTAGCGCCATTTCATCTATATTTTTTAAGTCTAATTCTGTATTAAAAAAAGATCGTTATAAACCCTTTAGAACGCCTTTTTTAATTTCAAAAATGGTTGTCTTTTTGGGGTCTAAAGGCAGGTCAATATTGCCAATATCTGAAATAAAAATTTGAATATTAATTTCAGTTAAATAATCAATAATAGACTTAATTTTGCTTTGGTCAAGTTCTGATGAAACATCATCAATTAATACAATTGGTTTGGTTTTGTTTTGAACAAGAATCAAAACTTGAAGCATCCAAAAAACAATGGACATTTTTTTCTGCTCACCTCTTGAAAGAAAGCTTTCGTTTCTTTTGTTTAAGAGATATTCAACATTAGCTCTATGGGGTCCATAACTCAAGTATTTAGTTTTTAAAAAATTTGTTTTATTTTTTAAAAGATACTCTAATATTTTTACCTGACTAAGGGGATCAACCTCTTTTGGCCAGCCTGTTTGAATGTGAAAAGTAAATTCATCATTAGTTTTGATTAAACTATTGAGTCTTCCCTTGGATTGGTCGTTAAGGAGAGTTTTTAACTGCTCCACATAGTCCATACGGCCCTTTGTAATGTTCACAGAAAGACTTGCAAACTGTGTAAACCACTCGTCAAGCTCTCCTGTGTTCCCGCTTGTGAGCAGCGTGTTAATGTTTTTAAGGGTTTTTTTATAAGTTTTATATGCTGTAAGTGTTTCGTTACTTTTATTATGAAAAACCCCCCAATCAAGATAAGATCTTTTTAATTTCGGTGATCCCCCTACAACAAACCCACGATCTGGTGAGATAATTTGTATTGGAAGAATTTGGCTTAAAAGACTATTACTAGAGATTTTTTCTTCGTCAATTAAAATCTGGCTTTTATCACGCGATTTTTTAATGCTGACTTTTTGTTTATCTACAAGGGCGGTTATTTTTATTTGTTGCTCGTCAAATGGAATGATGTCTTTTAGGTTTTTAGTCTTAAACGACCTGCTGTGTCCTAAATAATATATTGACTCAATGAAGTTTGTTTTGCCTTGGCCGTTTTGACCAATTATTAAATTGATGTTATTGTTGGGCAGCAGGTATTGATCTGTCAAATTCCTAAACTTTAAAACATGCAGCTTTTCAATAATTGCCATTAAAGCACAACAACTATATTCTCATTGGCATAATAATATATTGATAACTTTCGTCATCGATAGCACTTAATAAACACGATTTATTTTCACCTCCCGGTATGACCATGTTCACCTCTTTAGAGGTAAGTTTTTCAAGAACTGAAATTAAGTAATGAATATTAAAAGCAATTTCTAGTTCTTTTTCTTGCTTCGTTACCTCAATTTGGGTTTCAGCCCTACCTCTCTCCGAGTGAGAAAAAATACTGAGCTTGTCTTCCCTAAAAACAAGCTTGACACCTTTAGTTCTTTCATCTACAAATATTGAAGCTTGCTGTAAGCTAGATAAAAAGTCTTCACGATCAATAACAATAGTGTTACTAAAATCAGTTGGCATTACTTGTTTATAGTTTGGAAAATTACCATCGATCAAACGGCTAATAATTTTAGTACTAGAGTCAATCAATGAAAAATAATTATCAGATAGGTGTATTTCAGCAACACTTTGTGTGCTTTTATTCAGTAGTTTAGTTAGTTCTAATACGGCCTTTCTAGGAAGAATCACTGTCTTTTTTTCTTCTAAATTACTTTCTTGATTGACCTCGCCGATTGAGAGCCTGTGCCCATCTGTTGCAACCACTGTTAACGAGTCTTTGTTTAGTTCAAAAAAGAGACCGTTTAGATATGCCCTAATATCCTGGTTTCCCATTGAAAAACTAGTGTTTTCAATTAACTCTTTGAGTGTATCTTGCTTAATTTTGATAATACTTGAATTTTGAGTTTTAGGAAGGGCGGGAAAGTCTAAGTGATTAAAAGTGTTTAGTTCAAACGTATTTTTGTTAGCATTTAGATAAACTTTGTTTTCTTCTATTTTAAATTTTATTTGGGTCTTTTCTGGGAGTTTTCTTACAATGTCTATTAAGTCTTTTGCATAAATTGTAAAGGTGACTTCAGCATCACTTTTGATTTTATTTGAAGCACTGATTTCTAGTTCCATATCAGTGGTTGTTAGTGTAAGTTTGTTGCCTTTTAATTGAATTAGTACGTGAGAGAGTATTGGTAAAGTTTGTTTTTTCTCAACCACTCCAATTACAGTTTGTAATGGCTCTATAAGTTCTTCAACGCTTAATTCGGTGTTCATAAGTTGCCTTTCTTATTAAATTAATTATTGTTATTATTAGCTGATCTATTATTTGTTAATTACTTTCTTTTTTTGAAAAAAATCAATAGTTTGTGTTGTGATTATGTTGTTAATAACTGTATTGTTTATTATTAAAGATGTTAATTAGTTTTCTAATTATAAGATGTTTTGTTATTTACTAACAACCCAAGTAATAATTAATTTGTTTATAAGTTAGTAATTTTGATTTTTATGTTTTCAATGTCGTTTTTGATTTCTTCATTTGTCGAAATAAGGCTTTTTAGTTTTTCACAAGAATAAAGCACTGTAGAGTGGTCTCTATTTCCAAAGTTTTGACCTATTTTAGCTAACGACAAGGATGTCAACTCATGGCAGAGGTAGATAGCCATCTGTCTTGCTTTAACCAAATGTTGTTTGCGAGAGTTTGAAATTAAATCGGAGACTGTAATACCGTAATACTTACTTACGGTCTTTTGAACTTCATTAACCTCAATGAAAAGTTTTTTTGGTTTTATAAGGTCGCCTAGTGCCCCCTCTACTACGTCTTTGGTAATCATCGAGTGATCAATTTGAGAGAAGTCGACAAAAGCCTTTAGTTTTAGTAATGCACCCTCAAGATCTCTAACGTTTGACATGACGTGGCTTGCAATAAATAAGGCAACATCTTCTGAAAGGTTAAGAGAAATTTGTGGATTTTGAGATTTCTTAAGGAGAATGGCAGCTCTCATTTCAAGCTCTGGAGGAGAAAGCTGTAAATTGAGACCTTGTGAGAATCTTGTTTTTAATCTGTTTTCAAGGTCTTTAATGTTTTTTGGGGGCTGGTCACATGTAAATATAATTTGCTTTTTGGTGCTAAACAAAAAATTAAAAATATGAAAAAATTCTTCTTGAGATTTATCTTTCCCAGCAATTAAGTGAATATCGTCAACTAACAAAAGGTCGGCCGATTGATAGAAAAGCTTCACATTTTCTATTGTATTGTGTCGAAGGCTAGTTGTTATGTTGCGAACAAAATCCATAAGAGGAACGTAGATAATTTTTGAGCTTGGGTTCTTTTTAAGAGCAAGGTGCCCAGCTGCCTGCATCAAATGCGTTTTTCCAAGTCCAGACTCTCCATAGATAATAAAAGGATTGTAGGGAGATGCTCCTATCTTTTCAGCTATCTGCCTGCTAGCAAGAGCGGCGACTTGATTTGCGCTTCCTAAAACTAAATTATCAAATGTATATTCTGGAAACAGAGGTGTGGTGTGATGTTTGTTAGCACTGGCTGCTTTTTTGCTAGACTCAACAACGCCAAATCTTACCTTGAGTTTTCGGTCACACTCAGAGACTGCCAAGACAATTGCCGCCTCTAAGCTTTTATGGTTGCTTATATACTTCAGAGCTGACGCACTTGGCGCATTTAGATAAAGAGTTTCATTTCTTTCGGTTGCCTTAAGGGGCTTAACCCATACACTATATTCTCCCAACGGCAGAGAGTCTTTTAGGGAGTCTAAACATTT
>Ga0233434_1004013_pt1 | contig 11521 bp, 9 predicted proteins | sample SI_122_August201_4_FD_182738 | JGI IMG/M metagenome (GOLD analysis project Ga0233434, IMG submission 182738) | Seawater microbial communities from Saanich Inlet, British Columbia, Canada - SI_122_August2016_120_MG | ecosystem: Environmental > Aquatic > Marine > Inlet | place: Canada: British... | reverse complement strand
GATTGGTGCGACTGTTGTTGGCGGTATAGCTAATAATTCAGGTGGTGCATTAGTTAAACGTGGCCCTGCCTATACAGAATTTGCTTTGTATGTACAAGTTGATAAAAATGGTAAATTACATCTAGTCAATCATCTTGGTATTGATGGATTAGGCAAAACGCCTGAAGAGATTCTTAACAATGTTCAGGAGGGCAACTTCGATCCAATTAATATTCAACATGGTACAGGTGTGGCTTCTGATCACGAATATGTTGACCGAGTGCGTAATGTAGAATCAGATATTCCAGCTCGTTATAATGCTGATAGTCGACGGCTATTTGAGGCCAGTGGTTGTGCAGGTAAGCTCGGTGTATTTGCTGTACGAACTGATACTTATGCTGTACCAGATAAGGAGCAAGTATTTTACCTTGGTACTAACAATGCAGAAAAATTAACTCAATTGCGTAAAGATATTCTTACAAATTTTGAAAATCTACCAGAGATGGCAGAATACCTGCATCGTACGATTTTTAAGATAACTGAAAGTTATGGTAAAGACACTTTTTTATCTATTAATTATTTAGGCACGAAAAATATACCGAAATTTTTTGCTGTTAAGGCAAAGGTTGAAAATTTGTTAAAACGATTACCACTATTGTCTGACTCTTTGCCAGATAAAATTTTATTTTATTTGGCTAAATTATTTCCACAGCATCTACCTAAACGCATGCTTGAATTTAGTGATAAGTATGAACACCATCTGATTTTAAAGATGAGCGATAAAGGTATTGCCGAGGTGCAGGATTATCTAAAGAAGCACTGGTCTAAAGAATATGATAGTGGTTTCTTTGCCTGTAGAACTGATGAGAGTAATAAAGCCTTACTGCATCGTTTTGCAGCTGGAGCAGCAGCTGGTCGTTACCAAATGATTCATAACAATAAAGTAGAAGGGATCTTATCGCTAGATATTGCATTGCGCCGTAATGATGATGATTGGGTTGAGAAACTTCCTCAAGAGATTAGTAGTAATCTGATACATGTGCTTTATTATGGGCATTTTATGTGTAATGTCTTTCATCAAAATTATATCTTTAAAAAAGGTACTGACAGACAAAAAATGAAGTCAATAATGTTAGCCATGCTTGATGATAAAGGCGCTAAGTACCCTGCCGAACATAATGTTGGGCATTTGTATGAGGCAGAAAATAGCTTGCAGAGATTTTATAAAAAACTTGATCCAACTAATACTTTTAACCCTGGTATTGGCAAGATGAGTAAATACCAGGGTCACTGTAGTTGTTGCCATTTATGAAAATATTAAATGACAATTGGCTTGTTTTTGACGATGAGATGTCTCTTTCAAAAGCATTAGCACAAGAAATATTGAATATTGCAAAAAAGTCAATTCTTGAAAAAGATTGTTTCAGTATAGTTTTGACTGGTGGACAAAGTGTGCTCAGTCTGTATAAAATTTTATCTCAAGCTGATTCAAACTGGGATAAATGGCATATTTATATAAGTGATGAGCGTTTTTTACCTGTAGGGCATAAAGATAGAAATGATCAAATAATTAATGAAATATGGCTAGATGATTCCACAATCCCTAAGAAAAATGTTCATTTCATTAAAGCAGAGTTAGGACTGTTGGAGGCAAGAGTAGAATATGAAAACATACTTAGAAAAATTGGTAAATTTGATATTGTGTTGTTGAGCATGGGTGAAGATGGGCATATTGCATCATTATTTTCAAATCATTTATATTCAGAAGAGCAGAATGTTGTTGTCGAGTACAATTCACCGAAATTACCAAAAGAAAGAATTAGCATGTCATATAAACGACTAAATAATTCTTATTATATGTTTAAGTTAATAATTGGAAAATTAAAGAGAAAATCTTTTGAGATGTCTAAAAAAAATACAGACCTTCCATTTTTACAAGTAAAGGGAAAATATGAATTGTTGTATATCAATTTAAATTAAATAAGAAGCTGTAATTTGTTTCTTTATATGTTTTGAGAGAATACAGGATGTATTGTGCTTATCTATAATATAATTTGTGTTTTCTATTTATTTTTTAAAAAATGCTTAAAAACTCATCAATACTTATTACTGGAGGTACCGGTTCATTTGGCCACACGTTTATCCCAATGACATTGGAAAAATACAATCCTAAAAAGATAGTTGTTTTATCTCGTGATGAAATGAAACAATGGGAAATGGCAAAGCTGTTTAAAGATGATCCACGTGTACGTTTTATGATTGGAGATGTGCGCGATAAAGACAGACTATATAGAGCTCTAGATGGTATAGATTATGTTGTCCATGCTGCAGCTACTAAAATCGTACCTACTGCTGAATATGATCCATTTGAATGTGTAAAAACTAACGTAATAGGTGCCATGAATCTTATTGATGTCTGTATTGACAAGGGTGTTAAACGCATTGTTGCTCTTTCTACTGACAAGGCAAGCGCACCTTCTAATTTGTACGGTGCTACAAAATTGACTTCTGATAGATTGTTTGTATCTGGAAATTCATATACTGGCAGTCACAATACAAGCTTTTCGGTGGTAAGATACGGAAATGTAATGGGATCTCGTGGCTCTGTCATTCCTTTTTTTATGTCAATTAAGGGTAGAGAAAAATTTCCAATTACAGATAATCGTATGACTCGTTTTATGATCTCATTAGAAGAGGGTGTTGAATTAGTTTGGCATGCTTTTGACGACATGCTTGGTGGTGAAATTTATGTAAAGAAAATACCATCTATGAAAGTTACTGATGTTGCATTATCGGTCGATGAAAACACCAAGCAAGAAGAGGTTGGCATCAGACCAGGTGAGAAATTACATGAGCAAATGATTGGAGTAGAAGATGCACTTTACACTTATGAGTATCCAGGGCATTTTAAAATCCTACCTTCTATAAACAACTGGGCCAAAGATGAGAATCGAATAGGTGATGGTATGAGAGTGCCTGAAAATTTTACGTACACCTCCGATAATAATAAAGAGTGGATGAAAATTTCTGAACTTAAAAATTGGATCGAATTAAATAAAAATAAAATTGGAAATATCTAAACAATGAAACTTGCTTTAGGCACTGTTCAATTTGGATTGGATTACGGTGTAACCAATCAAAGTGGGAAAGTAGAAGAAAGTAAAATAGAGGGTATTTTAGGTTTTGCCAAAAGTAATGGTATTGACATACTAGACACAGCATCTGGGTATGGAAATAGTGAGCAAGTTTTAGGTGGTGTAGGTGTTGATGGTTATCAGATCATTACGAAGACTGCCTCGCTTAAGTATGGTGTTGATGAGGTGATCAAGGGTTTTTACCAGTCATTAAAATACCTCAATCAGAAATCAGTAGACGGATTGTTGATTCACGATATTAATGAAGTGAATGATAAAGAATTTGATGATTTATTTGAACGGCTTCACGAACTAAAACGACAAGGGTTAATCAATAAAATTGGATTCTCTACTTATACACCAAAGCAAGTGAATTTTTTATTGGAGAATTTTGATTTTGATATAATTCAATTACCCTTTAATGTGTTTGATACTCGTCTTGCCGAAGGCGGACAATTACAAGCACTAAAGAAAAAAAATATAGAAATCCATGCAAGAAGTGTTTTTTTACAAGGTATTTTGTTAGATTTTAACAATCTTTCAAGCTATTTTTCAACTTGGAGAGGGCAATTTGATAAGTATCAAGAAGTGGTTGAAAAAAGTGGAATGTCTTTGTTGGAGTACGCACTTAACTTTGCATTAAATACTCAAGAGATAGGTAAAGTGTTGGTTGGTGTCAATAGCGAGCAGCAGTTGAGAGAAATTTTTCAATCAGCACAAAAAGAAGGCAAATCGAGCGCCTATCCTATTAATGATGTAAATTTACTGAACCCAAGTTTATGGAAAGTTTAGAATGAAAATTGTAGCAATCGTCCAAGCAAGAATGGGTTCAACTCGTTTACCTAATAAAGTAATGATGAAGATTAATCATGTTCCAATGATAGAGCTTCTGTTTAAACGACTGTCTAAATCCATAAATATTAATCAGGTGGTGCTCGCTACTTCAACTAATGAAAACAACATTCCATTAGTTGAGTATATTAAAAGCTTGGGATATAAGGTGTTTTCTGGAGATGAGAATGATGTCTTAGATAGATATTTCCATGCTGCAAAATTATTTGAGGCAGACGCTATTGTAAGAATAACAGGGGACTGCCCTTTGGTGGACAGCACTCTTGTTGATGAAGTTATTAATGGGTTTATTGATACCAATTCAGACTACGCCAGTAATCGCGAGCCCCCTACTTACCCAGATGGATTGGATGTAGAGGTTATTTCAATTAAGGCGCTAGAAGAAGCACATAAAAAGGTAAAAGAAGATTTTCAGAGAGAACATGTAACGCCTTATATTATCAATTCTGATACTTCTAAGAAATTTTATTTAAAGAATTCTGAAGATTTATCTGCAGAAAGGTGGACGGTTGATGAGCCTGAAGATCTTATTGTAGTAAAAAATATTTTTAATTATTTTCACCCAGAAATAAATTTTTCATGGAAAAAAATAATAGAGTTAAAAGAAAATAAACCGAAATTATTTACTGTAAATGAGCATTTAATTCGAAACGAGGGGGCGGTTATGAGTACTGGGCAAAAATTATGGTCAAGAGCTAAGCGTGTTATTCCAGGTGGGAATATGCTGCTATCCAAGAGAAGTGAAATGTTTCTTCCAGATCAATGGCCGGCGTATTTTAGCAAGGCTAAAGGCTGCAAAGTATGGGATTTGGATGGGCGTGAATATACCGATATGTCAATAATGGGAATTGGTACAAACATCTTGGGTTATGGTAATGATGAAGTAGATGCTGCAGTTATGGATGTTGTTAAAAAAGGAAACATGTCTACATTTAACTGTCCAGAAGAGGTGTATCTTGCTGAAAAATTGATTGAGCTTCACCCTTGGGCAAATATGGTGCGCTTGGCAAGAACAGGTGGTGAGGCAAATGCAATAGCAATTAGAATAGCGAGAGCTGCATCTGGTAAAGATAAAGTAGCTATTTGTGGTTACCATGGTTGGCATGATTGGTATTTATCCGCAAATCTAGGAGACGATAATAATCTTACAGGACACCTCTTACCAGGTTTAAATCCTAAAGGCGTTCCTAAAAATCTTAAGGGCAGCGTGATTCCGTTTAATTATAATTGCATAGATGAATTAGAAGCTATTATAAAAAACCACGATATTGGCGTTATAAAAATGGAGGTCTCTCGCAATGAGGAGCCTCAAGATGACTTTCTAGTCAAAGTAAGAAAGGTAGCAAATGACAATAATATTATCTTGATTTTTGATGAGTGCACTTCTGGTTTTAGGCAAAACAATGGTGGACTCCATAAAATATATGATGTTGAGCCAGATATGGCTGTTTTTGGTAAGGCTTTAGGTAATGGGTATGCTATTACTGCTGTAATTGGAAAAAAAGAAGTAATGGATGTTGCGCAAAGTACCTTTATTAGCTCCACATTTTGGACTGAAAGAATTGGGCCGACAGCTGCACTTAAAACTTTAGAGGTGATGAAGGCAACTAAGTCTTGGGAGTTGATAACCGATATGGGGAAATACATTGGAACCCAGTGGAAAAGTTTAGGTGAAAAATATAAACTTCCTATCAAAATTAATGGACTACCATCTATGATTGGTTTTTCTATTCAATCTAATGATTGGTTAAAATACAAAACCTATATTACACAAGAAATGCTCAAAAATAATATCCTTGCCTCAAATGTAATATATGTTTGTACAGAGCACAGGCAACAGGAAGTTGATATCTATTTTCAAGTGTTAGAGCCAATATTCAAAGTAATATCTGCTTGTCATAATAGTGATTTGTCGATAGATTCTTTATTAGATGGACCTGTTTGTCATGGTGGGTTTAAAAGGTTGAATTAATGAAGATAGGAATTACAGGCGCAAGTGGAATGCTAGGTACGGCACTTGTTAGACATTTTTCGAAATCATATAAAGTATTCGCAACCTCAAGAAGCAAGGGTGTGGAAGGAAGGGGTATTGAATGGGATTGTTTTAATTTAACAAATATCGAGTTACTCAATAAATGGCTAAATAAGATTAAGCCAGATATAGTGATACATTGTGCTGCAATTGTCAATGTTGATGCATGTGAAGGAAATGTTGATTTAGCAACAGCACTTCATTTTGAAACAACCAAAGTAATATCAGATTATTTAGATCATAATAACGGTAGATTGATTTATATTTCAACTGATTCAGTGTTTGATGGTGAAAAACAAGGTGCCTACAGTGAAGCTGATACAGTAAACCCGCTTAATATTTATGCGAAAACCAAACTTATGGGTGAAGAATTAGTGCAATCAATGAATAATGGCTTAGTTTTAAGGACAAATATAATTGGGTGGACGCAAGGAGCCAACACTTCATTTGCTGAATGGGTTCTAGAAGGTTTGATTGGCAACGCTCCATTGAATTTATTCTACGATGTTAATTTCTCTCCACTAACCGTTTATGACTTATCTATTATCATTGAAAAAATAGTTAAACAGCCCTTATTCGGGCTATATCATTGTGCAAGTAGTGATAGTATTTCAAAGTATAATTTTGGCAATAAGATGGCTGAAATATTTCAATTATCCAGTTCAAATATAAATAAAGTGAGCGTTGATATTATGACGTTTAAAGCGAGCAGACCAAAAAATATGGCTTTAAATGTTAAAAAAATTAGCACAATCTTAAAATATGATCTACCGAGCACTGAGGATTCTTTAAGAGCTATGAAGCGTCAATATGATAAAAATAAAGATTTACTAAATTAGAAAGAGATAACATGAAAGACATTCAAATAGAAGGCAAAGCAATTGGAGTAGGGCATCCTACCTATTTTATTGCAGATGTAGCGGCAAATCATGATGGAGACATAGAGCGTGCCAAGGATTTGATTTATCTTTGTGCTGAAGCTGGCGCAGATGCTGCTAAATTTCAGCATTTCACTGCTGACACTATTGTAAGTGACCAAGGATTTAAGACTCTTGGTGGGCAGCAATCACACCAGTCAAAGTGGAAAAAAAGTGTATTTGATGTGTATCAAGATGCATCAATCAACCAAGACTGGACGCCTATTTTGAAAGAGACTTGTGATAAGACGGGAATCACTTTTCTTACCTCTCCATATTCTTATGAGCTAGTAGATCAAGTTGATGATTTTTTAAATGCATATAAGATTGGTTCTGGCGATATTACATGGCTAGGTATAGTCGATTATATTGCTTCTAAAAATAAGCCGGTACTGTTGGCAACAGGGGCGTCAACACTAAGTGAAGTGGATATGGCCATGTCTACATTATTACGTCGAACTAATGACATAGTGTTGATGCAATGTAATACAAACTATACCGCTTCTTTGGAGAACTTTAAGTATATAAATCTGAATGTATTAAAGGAGTATAGTAGAAAATATCCAGATATTATTTTAGGGTTATCTGACCATACGCCTGGACATGCTACGGTATTAGGAGCAGTAACGTTAGGTGCGCGAGTTATAGAGAAACATTTTACTGATGATGTTAGCAGGGTGGGCCCAGACCATAAATTTTCCATGGATTTTAATACTTGGAAAAGCATGGTTGATAGAACTAGGGAGTTAGAAAATTCGCTAGGGGTGGAAATAAAGAAAGTTGAGGATAATGAAAAGGAAACAGTTGTCTTGCAAAGAAGATCTATTCGTATTAAGAAAGACATGGTGGCTGGAAATGTACTCCGAAAGGATGATTTAGAATATCTTAGGCCTTGCCCTGAAGATGCCTTACCACCTTATGAATTGCAGAAGGTTCTTGGTAAGAAGCTAATGGAAAATATTAAATCCGGTGATTATATAAAATGGGCAAGTATAAAGTAGCTATTGTTATTCCAGCATTTAATGAGGAGGCTACGATCTCTGATGTGGTGCAATCAGTCAAAGAATACGGAATAGTTATAGTTGTTAATGATGCGTCTTCTGATAAAACAAAACAAATAGCAGAAGGCGCCGGTGCTATAGTCATAAACCATAAAGATAATAAGGGTTATGATGGCGCTTTAAATAGTGGCTTTAAAAGGGCAGAAGAATTAGATTGTGACGGAGTGATTACTTTCGATGCTGATGGTCAACATAGTGCAAACATATTATCACAATATATAAGGCATCTTGAAAAGGGAATAGATTTAGTGCTGGGGAGTCGTCCTAAAACTCAACGTTTTGCAGAGTGGGTATTTAAGATTTATACAAAATTTTTTATAAATTGGAGTGATCCGCTATGTGGAATGAAGGGCTATTCAATGAAACTGTATAAGAATAAAGGTTGTTTCGATTCCTATAATTCTATAGGTACAGAATTAGCAGCATATGGAATTGTTAATGGGTATAAATACGTCGAAATTAATATTCCAATAATAGTAAGAAAGGATAGCCCAAGGTTCGGTTCAAGAATAAGGTCAAATATTATGATATTGAAAGCATTAATAAATTTAACGCATATAAAAAAGTTATAGTTCGATTTTTTATAATAGGACAATATAGGGTATAGAGATGTATTTGGAATGGGGTTAAATTATAGTATTCTAGCTAATAATAAAGAAATATTTATGAATCTGAAGAAATTACCGATAAGTGTTAATATTTGTTCATTCAATGAAGAAAAAGATATTGGAGATTGCTTAGATCGAGTGTTAGCCAATAACCCATTTGAAATTATAGTAATTGATGGCGGCTCAACAGACAAAACCATAGAGATAGTTAAATCAAAAGGTGTGAGTCTGATTGTTGCAAAACAAAAAGGTTTTGCAAGTCAAAGACAAGAAGGATTAAGAGCTTCAAAGATGGATCATATTGCAATTATTGATGCTGACGATCATATTGAGAAAAATTTTTTACATATCTTATATGAAGAAATGCATGAATTTGGATTTGATTCAATACAAGCAAGAATAGAAACTTTTGAAGCAAAAAAATATTTAGAAAAGGCAATGGGAAGCACTGTATATGAAAGAAAGCCTGCTGAAGAAGCTAATATAAAATTCAGAAGGTCTGTTTATTTTGTTAAAGATATCAGTGCTGGAGATGTTATCAGTAAGGAGCATGTAAGGCGTATTCGACCAGGTTATGGTTTACCTCCTAAATTCGAACAAGATATCATAGGAAAAGAAGCGAGATTTAACATCAAGCCAGGAGTGGCTACAACTTGGGATTTAATTAATTTAAATCCTAGCAAGTTAATTTAATTTTTTATAACACACAAAATGCATATCTTACTTTTCTTAAGAAAAATTATAGGAATAATTGACAAAGAGCTAGAGTCAAAATTTGTAACTCTTATTGTATTTTCAATTGTTGTGTCATTTATTGAGCTTTTAGGTGTGTCTTTAATTATGCCGCTTATTGAATTATCTACAGATCCTAGCGTTATTCAAACAAACCAATATTATAAGGTTTTTTTCAATTATTTTAATTTCAAAAGTCAGAATAATTTTGCAATTTCTTTTGGTATTTTCCTATTGATGTTCTATTTTTTTAGGGGTTTTATTGTCTTATTGCATAGTTATTATATTACTAAGTTTTCACAGAATGTATACAGTAGCTTAGTTAAACAACTATTTAAAAGATATTTACATATGTCATATGAGTTTTTTACTCAGAACAATAAAAGCACGTTTTCTAAGAGTATTATCACTGAAGCTTCATTAGTGTCTAATTCAGTTTCTGCATTGCTCACACTGATTTCTGAGGTATTTGTTGTTTTGATGATTTACATTCTTATGCTGTATGTTGATTTTACAATCACAATGTTTGTAACTGTAATTGTAGCATTGAAGGTTTTGTTTTTGACAAATACTGTGTCTAAAAGAATTAAATTGAAGGGTGTAGAAAGAGCCAAAATTCAACAAGAATTTTATAAAATTTTAAACAGGTTTTTTAGTGATTATAAAAATATTAAGTTGCAAGGCGATGATGCCCAAGAGAGTCTCAGTAAAGAGTTCTCTCTATATGCAAATAAATATGCTTATATAAACACAATTTTTGGAGTCTTATCAAGCATACCAAGAGTGTTTATTGAAACCACTGGATTTGGTATGGCAGTTTTGTTTATTATTTTCTTATTAATGTCCGGAGATGGAGAAATTCAAAACTTTTTACCAACTATAGGTTTGTATGTAGTAGCACTATATAGATTATTACCTTCCGTCAATAGAATTATGGGTGGATACAACACTATTGCTTATAACGGAAAGTCAACAGATATAGTTCTTGATCATCTGAATATTGCTATAGAGAAAGTATCAAAACAAAATATTCCTTTCAATAAGGAGATTTTTATACAAAGTATTAATTTTTCGTATCAAGGTTCAAAAAAGATAATTACAAATTGTAGTTTGTCGATTAAAAAAAATGAAAGAATAGCTATTGTTGGCGAAAGTGGCAGCGGAAAAAGCACGTTGGTTGACTTGATATCAGGGCTTCTAACTTTAAGTTCAGGAAAAATTTTAATTGATGGTATCGAACTATCTAGTAATAATCTTCAAAACTGGCGCGAAAAGATTGGATATATTCCACAAAATATATTTTTATTTGACGGTACTGTTGCACAGAATGTTTGTTTTGATAGGGTATACAACAAGGAAAAACTAATTAATTCATTGAAATTAGCAAGTATTTATAATTTTTTATTAGACAGGGATGGGATTGACACAAAAGTTGGTGATGGAGGCGTGCATCTTAGTGGAGGACAAGCGCAAAGAATAGCAATAGCAAGAGCTTTATACGGCGACCCAGAGATACTTATTTTTGATGAAGCTACGAGTGCATTAGATCCGGAAACAGAAAAAAACATAATGCATGATATGTACCTATTAACAAGAAATATGACATTTCTATTGATTACTCATAAATTAAGCATTGTTTCAGAATGTGACAGGATATTTCGAATGAAGAATGGAATTTTGGTGAATGAAGAATAAGATAAAAATACCATTTGATTTTTATGCTTCATTGAAGATTGAAGGATGGAGGGAAAATTATCAACCATTAGTTTGTGAAAGAAAAATTGATGAATTTTTTAATCAGCAGGACGTAGCATTTTCACAATATATTTCAACATTGCCAGATGGCGAGGAAAAGGATGTTTTTTTGTTGGCAATGCTCGATTTAAAGAGAGAAATTAATTATTATATAGTTGCAATTTTTGCTATTTCTAAAGCTAGATCTACAGGTGTCGAGATAGATTCAACAGTTTCTGAAATAAATTATTTATTAACTGGAGATGTGTCATTTTTAGCAAATGAAACCCACAAAATTCTATCAGAAAATAAAAGTAATTTTTCTTTTATTAGAAGAATAGTGCGAACAATATCATGGACCAGTCCATTAAAAATTTTTAAGACATTATTATTTCCAGAAATTATAGCGCTAGGGTATAATAGTACTTCAATTCAATATGTAAAAGAAACTAAGAAGACGGTTTATTTTTAT
>Ga0233434_1004011_pt1 | contig 11522 bp, 15 predicted proteins | sample SI_122_August201_4_FD_182738 | JGI IMG/M metagenome (GOLD analysis project Ga0233434, IMG submission 182738) | Seawater microbial communities from Saanich Inlet, British Columbia, Canada - SI_122_August2016_120_MG | ecosystem: Environmental > Aquatic > Marine > Inlet | place: Canada: British... | reverse complement strand
GGCCACCCTCAGAGATGCCCCCTGAACAATGATTTTCTTAACCTCAACCCGTTTAGCCAATAACGGCAACAACCGAACCACCACAAACACACTGCGCGCCGTCAACTCCGGTTCTTTGGCAAACCGCGACTTTACCGAAACATCTTTCAAACGAATGCTGAGGCCGTGAATGATGTCCATCTCCGTCTCACCAACTTTCACTTCCCGCCGGGTCAACTCTTCAAGCTTTTCTATAGCAAGCGTTTTGATTTCGCCTAGATTACGTAACTGATAATAGGCCAGGGAACAGACGGAGATCACCCCGAGCATCAACGTAAACAAAGAATAAAAAATGACTCTTTTGCGGTAAAGCGACATATGGAGGTTTACGGATTGCAGAAAAAGGTTAAAATAGCCTTCGCGGTTTTTTCGCGGGAAAGAATACTTTTCGAGGAAAACAAGAAAAACCGGTTCGTAACCGCTTAGCAATCACCAATGGGCTTTAGCTGGATAACCCCATTGTTTTCATAATGTTATAGCTCATTCAGGGCTTTTCGTCCAGCAAAAAACCTGACACTCTTTTAGATCCTTTTTATATTTTAACGCTGATGAAACCCTCAGAACAATCTTTAATTGTCGGAATCAACCCGGTACGGGAGGCACTTTTAGCCTCTAAACGGCGTTGCTACAGAATCATTGTGGAGCAGGGTAAAGCCCCTCCGAGGGTTCAGACTGTGATCGAACTGGCCAAGAAAAACCAAGTTCCCATAGAGCCCTTGACCAAGTCCGCCTTCCAGAACAAGTTTAAAAACCAAGTGCATCAAGGGATTGCAGGGTACTTTTCCATCGTCATGGCTCTTGAACTGGAAGGACTGATCGAAACAGCGTTCCAAAAAAGTTCCCTGCCAACTCTCGTCATTCTGGATGGAATTCAGGACCCGCAAAACCTGGGTGCGATCATCCGGTCAGCGGAAACACTGGGAATTCAGGGGATGATCCTGCCCAAACATGGTACAGCCTCTCTAAACGAAACGGTAGCAAAATGTTCCTCGGGGGCTATCGAGCATTTACCTATCGCCTGGGTCACAAATTTGGCCCGCTGTGTTGAACAACTTAAAGAAGCTGGGTTTTGGGTCGCTGGTGTCGTGCAAGATGGAGAGGTACCTTGCTACCAATACAAGTTCGATACTCCAGTGGCTCTAGTTATCGGGGGGGAAGGAAAAGGCATTAGACCTTTGCTGAAAAAATCATGCGATGTCACGCTCTCGATTCCCATGACAGGACAATTGGAATCCCTGAACGCGGCGTCAGCCAGCACAGTGGTCTTCTACGAAAATTTGCGGCAGAAAAAAATGCAGGAAAACGGGTAAAGCCGGTACCCGACCTTCACGATTGAAGGCGGGACCAATTGAAGAGTTTTTACGAAGCCTAAAGCCGATTATAGGATCGCATGCGACGCATAGCGGCTTTTCTTTTCTTCTTAGCCTCCTTCTGCTTTCGCTTTTTCTTTACGGAAGGCTTCTCATAAAACCTGCGGCGTTTAAGCTCCTTCAGCAGGCCATCTTTGGTCATTTGTCGTTTTAATACTTTTAAGGCTTTTTCAACTTGATTTTGATAAACTGTGACTTCCAAAAATCTCTCCTTTCTACCCTGAGTTTTTTAGCAGGGGTGAACAACTGTTATGATGGCACAAATTAATGCTTAGCTACCAAATCTCCGGCACCAATGTTTCCGCACTTAGCTTTAAGGCCATCTTATTGTGAAGCTAGCGATTATTGACAAAAATACCCATAAAGTCAAGACCCCAAAATCATGAGCTCAAACCCGGTTACACAAACCATTCGCATTGTCCTGGCGGCCTTGTTTTTATTCTGGTTATTGCTTTTATCCCGCGATGGCTATTCCGAGGACTTTTCTGTGCCCAATTCCGGCTCACCTTACCGGAATCTGGCAGATTTTGATGCGGGGCAAATTATCCATCTTCCTACCGGATTGATGGTCAGCCGGGAACAAATGATAGACTCCATTTCAGCCTCACGGGTCATCTACATCGGAGAAACCCACGACAATATAGAAGCTCATAAAGTTCAACTGCAGGTTATTCAGTTTCTAGCGAAAAAATACCCGGTAGCTATTGGGCTCGAAATGTTCCGCCGCTCGGCTCAGGAAAAACTTAACCTCTTCAATCAGGGTCAACTATCAGACCGGGAATTCAGACATCTCTTCCAGTCCAATTGGGGCGGCGGGTTTGGTCTCTACCAGCCGATATTCGAATTCGCCAAGTCCAAAGGACTACCGCTGATCGGACTCAAATCTGCGCGCGATGTAGAAAACCATTTTCGCTCAGGCGACGCGGCACCCGGCGACACACTGTATCCAGAAATAGACGACTCCGATCCTTACCATCGAGCGTTCTCCATGTCCGCGTTTGGCGGCCATACAGCAAAGGCATTGGAAAAACCTTATCGCATGTTATTGCTTTGGGAAGAAACCATGGCCCAAACGGTGGCGGAGTTTTTGCGCGATCCCGTGAATAAAGATAAGAAGTTGGTGGTGCTGGCGGGTGGGTTTCATGTTCAATATGGGTTTGGCATTCCCAAACGCGCTTACCGGAGAATACCGCATTCTTATTCCATCATTTTACCCGACATCACCAAAGTGCCTGAGGCCTTGAAGGACCGTGAAATGGAGGTAAAAAAAGTCTCCATCCCTCTTTATGCCGCAGATTATGCCTGGAAGGTGGAATACCGGGTGCCCGGTCAAAACAAAGTAAAGCTGGGGGTGAGACTGGCTCAGGAAAAAGGTGTACGCATCAAAGCCGTGGGCAAAAACTCAAACGCCCAAGCCGCAGGCATGAAACCCGGCGACCTGTTAGTCAGCATGGATGGTCAAGCCCTGTCCAGTGTGGACGATGTATTGGAATTATTGGGCCACAAAAAATTCGACGACCGTTCCACCTTCCAACTCCAGCGCGACAACCAAGCTCTGACCGTTGAAGTGGTGTTTAAATAGAGAAAACAATAAGCCGGTCAAGGTTTGTTGGTATAATATTCAATAAGCTATAAATAGCGAACCATAGGTTAATTATGTTTTACGGGTTTGGACAACGCCAGCGCGAATTATTAGAGAAGTTGTTGCATAGGAAAAGTGGGCTCACTATTGACGAGCTTGCCAAAGAGCTTGGAATTACGCGCAATGCCGTACAACAACATGCTTTATCCCTTGAAAAGGGAAAGATGTGGTTTTATTCATACCCCCTGCAAATAACGAAACATTGATAACCCTGGAAAAAAGGTTTCCCAAAAGAATGAGGTTTCCGGGATTTCGCAGAAGGTCTTTATATTTAGGAGTGATAATTCAAAACTAGAAATATTTGCTGATTCACCCTCTGGCTACATTTCTTCCCAAGCCATTTCTATAGGTTTCATAGTCTTCTTAATTAAAAATCAGTTTTCTTGTGCAATTGTATATAGTATTTTTCTAAATCCTTGACCGAAAACATCCCCACGATTCCACCGTTTCTTGTCACGGGGACATGGCGAATTTTTTTGGTCTCTATGATATTGCAGACCTCAGAAATCGTTTGATTCTCGTCAATGGTATATGCAATTTTTGTCATCACTTCCGATATCTTTAACGCTTTGGGGTCGCACTCACCCTTTAATACAAGAAACATCCAATCTGTTTTTGTAATGATCCCAACGTAATTTTCACTCTCCTTCACTAAAAGCGCGCTAACTTTATTCTCATACATTTGATCAACCGCTTCATAAGCAAATCTATTCGGGCTTATTGAAAAGATTTTGGTGCTCATATATTTACTGACTTCACTCATCCTAAAACTCCTTCTCCATACAAAAATCAGTTCTTAATATAATATCCTGAAACGCGAATTATTGCTGGTCGCCTCCCTCACCAGAGGAAGAAGTCAGCTTTAGAAACACCTCTTCCAGATCGCCATGCTGATGTTCGGCTTGGGAGCGCAACTGTTCCACCGTTCCCACTGCAATCATTTTTCCTTTCTGAATAATGCCAACTCTATGGCACAAATTTTCGGCCACTCCCAAAGAATGAGTGGACATAAAAATCGTGGTGCCATTTTCGCATAAATCTTGAAACAATTGTTTCACCTGACGTTCTCCTTTAGGGTCAAGCCCCACCAAGGGCTCATCGACTATGACCACTTTAGGGCTGTGGATCAAAGCCCCGGCAATGACCAGCTTCTGCCTCATACCATGTGAATAACCTTCGATCAGTTCATCGGTGAAATCCTGCAAATCAAAAAAGTTGAAAAAATTTTCTGCCTTTTCATGTGCGATGTCCTGATCCATTGAATACAGACCGGCGACAAACTCCAGATATTCCCAACCCGTCAGTTTGTGATAGAGAAACGGGCGGTCGGGGATGTATCCAATGATTTTTTTTACTCGAACAGGGTCTTGCTTAATATCCATACCATCTATATGGATTGCCCCCGAAGAAGGTTTGAGCAAACCGACTAAAGTTTTGATGGTGGTGGTTTTACCCGCGCCATTGGGACCAATGAAACCGAAAAGCTCCCCGGCAGGGATCTCCAGATTGAGTCCGTCTACCGCCAGGAGCGCGTCGTATTTTTTAACCAGCCCCTTGATGGCTATCACGAGTGGTGTATTTCAAAAGTGGTCAGGCCCTGAGGTTCGCCCCATTCAATATCCAAAGCAGAGACTTGAGCTGCCGGCGGGCCTTTTCTGCACCAGCTAATAAACTGTTCAAGGATTTCTTTTTCGCCTTCAGCATGAATCTCAACAGTGCCATCCAGACAATTTTTTGCCCAGCCACACAATCCCATTTTCAAAGCCTGCTCGCGTGCACCCGCTCTATACCAGACCCCTTGCACCTTGCCGTGCACAATGAGGTGAGCACTTATCAACATGTCCGATCACTTATTTTTGCGGAACGCGTCATCAAAAAGGTGCTGGACTTCCCGGCAGACCTTGAATGTACTTCCCTCTCCGATTTTTTCTCCGAACTTGCCAAGGTCACGCATAATGCGCTGAAACTCCTGGGTCTGGCCCTTGAAGTTTTCAATAAGAGGACTGAAAAAAAGTTTTTCATCCTCATCCAGTCGATCACAAATTTCTCGGAGTCGGTTTTTTAGCGGTTCAAAGTCTCGTTCCATGTCTTAATACTAGCCTTCAATGTGTGGGATTGCAATTAGGTAAAACAGAGGAAAAATCTTTTCTTAAACTTTATGGATAATTCGGGAGCTATTATTTATTTTTGAGGCGTTCTTTCATAATGCCCTGCAACCGGACCACGGCGGGGCTGGTCTCCGGGAGAGCGAGGAATTTTTCACGGGTCAAAATAGCAACTTCACAATCTTCCAGAGCAATTACCGATGCACTTCGTTCTCCGGCTGAGATCATAGCCATTTCCCCAAACAAGTCGTTCTCTTTTAGTTCGGCGAGCACTTTTTTATTGCCCTCGGCATCCTCCTGGTACACCTCAACCTTTCCCTTTTTAATTAGGAACGCGCTAGTGCCATGAGTGCCCTGACGAACAATTTTTTTCCCTTACGATATTCTTTAATAACAAACATAGAACTCTTTCGACCCCGAATCGAAATTATATGATATCGCTTGTACTATAAAAAATTCTATTGCCATTTTCAATCCCCACAATTGAGGTGAGCCAGATAACTAGTTAAAAATCAATCATTAGCAAAGGGAAAACATTCGTCATGACAAGCTCTTAGTCCAAGTTTTCCGGTGTTAGCGTTTTACTTGGGTATTTTAAGTGTAGGCGTTTTAATTGGCGTTGTACATTTCTAATCCGTGCATGGTTTCTTTTTGCAGAATACAGATCCAAGGCATTAAGCATGTGCTTGATGGCGTTGGGACCCTCCTTTAATAAATCATACGCCATGGCCAGATTATAATGCGCCGCAGTGTATTTGGGGTAAAGCTCGATCGCCTCCCTATAGGCCTCGACTTCAGCCTCGTGTTTTCCCAGAGCAAGATAGGACCTGCCTAATTCAAAGTAAGCGATCGCATCCAGAGGGTCTTCGCGAATGATTTCCTTGTGACGCGAAATTTCAGCCCTGGCTCCCTTAAGATAGGTTTTAAAGTCCACAGCCACTGCTGTCTGTGTCCCAAAAATTCCGGTTAACACAAAAATGATTAAAAGCCCTTTAGCTGTAGGACAAATAATGCTATGACCAACGGAACAAAACAGGCGTGTAAATGAATGGGAGTTCATCTCCCCAATTTATCATTTTTTTAGCGAGACAACATGAAATACCGGAAATTTGGCAATACCAAGGTTTCAGAAATTGGGCTGGGCACCTGGCAACTTGGTGCTGACTGGGGGGATGTTGATGATTCCACCGCCGAAAAAGTCCTCGCAACTGCTGTTGAAAATGGAGTGACCTTTTTCGATACCGCCGACTGCTATGGAGAAGGCCTTTCAGAAACTCGGCTTGGCAGGTTTGTTAAATCATTGTCTTCAGATGTGGTGATCGCTACTAAGCTCGGCAGGTTCCCCCGACCCGGCTGGCCAGACAATTTCTCTCAGCAACAGTTTCGTCAACACACAGAAGATTCCTTGAAACGCCTGGGGATGGAAAGCCTGGACCTGACCCAGGTACATTGCCCGCCTACTGACCTTCTACGCCAGGGAGAAGTTTTTGACTGGCTGAGAACCTTGAAACAGCAAGGAAAAATTAAGCAATTCGGGTTCAGTGTCGAGTCGATGGAAGAGGCTCAGATCTGTCTACAACAAGAAGGGGTGGCTTCATTACAAATCATTTTCAATATTTTTCGCCAAAAAGCCATCACCTCTATTTTCAAAGAGGCACAAGAAAAACAGGTGGCTCTCATCGTCCGTCTGCCACTCGCCTCTGGACTTCTCTCGGGAAAATTGAATGGAGAGTCTAAGTTCGCCAAGAACGATCATCGCAATTACAACCGGGATGGGCTGGAGTTTAATGTCGGGGAAACCTTTTCTGGACTTCCCTTTGAAAAAGGACTCGAACTCGTCGAAGGCCTGAAAAAGTTTGCACCGGAAAATTTATCGCAATTCGCTTTGAGATGGGTTCTCGATTTTGAAGCGGTCACCGTTGTGATTCCCGGCTCTAAAAATCCTCAACAGGTGGCTGACAATTGCGCGGCTAGCGCATTGCCCCCCTTGACGGAGGAAACACACCAAGCCCTGAGTGATTTTTATTTAAAGGATGTCTCCTCACATATTCGCGGAAAATATTAGCCCGCCTAATGCTGGACTCAATAAGCAAAGCCCTTTTCATGCAAGAAAAATTCGCTTCTGCTTAGGAAGTGGTCGAAACTTCTTCCTTCTGTTCAATCGCTGGAAACAAAATATTATTTTCCTTATGAATGTGAAGATGCGTGTCTTCCTCCAATTTCCTCAACTCTTCATACAATAGCTCGAAAGACTGGCAGCCATCTTCCGGTGCTACATAACCATTTGCCAATGCCCTCATTTGCTTCAACAAATCTCCTGCCTCGTCATGTTCATGACGCATAACTCGAATCGGTCCCGCTGTAACTTGCATTTTCATCCCTAATGAATCCTGTCCTAATTTTAATATCAAGGGAAAAAGCACCCGCTCCTCTTTGAGCAAATGTGGTTCGAGGTCTGCACGTAAACTTTCAAAAACCGTCTGCAAAGGTTTCAACTCGGGATGCCGAGAAGAATGCGCCTGACAAACTTTTTCCATCAATGTCGTCAACCGCGGCAACGCCTCCTTAAGATTAACATGGTGCGTCGACTCGATATGAGCGGTCAACGCTCCCGGGGTTAACCCAGAAATATCTTTTTCATCGCTGGGCGAAGATTTCAACTCCATCAGACGTTGATAGACCGCATCGGTATTCAGCCCCTTTTCTTCACAGGCATTTTGCAGCGACACATCGCCCCCGCAACAGAAGTCAATGTTCAACTCCTGAAAAACTGCAGCGCAACTAGAATTGTTCTTCACAAAACTTTTTACCGGATCGGTGATCTTCATTTTTCAACCCTTTCCACACAAATGTTTGTCTCTAGCCCAATAATTTCAAACAAACCAATAAAAAGATAAATACATCTCTTTATGCTTAATCTAAACCCTGTATAATACTTTGTCAAGGAGTGATACCCTGGGACAGCAGAGCAGGGAGAAAGATTTTTGAACCCGATCTACTGGGAATCCATCTTAATTTATAAAGAAAGCTAACCTTACCAAGGAAGACCCATGCAGGAAACCCAATCTTATTCCGTTGAAAAAATTGAACTGACCCCAAACCCTCGCTCTGTAAAATTTATTCTGGACCAGACAGTGCTTGATGCCGGCTCCAAAACCATTCAAGAAGGTGGCTTTCTGGAAGCTGACGCCTTTGCCCATAATATGTTCGCCCTTGATATCGTTGATATGGTCTATTTGCGCGAGAATTTTGTTTCTGTCACTCTGATTTCAGCCGATCTTTGGGTAATATTTAAAGACAAGATCAAAAATATTATCGAAGCAGATCTAGGGAAGTATGAGGAAGGGGATAATGAAGTTTCTGCATCCATGCTTGAAGGTTTCGATTTGACAAAATATCCTCAACTTTCCGATGATGAAAAAGTCATCATTGTTGAGGCCGTTCTTGACGAATCCGTTCGCCCTGCACTGGCAAACGATGGCGGTGGCCTGGAAGTGATCGAAGTGGATGGACAAATCGTCCGGATCCGTTACCAAGGTGCTTGCGGGGGATGTCCGAGTTCCACAGGTGGCACTTTACGAGTCATTGAAAATCATCTCCGATCCCAACTAGACCCTGAAATCAAGGTCCATACCTACACTTAGCATCCGCTATTTGAAGAATTGCCCGGTCGGTGTGTTTAGAAACGGACCCAGCAATATAGCCTCCTGCTTTAAAAACCCATGCTGTGGCAGGCTTCCCTGAGAGACCAACTCAATGACCGCACAGACCGATGCGGCAGTGGTCCATGAAATAGCTTTCCAGTTTCGTGATTTGATCTCTTTCGGAAAATAGCTACGCACAAATTCATCCCGAGCCAGCTTGCCTTCCTTCCACCCTTCCACCGCAACATGAACGAAGACAACATCATCCTTGACCGGTGGCTTGGCGTGAACCAGAATTTCTCCCGCTTCTGCTCTGCGGTTTCTCATATACAACTCATTAAAGAAAAATTGCATCAACTCCCCATGTCCGGGATAGCGAATGGTTTTATAATTTAAATGGTCCACTTTCCCATCATAAGTTTCACACAAAGTGCCCAGCCCTCCTGAAGTGGTGAAGGCCTCGAGTTGCACACCATCAATCACAATGGTTTCCAGTCCTTCCATAGCGGGCACACTGGCCCGTTGCCCATCCTGAATCACTTCGCAGTCATTGAGATACTCGTTGACCACTCCTTCGTCAGACCAGTTAAACGCATAACCGAGAAGTCCGCGTGGATGTTGCGGCAAAGCCCCGACCCGAAGCTCCATACTGCGCAGACTTTCGAATCCTTTAGCAAGATGCGCCCCGCAAATGCCGACAAACCCTGGCGCCAGCCCACATTGCGGAGCCATGAGCCCTTTTGCCGACTCTGACATTTCTCGAATAGCCATCGTAGTGGGGACATCTTCCGTCAAATCAAAATAATGTCTCCCAGACTGATGCACTTTTTTGGCCACTGCCAGATTCAAATGAAATGGCAGACAGGTGAGCGTGGCATCATGTCCGGCAATCGCCCGCTCCAAAGTGGCTTCATCTGCAACGGATGCTGAAATCACCTTGAACGGGTAATCTTCATCTGGGCTGGTATCAAAGCCGGTCACCTGATAACCGTTCGACTGCAATAAAGTTGCCGCCAAACTTCCTACGCGCCCAAGACCAATCACTAAAACAGATTTAATGAGCTTTTCCATTCGAAATCCTTTAATAAAAATTTTTCTTCAATAGTACTTCCACACGGTTAGCAATGTGCGGCGGCAGTCGCTCCACCTGCAACCCCTCCAACAATTAAAATACGCTTACGCATAAATCGGGCTCGAAAATGTTATAGATAGCTATAAATAAATATCTTTTCATGACGTGACCCGTTTTTCCTGATTCAGGATCACTTCCTTTTCTATAATACAATATAATCCGAATAGGAAAATTAACCATGAATCATAAAACTTTAAATACAAGAAAAGACACCCAGTTTGTCCTCGTCCACTTTACCGGAGAAGAATCGTCTACCTACGAAGACATCAAACAATCGCACCTCGATGAGGGCGAGCCTGAAATCGGTTTCCATTTCATCATTACGGCACAAGGCACAACTTTGATGGGAAGGCATGTTTCAAGAGTAGGGTTCCACCACCCGGAACATAACGATATTAGTGTTGGAGTTTGTGTGGTGGGCAATCGAGACGAAATGAGCGATGAGCAATCCATTGCCCTCACTTTGTTACTCGAAAAACTAAAGTCTGATTATCCCTTCCTGGAAACCGTCAAATACCTATATAAAACCCCCTAGCAGGTTGCTGAAAAACTCCTGAAATTGTCATCCTTGAGGAGCCGGAGGCGACGAAGGATCTCAGCATTTCTTATAAAACAAGAGGCGAGATTCTTCGCTTCGCTCAAGAATGACACCCAAAAGAGTTTTTCATCAACCTGCTAGGCGTGGGCCCATCGTTTTACCTGACAAAAAACTATTTTCTCCGCTTGACGAATTCATAGTCGTTCCCGCACACTGGAGTGGGCAATCTGCTGGCAATTCGCTTTCCCTTATCGGAAACCCCGTTATAATGCCTAAAAGGAGATAGATTCATGATCAGGCAAGTTTTAAAAGTTTTCAAAGCTTTAAACTCTAATGAGAAACCTTGGCAACTCAGCCTCGGCTTGGCGTTTGGTGGCATCATCGGCCTGATGCCACTATGGACGCCGCACAATATCGCCCTTTTGTTTCTCGCCTTTATCATTAATTTAAATTTCGCTCTTCTACTTATCGGCTTGTTCTTTTTCTCAGGCATCGCCTACATTCTTGACCCGTTGTTTCATAAAATTGGTTTGGCGGTTCTGACCTCAGAAGGAATGCAAGAGTTCTGGAACGGATTCTTCAGCAATTCGATTTTTCTGTTTGATCGACTGAACAATACACTTGTTATGGGGAGCCTGATTTTTTCTGTAGTTTCTGCGGTACCTCTGTTCTTCCTCATCAATTTTCTCATTCGAAAATACCGCGAACATTTGATGGGCTTAATCGAAAAAATCCCTTTTCTTAAATCTCTTAAACTTGCGAAAGCGTTCAACACTGTCACCGGAGGGGGATCATGAAAATTTTCCACTGGCAGGGAGTTCTGGCTTTCGCTCTACTCGGTGGACTGGTCGGGGCATTCCTGATCCTGTTCCTCGATGGCATGATCGAAAGAGGCATTGAAGAAAAAGGTTCGGAGGCGGCAAAAACCCAGATCGATATCGGTTCTCTGGCCACTTCTTTATTGGCACAATCTGTAGCCTTGTCCGGCATTGAAGTTGCCAACCCGGATAACAATATGGAAAACTTGGTCCAATTTGAAAAACTTTCACTGG
>Ga0233434_1004008_pt1 | contig 11526 bp, 12 predicted proteins | sample SI_122_August201_4_FD_182738 | JGI IMG/M metagenome (GOLD analysis project Ga0233434, IMG submission 182738) | Seawater microbial communities from Saanich Inlet, British Columbia, Canada - SI_122_August2016_120_MG | ecosystem: Environmental > Aquatic > Marine > Inlet | place: Canada: British... | reverse complement strand
TAATGCCGAAGAATTAATCACAAAACGTCCTCTAGTTAAATCAGATATTGAATCTGAAATTACAACACGTCTTAATGTATACAATATCGATACAGATGTCATTTCAATTACTGATTTCCAATTCTCACCATTATTTGCACAAGCCATTGAATCTAAAGTAGAAGCAGAACAAAAGGCACAAAAAGCAGAAAATGATCTAATAAGAATCGAAGTAGAGGCAAGACAACATGCAGCACAAGCAGAAGGTCTTGCAGCTGCAAACATAGCTGAAGCACAAGGAGAGGCTGAAGCAATTAAAATTATTAACGAAGCACTATCAAACAATCCACATTATTTGGAATGGCTAAAAACACAAGCATGGGATGGTAAATTACCACTTGTAGTGGGTGAAGGTGGAACACCATTCATTTCAATACCTACAAATCCTTAAATTTAGAAAATTTTATTCTTTATCTTTAGTCTTTTCTCTGATTGCATCATACATTGTAAGAAATTGTTCAGGTTCCTTTTGTCTGTAATTTTTTTCAAGGTACTGGACTTCTTGATGTGATATTTTTTCTCCTTTATTATGATAGTATTCTTTAATTATTTGAGCTGGAGTTTTTTGGATATTGTATTTTTGTAGTGTTTGGTTAACTGATCTTTTACACAATAAATCATATATGATAAATTGATAAACAAGATACCCTGATAATCCTATAATTGCAACAATGGTGAGTGGAATGATAATTACTGGTACCATGCTAAATTGTTAGTTTTTTTGCTATTTCATTGTATTGCTTTTTGTATCATTTGGTATGGTTTATGCCCGGCCTGAATTTGATAATTGGACTATATATTATAAAAAAAGAAAAAACCAATCACACTAGTTTTTTTGTGTGAATGTGGTTGCCCATGATTGGACGATATTTTTATTCAATTCTGCAAATGCATCTATGTTGTTACTAAATGCTTTGATGTTCTGTATGGCTGTATCAATAGCAGTTTTTGCCATTTGATTGCTTACGGTGCTTGTTTGAACAATTTGCTTGTTGGTATCTACGATTGCAGTTTTTGCAGAATCTGGAATTTCAGTTGAAATGCCAGATTTTTTTGCAAATTCTTGTTGTACAGATACTGAAGCATTGATTGTTTTTTCACATGTTTTCATACATTCATCTTGCAGTTGTGTAACTGCTTGAAAATATTGTGGGGTAATTTTTGAAATATTTTCAAAGTATTTTTGAACATTTTGCTTGTACATTGAATATACATTGTTTGTTTGAGTTTGTGTGCTCATATCATCGCAATATCATACCTGTATATATACTATTGGTAATGAGTGGTAATCATTGGTAATAATAGGTAATATTTGGCAATCTTTATAACATGTGTCTTGAGAGATTTTTCATGGTTTCGTATAGGACAAGTATGCAGATTATGGAAGATCTTTTGATTGCCACTAAAGAGTCAGGCCAAGATGGAATTAAAACAACTGCTTTAATTTCAAAGGCTAATCTATCTCATTCCAGACTATCAAAATTACTATCCAATTTGATTGGCTCTGGTTTAATTAATAAAATTGAATTTGATGGAAAACGCACATTTGTAATTACCCAAAAAGGTCGACAGTATTTAGAGTCTTATTCAAAATTTTCAAATATTGCACAATCTTTTGGATTAGAACTTTGACATTCTCAACCTTAATCCCGATGAAACAGGATAAGATGATGATTCTTCTTGGTGTGTCATTGGTTGTTGCAAGTTGTTGTTCATACTTTGTTATAGACGCATTTGGCCAACAGAGTTTTGATTTAAATTGCCCAAAAAATGCTTATCATGGTTTGGATAATCAAGGAAATGAAATATGTAGGGATGTCCTAACCAATGAAATTCTAGAATCAGAACCAATGATTACTAATTTGGATTCAGAAAAAATCCTCAACTCTGATTCTCAAACAATCGTTGATTATGAACAATTCCCAATTGTTGAAATTCTAATATTTTCCTTAATTGGAATTATCGGTGGCATTATTGGTGTCATTGCAAAGAAGAGAAAATTGAGCATATTTCAAAAACTAGGTTGGAATAATATTCAAAAAGAACAGGTGAGGGATAGACAATATGGTAACTGTAACATGTGTTTTACTCAACCATCTCAGTGGAAATATGATTACTTTGATGGGAACAAAAATAATAATGATCTAGATAATTGTCAAGGTTTGTGTCCTGATTGCTTTTCTGTAAAATCTGATAAAGGTGATCAAGTTAGTATTTATCAAGAATCTAATTCTGCATAGTTTTGAATTTAGATTGTATAGTAGTTTTACTTAGATATTTAGTGTGTGCCGGGGGTGGGTTTCGAACCCACGACCTCCAGATTATGAGTATTGCCTTAGTTGGAGAACCGTTAGAGATTACCAAGCGAACTGGCACTCTAACCAGGCTGAGCTACCCCGGCATAGTATATGGCTAAAAATTTGGGAAATTAAATGCTACGTATGGAGTTTTGGTTGATTTTTTTACTGCTTGGCAATATCAGACCAATTCAATTTTTCATTTTTGACCCAGAGGAATTTTTTCTGTAATGCAGATGTGTACAATTTTTCCCATTCTGCACCCACCTCATCAGTCCATGCTTTGAAAATTCTAGGATCAATATAGTTTCTCAAAGATGTCCCAATATTGTAATCCTTTGTTTTTTCAGACAGATCAATTTGCAACTCTAATTTTTCTATTCTTTCTTTGTGTTTGAGTTTTTGTTTTTTGATTTGCTCATTTAGTGTTTTGACTCTTTTCTCTTTACTCTTTTTCTGCGCATCAGTCTTTGGTTTAGTCGATTCTGCTTTTTTCAGAGTCTCTTTTGTTTTCTCCCATGTTTTTTCTTTTTCTCTATTTTTTAGGGAATCCCTTTTTTTCTGTAATGTCTGCTCAAATGTTTTTGGAATAGTTCTTTTGTGATTACACATCATGGCAGCTTCAAGATTTGCCAATTTTGCATGGTATAGTTTCTCATTTGCCGTTTTTCCTTTCATATTATCATGTTCTACAAGATATTTTTTGACAACTGCTGTTGCAAGATATGTTCTAAACACCTTGGCAGTTAATCCTTTTACTATACTTGAATAATATGCATTTACATGTCTTGATGTAATATTATCAAAAATTTCATCTTTTGGTTTTTTCTTTTCAATTAGTTTTTTTAGATTTTCTTGGAATTGTTTATCGTGACCTTCGGCAATTAGTGTTTCTTGCCATCGTACACTATCTTTACCTAAGAAATCAAACTCTATGGTATTTGCAGTAATTTTGATGTGTTCTTTTCTTAAGGTAGTAGCACCTACTGTATCTGCCTCATCAGGATCCTTTTCATCTCCTACCCTCATTGAAGTTCTGTAAATCAAATAACATGCTGTAGCAATTCTACTAATTTTTGCATCTTTATTTTTCATATCCTTTACCACTCTATCTTTTATTTTGTCAATCTCATTTGCAAGTTTCACTGCTTTTTCATACTTTTCTTTGTCTCTGTCTTGTTTTAATCCTGAAGAGTCTGCAAGCCAAACATATTTTCTTTTTTGTGTCAGAAAATCCATCCAACTGGCTAACCACATCGAGTCTTTATCATGAATAATTTTACCCCATTTTCCTTCAGGTACTTTTGCTTCTTTTCCAAGGTTTAATGTAACATCTTTTGCAGTGACACGAGGTTTCCATTTTCCTCTAATTGGGTGCTCTCCTCTTCCAATGAATATGCCTGGTGGCTCTGCCATGTAATTCCCAACTTCAACTTCTTTTCCATCCATGGTGGCAATCCCGTATTTTGTTTTCAATTTTTCTCGTAATTCTTTTCTTTTTGCAGCAATTGCCTTTTTTTCTTCTTTGGCCATCATCTCTTTGAGATCTTTTTCTTTATCAACTACTTTGAAAGCACTAGAAAAATCAATATCATCATATGAAATTTTTTTGAATTTTGAATCTAAAGTTTTAGCAAAATCTATTGTAAAGTTTTTTTGAAAAACCTTGTCTTGAGCATATGGGGTATCTTTCTTTTTTGCCCATTGATACACCATCTCTTCTTGATTTACATCAAGATTGACTGTTTCACCTTTGATCTTTATCTTGATTCCTTGAGCTTCGTATTCTGGAGGGAATAAGATTCCATTATGTTGTAGCGTTTTCCATTTCATTTTCTTCACTTTAAAATTGCGGACTTTGACAAAAACTCTATTCTATGTGTATATCAATTTAACGTACGAGTGCTCTCAGCCTGGAAATAGCTCTTTACTCATATATTTCTCAAATTCTAGGTCTGTTTTCATCTTTTTTGCCTCCATAAACATGGCAGCATCAGTTCCTGCGATGTATCGTGGCAAAATCTCATCTGCATGAATTGCTTTGATAATAATTTCTGCAACTTGAGCTGGAGCAGTTCCAAGCTCTGCCATCATTTTTAGACCTGAAAGAATATGATCGGTTAATACTTTGTATTTGGGGTCTGCTTTTGATTCTTGAATTTTCATTGAATCAAAAAAGTTTGTCTTGATTGCTCCTGGTTCAATTAAAGTTACTTTGATTCCAAATTGCCCCAACTCATATCTGAGACAATCACTCAATCCTTCCAGTGCATATTTTGTGCTGATATATGCTGGAAATCCAGGTAACCCCATTCTTCCTACAACAGAACTAATGTTTACAATAATTCCTGATTTTTGATTTCTCATAATTGGGGAAACTTCTTGAATAATTCTTACAATGCTAAAGAAATTAGTTTCAAACTGTTTTCTAAAATCATCTACTGACACATCTTCAGTACATCCAAACTGTCCATATCCTGCATTGTTTACTAGAACATCTAATCGTCCTACATCAGAAACAACTTTTTTCACTGCAGAAACTATTGATTCTTCTTTATCTACATCTAATTCAATTATCTCAATTGAAAGGTTCTCTTTTTTTGCAGCATTTTCTAATTCTCCAGCTTTTGAAGTATCTCTCATACTGGCAAATGTATGGTACCCATCTTTTGCAAGTGCCAAAGCTGTCTCTAAACCAATTCCTGATGAACTGCCAGTTACCAGAGCTACTTTTTCCATATTTGTGCTAAATTATTGTTATATTTATCCCATTTTGATTTGTCATACTAAAGGTCGATCCCCTTCAATAGGATCAATTAACTCTGTTTTCTCACCGTCATTGATTCTCTCTAAAATCTCCAAGGCAGAATGTTTATGCAAGTATTCGTTATTGTTTCCACATCTGTATGAGAATGTACATCTGGGACATCCTGCCTCATTTTTACACGGACATTCTTTTACGATAAACATACTTCTTTCAAGGGCTTTTTCAAATCTATCATACAGTGCTTTACTGGCACCACTTCCCCCTATTGCGCCATCATATATGAAAATCAAGCCTGACGTGCCTAAAGATATGCCTCCCAAATCTTGAGATACCCCTCCTGTAATCATATTGCTTCCCTCAATTACGACATGTTCTGTTGCATGATATCCACTTGTTTCTGTGTATTCTTCATCTTCAGCTTCTTTGATAACTTTGAGAGGTTTTGGTGCATGAAATACAATTCCTTTAGTTACAAAATCATATTCTAGTGGAGTATCAAGTAATACTTTTTCTCCTTGTGTAATTTCTTGTCCTAATTCTATGTTGACATAACCATACACCTTCTTTTGAATATGTAATTTACAAAATGCAACTTCTACACCATTAGCTTTTCTACTTTCAAATACTGTTTCAATTGTTGGCCATTCTTCTGTTAGTGATTTTGTATAGTATGGATAGTCTCTAGGAATTCTTTCTAATTTGGCATAGTTTTTCTTTGGATAATCAAATTCTTTTACTTTGTAACGAATCCCTGCTAAAAAATAGATTGCATCTTTATGCAGTTCTTCTAATGCAATTGGTAATACTCTGTCCCCTGCCTTTTTCCCGTTTAAGAAAATATCAATTGACTTTCCAATTCCCCTAATACTATAATCATTTAACATGGAATTGATTTTATCAAAATTTGGAACAATCCTATTGTTGATTACTACAAGATTCTCTTTGATAATATGATGTTCTATTACTTCTTGATGCTCTTTTAATTCATGTTTGGATATTGGTCTATCGCATGCCATTGCTAATACTTGGAACTCTTCAACAAATGGATTCTTGGGGTCGATGTATGTTTTTTCAATATCTTCAAAATAATCATCTGGATGATTTTTGTAATATTGTGAAATAGGATCATTTCCTAATGCCAAAAATGCATATCCTCGTTGTCCTTTTCTTGCTGCTCTTCCAATTCTTTGAATTAGTCTGTTTACTGGTATGGTTGATGATATCACACAATCAACATTGCCTACATCTATGCCTAATTCAAGTGTAGGAGTACATGAAATTGCTTGCAAACTATCTTCTTTGAATTGCTTTTCAACTGCTGTTCTGTAATTTACCATTAAACCTGCCCTGTGAACTTTGATGTTGACTTTTTGTTTTTTTGCCTGTATTGCCAATAACTCTGAATTTAGATGTGAATTGCTAAACACCATTGTCTTGTGATTTTTTTCAGTCATTTTTTTTGTCAGTTCCACCATTAATGCTCTTTGAGTTCGAAGTGATGGAAATAACATTACAAAATCTGTCTGACCTTTCTTCCCAGAACCGTGAATAATTTGCATTTTCTCTCCAAACAATTGCTGACAGAATTCTTTTGCATCATCTAGTGTAGCTGATGCTGCCACAAATTGTAATTTGTTACTACAAATTCTTTTGAGTCTTTTTATGATATAATGGACATTTGTTCCAAAAATCCCTGAATACACATGAGCTTCATCTACTACTAGAATTCTTGTTGAATTCAATAATGATGAAAATTTTGTTTGGTGCCAAAGATGATAATGTAAAATATCAAAATTTGTGATTAAAATTTGGGGTGGATTATCAATTATTTCTCTTCTTTCTTCTAACTTTGTATCTCCATCAAAAACTTTAACATCTATTCCCATTTTTTCGGAAAATTTTTGAATTTTTGGATATTGATCTCGTGATAACGCTTTTGTGGGATAAACAAAAATTGCAAAAACATTTCCTTTACTTGCATCTTTTTTTATTCTTTGAATTACTGGAATCAAAAATGCCTCAGTTTTTCCTGATGCAGTGGGTGCCTCGATTACAACATTTTCACCAAATGTAATCTCTTGAATTGACTCTTCTTGAAATTTGTAAAATTGCTTTATCTCTAATTCTTTTAGATGTTCTGAAATGGATTCATCTAATCCCAATTCTTCAACTTCACAACCCATTTTAGGCTCAGGATTCTTCAAAACTTTGTATTCTGAAATATAGTCTTTTTTTGAAAATAGTATATTTTCTGTAATTTTATCTGGATTGTTATCTCCAATCATTTCTTTTATTTCATTTTCATTTCTAATGATTCCTTCATCTTTTAGTCCCTCAGCAAGCCCCTTTTCTGTGACTAATCCTTTGTCAAATCTTGAAAGAAACTCTAGGAATACCTCATCAACATTTTTTGAAAATTCTAGTAGATCTTCAATTCCACATTTTCCACAAGAGACATGCATTTTCTTGTTGAATGTTTTCTGAATTTCAATTTTTGATTTACATTTTGGACACGAGAATTTCAAGATCTATTTGATAAGAAATCTTTAGTGATTTATTGTTAATCGCCACTAATGATCAATGACATTATTAAGCTAGGAAATGGTCTTGAATTTAAAAATGAAAAAAATCGAAATTAACAAAATTTACAATCAAAATTGTATAGAGGGTATGAATTCTATTCCTAAAAATAAGATTGATCTTGTTATTACTGACCCACCTTTTGCAATCAATTTTAAGGCAAAAAAAGCAAATTATAACAGAATTGCATCTAGAGTACTTTCAGGTTATAATGAAATAAGACCTGAGGATTACTATGATTTTACATTTGCATGGATGAGTGAGGTTTTCAGAATCTTAAAGGATTCTGGAAGCATGTATGTTTTTTCAGGATGGAATAATCTTAAAGATATTTTACGAGCACTAGATGATGTTGGATTTGTTACAATTAATCATGTAATTTGGAAATATCAATTTGGTGTAGTAACTAAAAGGAAATTTGTTACATCTCATTATCATTGTCTTTATGTCTGTAAAGATGATAAGAAGAGAAAATTTTTTCCATTTTCTAGGTTCAAGAAAGATGATAAAACAAAAGAGGGACGTAGTTTGCATTATAGAGATAAAGAAGATGTATGGGACATTAAAAGAGAATATTGGACAGGGGATGAAAAAACACCAACTAAACTTCCTTCTGCACTAATTGAAAAATTATTAGAATATTCTAGTGAAAAGAAAGATATCGTATTTGATCCATTTCTTGGTTCAGGGCAAGTGGCAGTTGTAAGTAAATCCCTCAAACGACGATTTCTTGGATTTGAAATTGTTCCTGATTATTACAAATTTGCTAAAAAACGACTTGATAAAGATCTGTATCGAATAAAAAAATCAAAATAATCTTTTAATCTTTTTTTGGTTCATCTGTTTTCTTCTGACCTATTTTTGCAGAAATAATTTCTCGAAGTTCATCATCTGTTTTACCCTCAACTTTCACTCCAATTGACTTTGCTATTGTTTCTAACTTTGCTCTTTCTGTTCCAACTGGTCCTGAAATTGTTGGTGTCTGCTCTGTTACATCTTTCATGTGATCCTGAATTTCATTTTTTGCTTTGTTGTATTCATTAACTGCTTTTCCAAGTTTTTTTGCAGCACTTGGAAGTTTCCCTGTTCCTAAAATCAAAATTAATGCCACGAAAATAATTATCATCCATTCGCTTCCAGCAATATTTAGCAAATAATCAAGCATGTCTTGTAATACTGTAATTTGAAATTAAACGTAATGTTCGAGATTCATGCCTAAATAACCAATTCTATCTTTGAATATCACGATTGAGAAGTAGTTATTGATTTAAATAAATTCAAAATTGATAAAATATATGAAAAAAATTGAAGCAATAGTTCGACCAGGATTACGAGATGCTGTTGTTGCAGCAATCAAAAAGATTGGTGTTGGTGGTGTAACTATTCAGCAAGTTCAAGGTCAAGGCGCACAAGATCCTCCTTTAGTTGGACAATACTTTAGCAGTGATATGATAATCTGTGTTGTAGATGATCCTAAACTTGATGAGATTTTAGATGCAATTGCAAATGTTGCTTGTTCTGGAACTAAAGGTGATGGTAAAGTCTTTGTCACTACAGTTGATGATGCACTAGATATCTGCACCAAAAAACGTGGTACCACATCTATCTAATTTTGAATTCTTTGTGGTTCTAGTTTCTTTCTAGACATTATGGCAAGTAGTGTAATTCCTATTCCGATTACACCAAATACCAAATATGGCGTGTCGCTTCCAAATGACTGTGTAATTGGACCGCCAATTGTAGGTCCTATTGCCCAACCCATTCCAAATACAGTTTCATATGCCCCAATAATTTTTCCTGATATCCCTTTTCTAGTCTTACTCAAAATTATTTCCAATGTTAATGGGAAGAAAATACTAAATCCAAATCCCATCAGTACTAGTGCAATTCCAAAAGTAATGATTGAATCGGCAATAACTGATATGCCTAATCCAATTGACACTGCAATTGTTGCGGCAATCAAAGTTTGACTGGTCTTTCTTGCAAATTTTCCTGCAAATGCAAGTGATACAACACGTGATATCCCAAAAACAAAATACAGCAACAAAATATCCGTAGCTGACATTCCATTGTCATTTAAAAATGCTGGATAGATTGTAAGAATTATTCCAAAAGATGATGTGCAAAAAATCAACAAAATTATCACCTCTGGAAATCTCTTCATTTCCTTTATTGATGAAAAAGAGAATCGTTCGTGATGATTCCTGATACTTTTCCTTGAGGCTAAAAGTGATGTAATTATCGCAGCAGCTAAAATGAACGCAGCAATTTGGAATAAGATTCTGTATGTTATATCTAGACCTTCTAGGAATACAGTTCCAAGTAATGGTCCTACCATAAACCCAATAACAAAAAACATCGTAAACCATGAGATGTTTCTAACCCTACTCTTCTCTGTACTCTCATTTGATATGATAGATTCACATGGAGGCCAAAAAAATGCATGAGCAACACCCGTCATAATCCTGAATCCCATTATTTCTGGAACTGATTGTGCAATTGATAGAAGGTAAATTGATGCAGAATTAATTGCAGCTCCTAATGCAAGTAGATATCCATTATTAATCCTATCCAGAAGAATTCCTACAAAAAGTGGAATGAACATGTATGGAATAAAATTTGTTAATCCGATTAATCCAAGTTCAGAATATGTGGCACCGATTACATTTTTTGCAAATACTGGTAAAATTGGTCCATGCAATCCATAGGAAACCCCTATGATCAAACCTGTGATGTTAACTAGTAACAGAACCCTGTTCATTTGTATGCTGCAACCATTATTGCCCCGCCCATAAGATCTTTCTCAAATTCTACTTTGGAGAATTTTTCTAACAACAACCCTTCGAGTTTTTTGTTTTGAGGCCATCGTTTGTATGTGCCATACAATGTTCCAAACTTTAATCCAAGTCTTCCACCTGCTGTAAATGCAAGAATGGGAAGAATACATCTCAGATAAAATGAAACACCTGCTCTAAAGATTGCCTCGTCTGGTTTTCCTAAATCTACAATAACAAATCTTCCATCTTTTTTCAATACTCTATGAATTTCAGAAATGGCAATTCTCAAATTGATTGCATCTCTTAATGAATAACCGCACAAGACTGCATCAAATTCTTCATCTCTAAATGGAATGTGTTCAAAAACACCATTTGCCATATCTGGTGATTTTTCAAAATGTGTACTTGTATTTTTTAGCATGGGAACCAGGGGATCATAAAGTGTGATTGAAATTTTTCCATCAGTTTGTTTTAGTGCTGTCTTTGACATGTTCCCAAAACCAGAACCTGCATCTAGAATTTTATTTCCTGGAAATACTCTTTGTGAAATTCCACGATTTCTGTGTTCTACGTCTTTACCTAGAGAAATTATAGAATTTACTTTATCATAAATTGGAATAATTTCTCGAAGTACATCCATTACTTCACCCCAATAACTTCCTAAACCCATAATCTATCGTCTCTGTATACCTGTTTGAATAGTTTTCAAATCTAAAACTTCTATTCAGAAGAATATTTTGATACGTTTTGAGAATAATTTTGTAAATCTGATTCTGATATCTTCTCAAACACTTTGGATTTTGATGTAATTTTTGCCATTTTTACATTATTGACTCCTTCTTTTTTATCTGCTTTTAGATTAATTGCTGCAATTGCTAATGCTGCAGCCTCCTCCAAACTCATATCTTTATTGTAATATTTTTCTAGAAATTCATTAACATCATCTGCACCAGCTCCGATTGCAACTGCTGAGTATTGTACATATGTTCCACTAGGATCAGTAACATAGACTGATTCTCCTTTTTGATCAATCCCTGCAATTATCATGGCAACTCCATTTGGACGT